>WNFV01003362.1_pt1 | contig 21118 bp, 28 predicted proteins | sample 5400101 | NCBI WGS metagenome assembly WNFV01 (sample SAMN13153361, study PRJNA577476) | soil metagenome | isolation source: 115 cm soil or saprolite under grassland replicate 1 | place: USA:California | collected 2016-06-15 | reverse complement strand
CTGCAGAATGCGGCTTCCGTCGCGGGCCTGCTGCTCACCACCGAAGCGATGGTGGCCGAGCTGGTGGAAGAGAAGGAAGGCGCCAGCCCCGGCGGCCGCGGCATGGGCGGCATGCAACAAGGGATGGATATGTAATCCCTTCGCTGTGTCGACCGGCCAGCAGGATAGGGCCGGTCGCCCATTTCAAGGGAGGGCCGTCCGTGACCCGTCGGGATCTGCCGTGGGCAATTCGCGTCTCGCACGCGGGTCTTCCAAAGCGCTGGATCGCCTGATCGACGTTACTTTGAGGAAATAGCAGGAACACACATGCCCACCGGTCTTTCGTTCGAGGCGGCATGGCGTGATCTGAATCGCAGGTCCACGATTCTGTGGCTCCTGCTCTTTGGCTGCATCCCCGGAATGTTTCTGTTTGCTTATCTGCTGAACGACCTGCTCCTCCAGGACGCGCCGATTCTCGTTGTTGCGCTCGCCTGGATGGCGGCGATTGCCTGGGCTGGAAGCCGAATGGCGAGCTTTGTATGTCCCCGTTGCAGCGGGGTGTTCTACGAGAACTGGTACTTTTTCAAGCCGCTCAGGCGCAGCTGCGCTCATTGCAGCCTGCCAAGGTGGGCTAAAATCAGCCTTTGACCACCGCCGCGACGAACAGGGCCCAAGCTACCAGGAACGCGACCCCACCGATCGGCGTGATCGCGCCCAGCCAGCGCTCGCCGGAGAGCGCAAGCGCGTACAGACTCCCCGAAAACAAAACGATTCCTGCGAGCATCAGCCAGCCCGACCACTTCAGGAGCGTTGAGTCCGGAAGCTGCGTCGCGACGAGCCCGACCGCAAGCAGGCCGAGCGCGTGATAGACGTGGTACTCGACCGCGGTGTGCCACACGGCGAGCATCTCGGCCGGCAGGCGGTTCTTCAGCGCGTGCGCGCCGAATGCGCCGAGCGCGACCGCGAGGAGCGCCGCGAGGCCGCCTGCGGCAAGGAACAGCTTTGAGCTTGTCGTCATTGCGATCCTTCGCGATAAGATATCAGGCTCGTCGAACTCACATTACAGCAAGTGGCCCGAATCGTAATCCCCGGCGTCGCCCGGCTCAAGGAGTGGGTCGGCAAGGAGGTCGCCGTGACCGACTGGCTCGCGGTAAGCCAGGAGCGCATCGACGCCTTTGCCGGCGCAACGGGGGATCACCAGTGGATCCACGTCGACCGCGAGCGCGCGGCGAAGGAGTCGCCCTACGGGACGACCGTCGCGCACGGCTTTCTCACGCTCGCGCTCCTGCCGCACCTGCTGGGGCAGGCGGTCGAGGTCCAGGGCGCGCGCCTGGGGATCAACTACGGCCTGAACCGCGTGCGCTTCACCGGGCCGGTGCCGGCGGGCTCGCGCGTGCGCGCGCGCTTCCGGCTTGCCGCGGTGGAGGACATCGACCGCGGCGTGCAGGCGACCTGGGACGTCACCGTCGAGCGCGAAGGGGAGGCGAAGCCGGTGCTCGTCGCCGAGTGGATCACGCGCCGCTACGAGTAGAAAGCGATGAGCGAAATGTGGGAAGCCTGGGCGCTGGTCGCGCTCGCCCTGCTCGCGTGGCTGTGGTTCGACAGCATGCGCTCGCGCGAGCGCGCGGTCGCGGCGTGCGCGCGCGCCTGCGAGCGCGACGGCCTGCAGTTCCTCGACGAGACGGTGGAGTGCGTGTCGCTGCGTCCGGCGCGCGACGAAAACGGCCGCGTCGCGCTGCGGCGCGTGTACCGGTTCGAATTCTCCGACGACGGCAGGAACCGGCGCTCGGGCGGCATCGTGATGCTCGGCGGCGAGGTAGAATCGCTCACCATGGAGCCGTTCCTGTTGCACTGAGTCCTCCCGCGGCGAGTCATGCAGAAGTGGATCGAAGGAACGGTCGTCGACCAAAAGCGCTGGACCGAGACCCTTTTCACGCTGTGCGTGGAAGCCGAGGTCGCGGGGTTCGAGGCCGGGCAGTTCGCCAAGCTCGCGCTCGCGGTGGAGGGCGAGATGGTCGCGCGGCCGTACTCGTTCGTGAACGCGCCGAAGGAGCGTCCGCACGAGTTCTACTACGTGACGCTCCCCGAGGGGCCTCTCACGCAGCGGCTGTGCAAGCTGGAAACGGGCGACACGATTTACCTCGCGCCGAGGCCGGCGGGTTTCCTGGTGCTCTCCGAGGTTCCCGACGGGTCGGACCTGTGGCTGATCTCCACGGGAACCGGCGTCGGCCCGTTCCTGTCGATCCTCAAGACCGAGACGCCGTGGCAGCGCTTCGAGCACGTGGTGCTCGTGCACGCGGTGCGCCATGCCGAGGAGCTGACCTATCGCGATATCATGGGGCGGCTGCTTCGCGAGCACTCCGGGCAGATGCGCCTCGCGTGCTTCGTGAGCCGCGAGAAGGCGCCGGGGGCCCTGCACGGGCGCATCCCGGCGGCGATCGAGGACGGGCGCCTGGAGGCCGCGGCGGGCGTGGAGCTTTCGGCGAAGACCTCGCACGTGATGATCTGCGGCAACCCGGAGATGGTGACCGACACGACCGAGGTGCTCAAGCGCCGCGCCATGAGGAAGCACCGGCGCCGCGAGCCGGGTCACATTACGGTGGAAAATTACTGGTGAGGAAGACGGCCCTTGGCGTACTGGCATCGGCCGGTGTTTTGGCGCTCGCGGCCTGCAGCGCCACCCGCGTCGCCTACGACAACGCCGACACCGTGATCCGCTTCATGGCGTCGAGCTACCTCGACCTCGACTCCGCGCAGTCCGAGGACCTCGGGCCCCGCATCGCGAGGTTTCACCAGTGGCACCGGGCGAACGAGCTTCCGGCGTACGCGGCCCTGTTGCAGAGCGCAAGCCAGCGCGCCGCCAAGGGCATCACGGCGGAAGACGTGTCGTGGGGATTGGACAATCTGCGCGCGCGCTACCGCGGGCTCGCGGCGAAAGCCGCCGAGGACGCGGCGCCGGTGCTCGCGACGCTGCGGCCCGCGCAGCTTGCGGTGCTCGAGCGCAAGTTCGCCGAAAGCAACGAAAAGTACGCGAAGGAATTTCTCCCCGCCGACGAAAAGAAGCGCCTGCGCGCGCAGGGCAAGCGCATGCTCGAGCGCCTGCGCGACTTTGCGGGCGAGCTGACCCCGGAGCAGGAGGCCCGCATCGGGGGCTTCGTCGCCGCCCACGAGCGCCACGCCGCGCTGCGCTTCGAAGACAGGCAGCGCCTGCAGCGCGAGCTCGTCGCGCTGCTCGAGCAGCGCCGCGAGCCGCAGGAGCTCGGCCGGCGGCTCGCCGAGATGTTCACCCGGCCGGAGGCGCGCCGCTCCGAGGAATTCCTCCGCGAGGACAGGCGCTGGGACGGGGATTTCGCGCAGCTCATCGCCGATCTCGACCGCTCGCTCTCTCCGGCACAGCGCGCGCGCGTGGTCCGGCGCCTTTCGGGCTACGCCGAGGATTGCGCCGTTCTCGCCGGGAAAAAGACGGAGGCCGCGTGAGCGCTTCAGCCGTGGCTCGCGCTTTATTCGCAGCGGCGCTCCTGGCGGCATGCGTCGCGGCATGGGCCGCGGGCGGCGAGCTGAAGCCCTGGGGCGGCGGCGCCACGCCGTCCCTCGTTCTGCGCGACTTGCAGGGAAGGGAACACAAGCTCGCCGACTATCGCGGCAAGGTGGTGGTGCTCAATTTCTGGGCCACCTGGTGCGTTCCCTGCCGCGAAGAGATGCCCTCCATGCAACGGCTCGCCGACAAGCTCGCGGGCAGGCCCTTCGCGATCCTCGCGGTCGACTTCGGCGAGGGCGCGCCGCGGGTGAGCGAGTTCCTGAAGAAAGTCCCGGTGCGTTTCACCGTGCTGCTCGATCGCGACACTTCCGCCGCGACGGCGTGGAAGGTGAAGGTGCTGCCGACGACTCTGGTGCTCGATCGGGAGCAGCGCATCCGCTACTCCGTGGTGGGCGATCTGGACTGGGATTCTCAATTCGTTGAAGATACGATCAAAAAGCTTCTTCCCCCAGCTGAAGCACGCGCCGGGCTGGTCCGGCGCGACTTGTGGTCGGGAACGCTTTCGGAGTAGATTGTCGGCTTTGGAATTCGTCCGCATCCGCCGGACCGCGTGCCGATGATCATCCAGCAACGCCTGACTTCACGCAGCTCGCGTTCGCTCGCGGTGATGATCGGCTACGCGCAGCCCGCGGGCTCGCGCGGAACTTGGCGTTCCGACGGCGATATCGACAGCGGCGGCCGTCCTTCCGCGCTCGCCCTTCGCTCTTCCGCAGCCCCTTCTTCCCAGCTTCCCAGTCCTTTTTGCAGCAACCGACAGCGGGCATTCCACGCGCTCCAGCGCTGGGACGCCCAGACTCGCGTTTGTGGGAGAGCGCTTCAATCGACCGGAGAACCGACATGGATAGACGTGCATTTCTGAAGACCAGCGCGATCCTCTCGACTGCGGCGGCGTTGCCGAAACTTTCGTTCGCGCAAAGCGCATTCGATCCCCGCCCGACGGACAAATGGCGTACGTTCGAAGTGACGACGCGGGTCGAGATCGTTTTCCCCGAGGGCGCGACGCGCGTGTGGCTGCCCGTCCCTTCGGTCGATTCCGGCTACCAGAAGACGATCGACAACGCATGGTCGGGGAACACCACGACTGCAACGATCGTTCACGACGGCAAGTACGGCGCGGGCATGCTCTACGCCGAGTGGCCCACAGCGGAGAAAAATCCCGTGATCGAGCTCTACAGCCGCTTCGCCACGCGCGACCGCGCCGTGGACTTTGCGCGGCCGGGATCGGTCGAGAAACTCACGCCCGAGCAGCGGGTGTTCTACACCGAACCTACCGAGCACATGCCGACCGACGGCATTGTGCGGAAGACCGCGCAGGACATCACCCGTGGTGCAAAGTCCGATTACGACAAGGCCAAGGCGATCTACGAGTGGATCGTGGAGAACACGTATCGCGATCCGAAGACCCGCGGCTGCGGCACCGGCGACATCAAGGCGATGCTCGAGACCGGCAACCTCGGTGGCAAGTGCGCCGACTTGAATGCCCTGTACGTGGGCCTCGCGCGTGCCGTGGGTCTGCCCGCGCGCGATGTCTACGGCGTGCGCGTGGCGAAATCCCGGTTCGGCTACCGGAGCCTGGGCGCGGGCACGGCGAATATCACCCGGGCGCAGCACTGCCGGGCGGAGGTGTATCTGGCCGGCTTCGGCTGGGTGCCGGTGGACCCGGCCGACGTGAGGAAGGTCGTGCTCGAGGAGAAGGCCCAGCCCACGACCCTGAGCGATCCGTTGGTGCAGGCGGTGAGGCCGAAACTCTTCGGCGCGTGGGAGATGAATTGGCTCGCCTTCAACACCGCGAACGATTTTGCGCTGCCCAACTCGAAAGGCGCCAAGCTCACTTTCTTCATGTATCCGCAGGGCGAGACCGCGCAGGGGCGCCTGGACAGCCTCGACCCGGACAACTTCAAGTACGCGATGACGGCGAGGGAATTGACCGCCTGAACGGACCTGTAATCCTCTCCCCTGCCCGATGAAAGGAAGCGCCATGCGCAAGCTGCCGATTTCGATTCTCGCCCTGCTGGCCGGCCTCGCCTTCAGCCCGTTTCTTCTCGCCGCCGGAATGGACACGGGGCCGGGACCGGACGCGCGTCCCGTGGACCCGGATTACGAGAGCGGCAAGAAAGCGATCGAGGCGCAGAACTGGAAAACGGCCCTGGACAGCTTCGGCCGGGTCGCCTCGCGCGAGCCGAGCAACGCCGACGTGCAGAACTACCTCGGCTATGCCTGGCGCAAGTCGGGCAACCTCGAGCTTGCGTTCAAGCACTACAACGAGGCGCTGCGCCTCGACCCGAAGCACAAGGGAGCGCACGAATACATCGGCGAGGCCTATCTGATGGTCAACGACCTGCCGAAGGCCGAGGAGCACCTCGCGCTCCTGGACAAGCTCTGCTTTTTTTCCTGCGAGGAATACCGCGACCTGAAGAAGTCGATCGAGGAGTACAAGCAGCACGCCGGCAAGTAGCGGCCGGCGGGGGCCCGCAAAAACAAACGCCCGGGAGACCGGGCGTTTTTCTCGGCGCGAGCCGGGGAAATCCCCGGGGGCGGTTATTTCAGGTGTTTGCTGACGAGCTTGGTCATCTCGAACATCGTGACCTTGCCCCTGCCGCCGAAGACGGCCTTGAGGGCGTCGTCGGCATTGATCATGCGGCGGTTCTTGGTGTCCTGCAGCTTGTTTCGCTTGATGTAAGCCCAGAGTTTCTTGGTCACTTCGGTGCGCGGAATCGCCTTGGAGCCCACGACTTCGGCGAGCATGGAGCTGGGGGTCATGGGTTTCATGAACGCCGCATTGGGTTTTCTCTTCTTGGCCATCGTATATCTCTCCTCTTCTAATACGACCTGGTTTGGGTGACGCCGCACGGAGGTACGGGCAACGCGAGAGTGCGTCAATCAGAGGGAAATGTCAACCACCCCGCAGGCATTTTTTGGCTCGGAGGGAGAGGGCGCGCCCGCACGGGAAAGGCTCGCTTCGCTATAATCGACCGTTCCGTTTTCCCTGACAATTGCCTGTCACACGACGGCAGCCGCGTGGATACCGCCAAGAAAAACGTCGCCGTTCTCGCCACCTGCCAAGCGCTGCTTTTCACGAACAACTCCACGGCGATCGCGCTGAACGGCCTGGCCGGCTACGCGCTCGCGGCGAACAAGGCCCTGGCGACGCTCCCGGTCACGGCCTGGGTGATCGGCGGGGCGCTCTCCACGCTTCCGGCCTCGCTCCTGATGAAGCGCATCGGCCGGCGAGCCGGCTTTACCGTCGGAGCGCTGACGGGGATGGTGGGCGCTGCGGTCTGCGTGCTCGCCCTATACCTCGGGAATTTCTGGCTTTTCTGCTTCGGCACCATGATCTTCGGCGTCTATAACGCGGTTGCCCAGTACTACCGCTTTGCGGCGGCGGACGCCGTGGGCGCCGATTTCAAGGCGAAGGCGATCTCCCTGGTGCTCGCGGGGGGGCTGGTGGGGGGCATCGTCGGCCCCGAGGTGAGCAAGCTCACCGTCGATCTTCTCGCCACCCGCTACCTCGGCGCGTACCTGTCGCTGATCGGGTTTCTGGTGCTGGTGGTGCTCGTCGTGCGGTTGATCGACATCCCGGTGCCGACGGCCGCCGAGCACGCCGATCCGGGCCGCCCGCTGGCGCGGATCATGGTGCAGCCGGTGTTCGTCGTCGCGGTCCTCGGGGCGGCGATCGGCTACGGCGTGATGAACCTGCTTATGACCGCCACGCCCCTTGCCATGGGAATATGCGGCCATCCGTATTCGGCGGCGGCGACGGTGATCGGCTGGCACGTGATCGGCATGTTCGGGCCGTCGTTTTTCACCGGGTCCCTCGTCAAGCGCTTCGGCGTGCTGCAGGTGATGCTCGCAGGGGCGCTGCTCCTCTACGCGTGCATCGGCATCGCGCTCTCGGGAATCAGTATCCCGCACTTCTGGCTCGCGCTGGTGCTGCTCGGCGTCGGCTGGAATTTCCTCTATATCGGAGGAACGACCCTCATCACCGAGGCCTGCACGCCGCCCGAGCGCGCCAAGACGCAAGGGGCGAACGACCTCATCATCTTCATCGTGATGGCGAGCTCCTCGTTCACCTCGGGCGTGCTGCTCGAGACGAACGGCTGGCAAACGCTCAACTATCTTGCGCTGCCTTTCATCACGGTGGCGGCCGCCGCCGTGTTCTGGCTCTTCGCCCGGCGCCGCGTCGCAGCAGCGGCGTAAAGTGGCGGACACCGACCGCGCAAGGCTCGATCCCCAGGCGCGCGCGGTGCTCGAAAGCGCGGCGCGCTCAGCCGCTCCAGCGCTCGATTCGCTCGGCGTCGCCGAGGCGCGCAGGCTCTATCGCGAAACGCGCCTGCAGCTCGCGCCGCCGCCCGTCGCGGTCGAGGAGACGCGCGATTTTTCCTTTCCGGGCCCGGCGGGCGAGATCAAAGCGCGCTGCTACCGGCCGCTCGGCCCGCAGGCCCGCGAAGCGCTGCCCGCGGTGGTGTACTTCCACGGAGGCGGCTGGACCTGCGGGGACCTCGACACCCACGACAGCGTCTGCCGCGGAATCGCCGCTCACGGCCGCTGCGCCGTCGTCGCCGTCGACTACCGCATGGGACCGGAGCACAAATTCCCCGCGGCGGTCGAGGATGCCGTCGCAGCGGTGCAGTGGGCGGGCAAGAACGCGGGCTCGCTCGCGATCGACGCTGCGCGCCTTGCCGTCGCGGGAGAAAGCGCGGGCGGCAACCTCGCCGCGGTGGCGGCGATCGCGCTGCGCGATTCGCAGCCCGGGCTCGCCATGCAGGTGCTCGTCTATCCGGTGACCGATCAGGCCGCCGACACCGATTCGCTCAGGCGCTTCGCGCAAGGCTACTCGCTCACGCGCGAGCTGCTGCGCTGGTATCAGGCGCAGTATCTTCGCGACGAGCGCGATCGCGCCGACTGGCGCGCCTCTCCCTTGCGCGCGCGAGAGCACTCGCGCCTGCCGGGCGCGTACGTCCTCACCGCCGGCTTCGATCCGCTGCTTGACGAGGGCCGCGCCTACGCCGAGCGCCTCGAGCAGGCCGGCGTTGCGGTGACCTACGAGTGCGTCGAGGGCCAGATCCACGGGTTTCTCCCCATGGGCGGCGCGATCGCCGCGGCCCACCACGCCCACTACCGCATCGGCCAGATGCTGCGCATGCGCTTCGGGACGCTTCCGGGCGTGCGCCCCTGAACGGCGTAGAATTGCGGAAATTCTTACGGTCGATCGCGTCCGCGCATGCAAGCCCCCGTCAAGAAGACTCCCGTCGAACGCAAGCGCGTGCGCGCCGCCTGCCCGCACGATTGCCCCGACACCTGCGCGATGCAGGTCACCGTCGAGAACGGCGTCGCGGTGAAAGTGGAGGGTGCCAAGGACCATCCGTTCACCGCCGGCGCGCTGTGCACCAAGGTGGCGAGGTACCTTGAGCGCACTTACAGCAAGGACCGCTTGCTCTTTCCGCTGCGGCGCGCCGGCGATAAAGGCAAGGGCGAATTCACGCGTATCTCGTGGGACGAGGCGCTCGACGCGATCGCAGCGAAATTCAAGGCGATCGCGGCCGACGACCCGCAGGGCATCCTGCCCTACGACTACGCGGGCACCATGGGCTACGTGCAGTGGCACTCGATGGGCCGGCGCTTTTTCAACCGGCTCGGCGCATCGCGCCTGGACCGCACCATCTGCTCCTCCGCCGGCAAGGCGGGGATGAAGATCACCCTCGGCGGCTCCTTCGGCATGGATCCCGAGCGCTTCGACGAGGCGAAGCTTATCCTTATCTGGGGCTCGAACCCGATCGTCTCCAACCTGCACCTGTGGTCGCGCGTGCAGGAAGCCAAGCGCCGCGGAGCGAAGCTCATCGCGATAGATCCGTACCGGAGCCTCACCGCCGAGAAATGCCACGAGCACCTGGCGCCGCTGCCGGGCACCGACGCGGCGCTCGCGCTCGCCATGATGCACGTCATCGTCGGCGAGGACCTCTACGACCGCGACTATGTCGAGAAATACACGCTCGGATTCGAGCGGCTCCGGGAGCGCGTCAAGGAATACCCGCCTGAGAAAGTCGCGAAAATCACCGGGCTTCCCGCCGAGAAAATCGTCGCGCTCGCCCGCGAGTACGCCGGGACGAGGCCCGCGGCGATCCGGCTCAATTACGGGCTGCAGCGCCACGCGGGCGGCGGCATGGCGGTGCGGAACATCCTGTGCCTCCCGGCGCTCACCGGAGACTGGCGCCATCCGGCGGGCGGAGCGGTGCTGAGCACGGGCGGGTTCTTCGGCATGAACCAGGCGAAGCTCGAGCGGCCGGATCTGCTAGGGAAGGCGAAGTACCCCGACCCCCGTACCATCAACATGGTGGCGATCGGCGATGCGCTCCTCGAGGCGAAGCCGCCCATCCGCGCGCTCTACGTGTACAACTCCAACCCGGTGGCGGTCGCGCCCGACTCGGGGAAGGTGATCAGGGGATTCTCGCGCGAGGACCTCTTCACGGTGGTGCACGAGCAGTTTCTCACCGACACCTGCGACTACGCGGATATCGTGCTGCCGGCGACGACGCAGCTCGAGCACTGGGACGTGCACACCGCCTACGGGCATCTCTACGTGATGGCGAACAGCCCCGCGATCGAGCCGCTGGGCGAGAGCCTGCCGAACAGCGAGGTGTTCCGGCGGCTGGCCGCGCGCATGGGCTTCACCGAGGAGTGCTTTCGCGATTCGGACGAGGACATCTGCCGGCAGGCGCTCGAATCGTCGAGCCCGCGCATGCGGGGCATCGAATGGGAATCGCTCAAGGAGAAGGGCTGGCAGCGGCTCGAAGTGCCCGAGCGCTTCGCGCCGTTCGCCGAAGGCAGCTTCGGCACGCCCTCGGGCAAGTGCGAGTTCTACAGCGAAACGGCGAAGGGCATGGGCATGGACCCGCTGCCGAGCTTCATCGCGCCGCGCGAGTCGGCGCAGTCGAACCCGGCGCTCGCGAAAAAATTTCCGCTCGCGATCATCTCGCCGCCCAACCGCCACTTTCTCAATTCGTCCTTCGCCAACCTGCCGTTCGCCATCGCCGAGGCCGGGGAGCCGAGCCTGGACATCCATCCGGCCGACGCCGGCGCGCGGGGCATCAGTGAGGGAGACACGGTGCGCATCTTCGACGACCGCGGTTCGTTCACCGCAAGAGCGCGCGTCGGCGACAAGGCCCGCGAGGGCGTGGTCGTGGCGCTCTCGGTGTGGTGGAAGAAGCTCAGCGCCGACCGCCGCAACGCGAACGAGGTCACCTCGCAATCGATCACCGACATCGGCAGGGGCGCGACGTTCTACGACTGCCTGGTCGAGGTGAAGAAAGATGCCGCAGGCTGACGACCGGGGAATCCTCTGGCGGCGATGGCAGACAACTCCAGAATCAAGCCGGGCACGAAGGACGCGCTGATCGTGGTGGACGTGCAGAACGACTTTTGCCCCGGCGGCAGGCTCGCGGTTCAGAAGGGCGACGAGGTCGTGCCGCTCGTCAACGCGCTCGCGCAGCGCTTCGCGAACGTGGTGCTGACGCAGGACTGGCATCCGCCGGGACACCAGTCGTTCGCGACTTCGCATCCCGGGCGGAAGCCCTTCGACTCGATCAAGCTTCCCTACGGCGAGCAGGTGCTGTGGCCCGATCACTGCGTGCAGGGAAGCGACGGTGCGGCGCTGCACAAGGATCTCTCGGTCCCGCAGGCGCAGCTTCTCATCCGCAAGGGCTACAACAAGGACGTCGACAGCTACTCCGCCTTCCTCGAGGCCGACCGCAAGACGCGCACGGGCCTCGAGGGCTATCTCGAGGAGCGCGGCATCAAGCGCGTGTTCGTGTGCGGCCTGGCGACCGATTTCTGCGTGGCCTGGACCGCGCTCGATGCGCGCAAGCTCGGCTTCGCCGCGGCGGTCGTCGAAGACGCCTGCCGCGCTATCGACAACCAGGGCTCGCTCGCCGCGGCCTGGGAGAAGATGAAAAAAGCGGGTGTGACGCGCGTGCAGTCCGGCGATTTCGCATGAGCGTTCCGGAATTCTGATCGGAGGAGGTTTCCCATGGCTGAAATGAATGTGCAAACGCAATCCTTCGGCGGCCGGCGCGTCGCCCGGGCGATCGTGTGGCTGGGTCTCGCGCTCGGCGTCGCCTGCGCCGCGGCGGAGCTGCTGAGCGGGTTCGGCTACCGCTTCGGCTGGTGGTCCTTCCGCGGGGGAATCGCCGTGATGAGAGTCGCGGGCTGGAGCGCGCTCGGCGCGTTCGCCGTTTCCCTCGTCGGATTCATCGCCGGAGGCGCCGCGCGCGACCGGCTCCGCGTCGGGTTCGTGGCGCTCGTGATCAGCGCGCTCGCGCTCGGCTTCCCCGCCTACTACTACTATCAGGTCCAGCACCTGCCGCGCATCCACGACATCAGCACGGACACGCAGAATCCGCCAACCTTCGTCGCGGTGCTGCCGGCGCGCCAGGGCGCCGAGAACAAGACGGACTACAGCCCTCAGACCGCCGAGCAGCAGAAGGAGGGCTACCCCGACATCGCTCCCGCCCGGCTCGAGGTGCCGCCGCCCGCCGCGTTCGAGCGCGCGCTCGCCGCGGCGCGCGCCATGCGCTGGGACATCGTCGCAGCCGATCCCGCCCAAGGACGAATCGAAGCGACCGCCACGACGCTTCTGTTCGGTTTCAAGGACGACGTCGTGGTGCGCGTCACGCCCGACGGAGCGGGGAGCCGCGTGGACGTAAGGTCGCTGTCGCGCGTGGGCCGCAGCGACTTCGGCACCAACGCGAAACGCGTGCGGGCTTATCTGAGGGCGCTTGCGCCGACTTGACGCGGGCGGAGGAGCCCGCGCCAAGGTAGTATTCGTCCGATTCTGACCGGAGGAGACCCGCATGAAGAAACGCAAGCTGACGATCGCCGCGGTCCTTGCCGTCGCCGCGCTCGGTACGGGCGTCGGGGCGCTCAACGCCCAGCAGCCCGGCTTCACGCGCACGGTGCTGCAGGACCAGGACCTTACGGTGAATGGCCGTCATGCCGTGGTGGCCCGCGCCGAGTTCGTTCCCGGGGGCGTGGCGGGCAAGCACACCCATCCGGGCGAGGAGCTCGGCTACGTGGTGGAAGGCACCCTGCAGCTCCTGGTCGAGGGCAGGCCGCCGGTGACGCTGAAAAAAGGCGAGGTGTTCTTCGTTCCCGCCGGGGTGATCCACGACGGGAAGAACGTCGGCAAGGGCAAGGCGGTCGTGCTCGCGACCTACGTCGTCGAAAAAGGCAAACCCGTCGCTACAGCGGTCAAGTGACTTCCCGTACAGGCGCGTTTCGCGCCTTCGAGCACGCGGGCTGGCAGGGCGCCGCCCTCCGATACGACGACGCTTTCGGCAGCCTGACCCGCCAGGCGATCGATCCGCTGCTCGACGCGGCGCAAGTGCGCTCGGGGGCGCGCGTGCTCGACGTGGCGAGCGGACCGGGCTACGTGGCGGCGGCCGCGGCGGCCCGCGGCGCGCGCGTCACGGGGGTGGATTTTTCCCTCGCGATGGTGAGGCTCGCGCGCGCGCAGAATCCTGCAGTCAAGTTTCGCACGGGCAACGCCGAGGCGCTGCCGTTTCGGGACGGCTCTTTCGATGCCGTGGTGATGAATTTCGGCATGCTGCATCTCGCCCGGCCCGAGCACGCGGTGGGCGAGGCGCTGCGCGTTCTGCGTGCGGGCGGCCGCTACGCGTTCACGGTGTGGGCGAAACCGGAAGAGGCGCTGGGCTTCGGGATCATCCTCGACGCGGTCCGCAGGCACGGCAACCCCGAGGTGCCGCTGCCGCCGGGGCCGCCGTTCTTCCGGTTCAGCGACGCACGGGAAAGCGAGACGGTCCTGAAAGTCGCCGGCTTCCAGAAAGTGAGCGTGCAGAGAGTCCCGCAGGTCTGGCGGTTCAGCGACCCGGGGCTCCTGTTCGACGCGTTTCTCGCCGGAACGGTGAGAACCCAGGCGCTGCTGCACGCGCAATCCGCCCAGGCGCTGGAGGCGATCCGCGCCGCGGCCGCCAAGGCCGCGCGGGCGTTCCAGACGCAGGACTCCGTCGAGATTCCCATGCCGGCGGTCCTCGCCGCCGCGGCCAAGCCCGAAAAATGAAGCGCCTGCGCGACGCGCTCGCGGGCCACGGCGCGATCGAGATCGTCGAGGAGGACGGGGTGCGCGTGCTCCAGATCGGAGGCGACGCGATCCAGAGCGCGATGCGCCTGGACGCGCCCGACAGGATCGAGCTCGACTATGTCCACGCGATGATGGCTTTCCTGCTCTTCCGCCCGAAGCCGCGCGACGTTCTCATGGTGGGCCTCGGCGGGGGCTCGATGGCGCGCTTCATCCACCAGCGCATGCCGAATGTGCGGGTGAGCGTGGTGGAGATCGACCCTGGCGTCGTCACCGTCGCGCGCAAGTACTTTCACTTTCCCGAGGAGGACGAGCGGCTCGAAATCCTGATCGGCGACGGGGCCGAGCTCGTGCCGCGGCGGCCCGCGGGCGCCGACGTGCTCGTGGTCGACGGATTCGTGAACGGCAGGCCGGCGGAGGGCCTGTGCACGCGGTCGTTCTACGACGGCGCGTTCGCGGCTCTGCGCGAACCCGGTGTGATGGTCGCCAACTTCATGGCCGACGACGGGAAGATCGAACGGCACCTCGACCGCATCGAGAAGAGCTTCGGCCGCAGTCCCACGCTGCTCCTCGCGCAGGAAGAGGACAACCTCATCGCTTTTGCGCACCGCGGCGGGCCGCTTCGCCTCGCCTGGTCCGAGCTTAAGGCCCGCGCGCGCGCGGCGAACGCGCTCTTCGGCCTGCCGCTCGAGGAATGCCTCCCGGCGCTGCGCCGGCGCAACCCGCACACAACGCGGTTTCTTACTCTATAGATGCCGTCTCCCGACGATCCCCCGCAGCATTCGGCCGCCGGGCCCGTGCAGACCCTCTCGCTCGGCGACGCCGTCGGGATCGTCGTCGGCCTCGTCATCGGCGCCGGCATTTTCAAGACGCCTTCCCTCGTCGCCGCCAACACCGGGGCCGAATGGGTCATGATCGCCGTGTGGGTTGCCGGCGGGGTCGTGTCGGTGATCGGGGCCCTTTGCTACGCCGAGCTTGCGACGGCCTATCCCCACGCCGGCGGCGACTACCATTTTGTGGGCCGCGCGTTCGGGAGGGAACTCTCCTTTCTCTACGCCTGGGCGCGCATGACGGTGATCGCCGCGGGCTCGATCGCGCTGCTCGCATTCGTGTTCGGGGACTATTGCACGCGCCTCTTTCCGCTCGGCGAGCACTCCCCGGCGGTCTACGCCGCGCTGCTCGTGGCCGCGCTGACCGGCGTGAACATCGTCGGCATCCGCGCCGGCAAGCGCACCCAGAACTGGCTCACCGTGTGCGAGGTGGGCGGGCTGGTGATCGTCGTGATCGCCGGATTGTTCCTTGCCCCGGCAACGGCGCCGGCGCAGGCGGCCGTCGCGGACAGGCCGTGGTACGCGGGCGTCGGTCTTTCCATGATTTTCGTGCTGCTCACCTACGGCGGGTGGAACGAGGCGGCCTACGTTTCGGCGGAAGTCAAGGACCGCAATCGCAACATCATCCGCTCGCTGCTCCTCTCCCTCGGCGTCGTCACCGTGCTCTACGTGCTCGTCAACATCGCGTATCTGCGCGGTCTCGGCATGGCCGCGATGGGCAAGTCGGACGTCGTCGCGGCCGACCTCCTCGCGCGCGTCTGGGGCGAAAACGGCGCGAGGCTGATCAGCCTGATCATCGCGGTCTCCACGCTCACTTCCGTCAACGCGACCATCATCGTCGGCGCGCGCTCGAACTTTGCGCTCGGACAGGAATGGCCGCTTTTCTCCTTTCTCGCCCGCTGGGACGGCGCGAGCGGCGCCCCGCGCAACTCCTATGTTTTCCAGGCCGCGATCGCACTCGGCCTGATTCTGCTCGGCGCGCTCACTCGCAGGAACTTCGAGACCATGGTGGATTACACCGCCCCCGTTTTCTGGGCGTTTTTCCTGCTGGTCGGGCTTTCCCTGTTCGTGCTGCGCACCCACGAGCCCGAGAGGGAGCGGCCGTTTCGCGTGCCGTTTTTCCCGGTGACGCCCCTTGTATTCGTCCTCTCCTGTTTTTATCTGCTCTATTCGAGCCTCGCCTACACGGGCGTGGGGGCGCTCGTCGGCGTCGGCGTGCTGGCGACGGGAGCCGTCGTCATGCTGTTTGGGCGGCAGGGGGCCCGTGCGTAAGCTGGAATCGCGCACGATCGTCCTCGCGGCGGCGCTGATCTCCGCTTGCGCCGCGCTCGAGCTGGGCGGAGACACTTCGCTCACCGACGGCGTGGCCCCGGTCTTCGAGCCCGAGGTGCCGTACTTTCCGAGCACCGACGAGGCGGTGGAAGGGATGCTCAAGCTCGCGGGAACGGGCCCGGGCGACGTGGTGTACGACCTCGGCTGCGGCGACGGGCGCATCGTGATCGCGGCGGCGAAGGACTTCGGCGCGCGCGGCGTCGGCGTCGAGATCGACCCGGTCCCATTGCGCATGGCGGTCTACCGCGCGAGTCGAGCGGGCGTCGAGGACCGCGTGCGCTTCGTGCGCGGCGATCTCTTCGAGGCGGACATCCGCGAAGCGACCGTGGTGACGCTGTTCCTCCTCGAGACGCTCAACCGCCGCCTGCTGCCGAAGCTCTTGAGAGAGCTCAAGCCCGGCACGCGCATCGTCGCTCACCGCTACGGCTTCGGCGACGACTGGCCGCCGGAGAAGACCGTCCAGGCGGGAGCGAGCACGCTCTATCTGTGGACGGTGCCCAAGCGCTGAGACCCGCCGTCGTTCGGACGCGAGAGGCGCGCTACGAGCTTGCGGACTCCTTCACCAAGCCCGCCATCGCTGCGGCATCGGCATCGTCGATTTCACCCAGTCCTCTCACGACCCCGTCGCGGTCCGCCGGAGGCCGGTTCTGGCTCGCCTTCCACTTGCCGAGGAGCCTGGCGACCGGAACCTCGATCCCGACGATGGCGCCGAGCATCTTCTCGATATAGTCGCCGGGGGCATCGGTTATTTTCCAAGGCTGCGGCCTCGCGGCCTCGTGCCGGTTCGTGAGCCGTTCCACCAGCCCCCGCAGCCACGCGCGGTCTTCGACGACGCGCAAAGGGCCGTAGGCGTGGACGACGATGTAGTTGTAGGTCGGCACGACCTTTCCGGTTTCCCTCTTGGTCGGATACCACGAGGGAGTGATGTAAGCCTTGGGTCCCTGGAAGACGAGGAGCGCCTGGACGTCTTTGGAGAAGTCGCGCCACACGGGATTGTCGCGGGCCACGTGGCCGCGCAGAGTCCCGAACGGAGCCGGCGTCGGCTCGATCTCAAAAGGGATGTGGTTTGCGTTCAACCCTTCCGAGCCGAGCGTCACCAGGACCGCAAGCGAATGCTCGCGGATCAGTTGGTGAAGGACCTCGACGCGTGTTTCCTCGAAATGCGACGGCAGGTACATGATGGGTGCTCCGCGAAACGCGATGAAGGCGGCTGCCCGCCCTATTCCTTCACTTCCCACTGGGGATTCCAGGCGATCTCCCAGAGATGCCCGTCCGGGTCCTGGAAATATCCGGAGTATCCTCCCCAAAACCGGTCGTGCGCGGGGTCGGTGATTTTCGCTCCCGCCTTTTGCGCCTGTTTCATCGCTGCATCGACTTCCTGTCTGGATTTTACGATGTGGCCGATGGAGAATTGTGCGGGACTCGGCGCGCCGACGGATACTTTTGCGTCCTTGGCCAGCGCGGCCTTTGGATACAGCGCCAGAATGAGATCGTCGTTCATGGTGAAGAAGACCACGGCGCCGTCCTCGAATTCCGTGCCGATGATCCCTTGCGTCGGCAAACCCATTCCGTCGCGATAAAAACGCAGGGATCTGTCCAGATCGCCGACCCCCAATGTGATGATTTTGATCCGCGGTCTCACATCCTCACCCGGTTGCTTGTCGCCGACGGCGCGGTTATCCTGTGCTATCGCGCAGCCTCGAATAGTTCGACAACATTGCCATCCGGGTCCTCCAGCAGGATCTGCTTGCCACCGGGCCCTACGACGGCATCGTTGCGGAAACGTAGGCCGGCCCGCTTCATTTCTGCCACGCGCGACACAAGATCCTCCATCTCGACGACGAAGCGATTCCATCCGCCAGGCTCGGGACGTCTCCCGTCAGGCATGGGCCGAGCCGCGGAACTCTGTGGCCCGGCGAGCCAAAGAGTCAAGTCGTTGTTGGAGACGCGAGCGAAAGCCGGAGCCATGTTCTGATCTAGCTTGAACCCGAGCGACTTCGTGTAGAAGGCTGTAGAACGCTCCACGTCGGTGACCAGATATCTGACGGTTGCCACGATGTTCGCCTCCGATTAAGAGATAAGAGCGGGTACACTGGAGCCGCTCCGGCGCGCGAATGCAACAGTGTTCACGCCACCAAGGTTGTACCGCGCGTCCGGATGAGGCGCGCGGTTAGGCATCATCAGCATCACCATCTGTACTTTCATTCCCCAATGAGCCGATCTACCTTCTTTGTCTTTATCCAGGAAATGATTGATCTGACGACAAGCTCCTCGCGTCCCTGGAAGGAGTGCAGGTGGGTGCCGCCACAGGGATCGCCCTCGGGCACGCCGCCACGCACCGTCACCAGATTCTCGCCGGCATATCCCTTCACGATCGAATAAGGCGTGTACGGACAAGCATCGTTCTCATTATGAACATGAAGAACCGGAGCGGCGATGGCGTCGTAGGGAAAGCCGGAAACCGAATTCGCAAACCCATCGCGACTTGGCCTGTTCATCGACGCCGAATGAATGCTGCCGCTGATCTCGCTGCCGAGATTCTTTGCCAACCACCTCGAGCTGACCGTTCCCATGCTATGTCCCATCACGTAGATCCTTGAATAACCGTACTCGTCCCTGAGCCTGGCGATGACGCTTCTCACATCGTCAGCGTGCTCCTTCGACGAGCGATAGCTGTCGAAGCAGCCGGTCGGGCGGGGCCCGGGTGCACCCCACTCGTCGGTGGGGCAATCCATCACCACCAGCGCGATGCCTTCTTCTGCGAAAATCTGTTGATTCATTTTCATGAAAGGTTGCAGGTTACGCTGCTTTTCCGCCACGGATTGAATCCTTGCAATGCCCGGGTAACCCCGAAAATACAAGAGTGCCGTATCGGCAGGTTTGGCCGGCTTGGCCAAGATCGCCCGCTGGAACACAGGGGATTTTGTGAAAAGTCCTTCCGTTCGCCCCCTGTCGATCTCGATCAGCACATCGGTCTGCGCATGTGCAAGCGAAATGCAAAATAGAGCCGCTGCAACCGCCAGCAATGCTTTTCTCATATATCCCCAGCGCCATAACTATTGCTGAACTCGCGCGACGAAGAGTGTTTGGTGATTCTCATAATCTTCGGCCGCCGATCCTTGATGCTAAATGTGCAAGGTAACCGGCACGTCGGGCCGACGTTACCGAACGAGAAAGCATGTGCTGGCGCGCCCGGTTGACCGTAAGGTCAGGCCGCACTATTTGTGCTCCCGGCGAGAGATCCAGATCACTAAGTCCCACGCGTTGCGAATTCCGATCACAAGCAGGAGAAGCAAAACCCCGGCCACGAGGTGTATTGAGAAGACTGCCTGAAACAGGAACGCGATGCCCGCGAACAGGAGCAGCAAGTACGCTGTAGTCGGCAGGCCGATGAACCATACCCAGTCAAGACCAGGAAGCTTGCTGTCCTGCCATTGCTGGTGGGCGCGCGTATATACCAAGTAACCCAGCGAAGCGATCGAGCCAAGAGAGAGAAACGAGCCAATCACTTTGGCAGGAAGATTGGGGATCATTAGGAGCGCCGACACGACCAGAGTCGTGGTGAAAAAGACCGCATTCGGCGAAATGAACGCTCTGACGCCTGTGGCGTGATGGTTGGCGACGACTCGAGGCCCCAGCGACACGACGACAAACAGAAGCCCAGTCAAGGTGACGCCGGCCGTTCCAATCAGCAGGAAGAACTCGTGCCACGTTTCCAGCTCATGCGTCCAGGTGTCGTGCATAGCGCGGCCTAACGTGGAGGTTACCGGCGCGCGGCTACGGACAGTTGACCAACGTGCGATGCTCCCCGCGCGTCCGGGCACACCGCCAAGTTAGAAGGCGTTACTTGCGACGGGCGGCGTCAAGTGCAATACCGACGAAAAGCAGCACGACAGCAAGCATGATGACGCCCGCGAGAATTTCCATGGCTATAACCTCCTGATCTCTTCAATGCGGCGCTCGACCTGGCGATGTAAAAGGAAGATACCGAAGCCAAGCACGACCACGCCGACGGCCGCGAGGGACCACAAAACCGGGTCTGCGGTGTTCGGCGTTGAAATGAGCCAACCGACCAACGTGATCTCTGTCACGACCATTATCCCCAGCCAGAACCTGAGATAAACGAGCTGCTCCTTGAGGCGATCGAGCTCAGACACGGTGCTCCGTGCGGCGGCAAGTGATGCTGCAAGGATACCTCAAGGTCGGTCGCGGCGCTTTGTACTGGCCGCGCCTTTTAACGTCGTGCTGTGCGGCGGGCTCGCACAATAGCGAAAGGTGGTACGCCGGCTCCGGCCCGTCCGCACCAGCTACGGGTTAAACGGCAACGCATCGGGCAGTCCTCAGGGCGCGCTGCCTCCAAAGAGCTTCTCGGCCAATGCCTTCGCGTGCTTCACACCCTCAGGCGTCAGTACGACTGACTTTCTGTTGTTCCGCGGATCGTCGATGAAACCCTGTTCGAATAGGCGCTCGGTGATGCCCCAGTCGTAGGTTTTCCACGCGCATCGTGCACCGCCCTGTTCGAATGACGTGGCATAGAGAAGGGCTAGAACGGCTTCTTCGATTTTCTTTTCCGCGTCTGAGGTCACGATGGCACGGTCCCACTCTGCCGTTTAACGCCGCACGTAAGCTGCCACCGGAGTGCGCAGCACGGAGGGTACCGAACGGCAACGCCGTTCGGCGGTCAGCTTGACGTGCAGGTTATGCGGCACCTGTACTTGCCCCCGATATCGCGCTCCGGAAGACTGTGTTCAACTCGCTACGGATCAGATCGTTGTCGAGCAGATCGGGCCTACCTTGCCCGGAAAATAGAGTGCCATGTCGTTCCAGTTCTGATTCGATGAACCTCCCAATCTCTGGAATGGGGTCTCCGAGACCCAGTTCTTCGGTGTTGCGTTTGAGTTTGAGTAAAGCCACGATGCTTGCGCGAATTTCGTCCGGGGCTACGGCCTCGACCAGAGCCTCAAACCCTACCGGTGGAATGCCTTTGCCGTGCTCGATGTATCGGATGGCCAGTAGAGGTCGCAGGACGTAGAAATACTTTTTGAGTCTCACCTTATCGTTGAAGAGGTATTCGCGAGCGTTTCCGCGAGCCATATGACTGTAGTGATAACACAGGGCTGTCGCGTTAACAGACCGGGGCGCCAGACAGGGCATCTATCCATGGACACTTCAGTCGGAAACGGCGGAGTCGTGGCGCCAACGTGCCGCATAACGTCTTGTTGAGCGGCGCGCGGCTTTATGCGCGTCCGCTCGAACTATAGTTAGGCTGGATGCGTGATTGCAAGACCTGACACCACGCTTGCACCTGACCCTCGCTCTCCGTCCATCAGCGCTTTGGGTCGCCGGCAT
>WNFV01011749.1_pt1 | contig 21120 bp, 25 predicted proteins | sample 5400101 | NCBI WGS metagenome assembly WNFV01 (sample SAMN13153361, study PRJNA577476) | soil metagenome | isolation source: 115 cm soil or saprolite under grassland replicate 1 | place: USA:California | collected 2016-06-15 | reverse complement strand
CAGGGCTTGAGATGGCTCGCGGTGTAACGGGCGTTGCCCTTGCGCATGCGAGGAAGTCGGCCAACAAGCGTCCAACTCGCGGCGTGTCGTCGCGCATAGTGCGGGACAACGAAATCTTCGCGAGTGGCCAAATCAACGTACCCGCAGACGTGTCGCCTCCGGATAATTCCGTCCGCGCCGCTCCGTCGGACAAGGTTTCCGCGCCGGAGATGGCCGTCCGCGCCATTCAGGACCTCATTCGCCGCAACGCGCTGAAGCCAGGCGAGCGCCTGCCCGCGCAGCGCGAACTGTCCAACGAGCTCAATGTGAGCCGCACCTCGCTGCGCGAGGCGCTATCGACGTTGGAGGCCCTCGGCGTCGTGTCGACTGCTGCCGGCCGCGGAACTTTCGTTACGGACACGGCCGTGGCGGAGCAGGCGGCGATCAGCTCGTGGCGCTTCTCGAATCGCTACGAGCTGCACGAAGTGTACGAGTACCGCTACCTGATGGAGTCGGCGGCCGTACGGCTCGCGGCGATGAATATCAGCGAGCAAGAGCTTACGGAGCTGAAGCTCGTCCACGCGCAGTACAAGGCGAAGCTCAGCGCATCGGATTTCATGGCGAGCACCGCGTTCGATTTCGAGTTCCACCGTTCGATCATGGTCTGTTCTCGAAACCGCGTGTTCGTCGACATTTATGACAGGTTCCACAAGATATTCCAGCAGACCCAGATGCTGCCGTTCTCACGCCGACAGCGGCGATGGGAGGCCGCGATCGAGCACGGCAAGATTCTGGAAGCACTTCAGCAACACGACCCCGACGGTGCGGCATTCTTCCTCGAGATGCATCTGCTGCGCGCTACGCAACGGATTGGAATAAGGCTCAATCTGCCGAAGTGAACCCCCCGGCAATGCACGACATCGAACGCGACGACGAGGTTTCCCTGCATTCTGATACGCTGCTCCGCGGAGGATCCCCTTGACAGGCACAGCGCAACTGTTCGACGTATCTTCCCGGCGCAAGAAGATCGGCCACATAACGCCCTCGTCCAACACGATGTTGGAGCCGCTTACGGGCGTCATGAATCTGCCGCTTGCAAACGCGCTGTCGCATCACTTCACGCGCATCGTCGTCAAACAGCTGACGCTCGGATCGGCAACGAGTTCGCAGTTCACGACGGCCAACTTCCTGACGGCAGCGGATCTTCTCAACGATTGCGAAGCCGATGCGATCGTGTGGAACGGTACTTCGGGGAGCTGGCTGGGCGTCGAGAACGACGAGGAGTTCTGCCGGCGGGTCACCGAGCGCACGGGACGGCTCGCCTCGACATCGACGCTCGCCTTTCACGAAGTATTCCGTCGCTTCGGATTCAAGCGCATCGCGCTCGCCGTGCCGTACGTGAGCGATCTGACTGCGCAGATCGCCACCGTGTACGGCATGCACGGGTTCGACGTCGTGGCCGAAGCGCATCTCGGTCTGACCATCAATCTCGAAATCGGCAGGACGTCGGGAGATGCGATCCGTCGTCTGCTACGCGACGCGAGGTCCGCCCGTGCCGACTGCATCGCGGTCGTATGTACCAATCTTGCCGCTACGCCGTTTGTCGAAGAGATGGAGAAGGAGCTCGGCATGCCGATCATCGACTCCATCGCCGTCACGTATTGGCAGGCGTGCCGCCTCGTGGGTGTCGAACCCGCGATCGAAGGCTGGGGTGCGCTGCTGCGGGGTTCGTTGTAGGCGCGGCGCCGTACAACACATTCAGCGACCGACATCAAAGCATGACACGCCGCGAACAATTTCCGCGGGGCCTCGACGCGATGAGCGTGGAGGCGCTCGCTGCGGCCGCCGCCGCACGGCGCATCGATTCGGTCGACATCGTCGAAGACGCGCTGCGCCGGATTCGCGCGCGCGAGCATGAGGTCCAGGCGTTCGTACACCTTGATGCGGCGTGGGCGCTCGAGCAGGCGCGACAACGAGACGACGATCGACGGCCGGTGCTGCTGCATGGAATTCCGCTTGCGGTGAAGGACATTTTCGACACCTGCGATTTCCCGACGGAATACAACTCCGCGATCTATCGCGGCCGCAAGCCCGCGCGCGACGCCGAATGTGTCGCACGCGCACGTGCCGCCGGAGCTGTGCTGCTCGGAAAGACAGTGACGTCGGAATTCGCGCATGTCGTTCTCGGCCCGACGGCAAATCCCGTCGATGTCCGCTACAGCCCCGGGGGTTCGTCAAGCGGATCTGCAGCGGCGGTTGCCGCCGGATTCGTGCCGCTCGCGCTCGGGAGCCAGACCGGCGGCTCGGCGATACGCCCCGCCTCGTACTGCGGCGTGTTCGGATTCAAGCCCACGTACGGCCGTTTGCCGGTCGGCGGCATGAAGGCGGTTGCGCCGTCGCTCGACACGGTGGCCTTGTTCGCCCGCAGCGTGATCGACCTCGAGTTTTTCTTCTCGGCACTCGCGTTGCAGCCGCGGACAAAACCGGCTCACGCAGGCACGAAGACGATCGGTTTCTGCCGCGCGTCGGGATGGGGACACGTAGAGCGGGACGCGGAGAGGATTCTCGAGCGTGCCGCCGATGCGCTCGCGTCCGGCGGATACCGCGTCGTTCCGATGGACCTGCCAGCCCGATTCGACCGGCTGCCCACCGACTGCATGACGATCCTCAACGCCGAGTTGTCGCAGTCGTTGTCGTACGAATACGCGCATCATCGCAGCGCGATCAGTGAAGCGACGCGGTTGGCCATAGAGGCGGGGCGCTCGGTGCGCACGGCCGATCTTGCCAGCGCATACGAACGTCAACGCACCGCGTCCGAGGACCTCGACCGGCTCTTCGACGGGTTCGACGCGGTGTTGACGTACAGCGCAACCGGAGAGGCGCCGTTGGGACACGCCAATGGCGACTCCGTCTTCAACCGCGTGTGGACCATGCTGCATGTCCCCTGCCTCAACGTTCCCGCGGGCAAGGGAGCGAACCGATTGCCGATCGGCGTTCAATTGATTGGACGGCGTGGTCGCGACGCTGAGCTGCTGTCGTTGGCACGGGAAGCGAGTGAATGCATCGGCCGGATTGCAGCACAGGACACTGAGCCGCTGCCTGCGCCTTGCGCATCGTGACAAGTTTTGATCGGAAGGAGGAGGCGGATGGCAAAGCAGATCATGTGTTCCGTCGGTGTCGATGTGGATGCGGTTGCGGGGTGGCTCGGTTCCTATGGCGGCGAGGACTCGACAAGCGATATTTCGCGTGGCGTGTTTGCGGGCGAAGTCGGCGTTCCGCGGCTCGTCAAGTTGTTCGATCGGCTGAACATTAAGGTCACGTGGTTCGTGCCGGGGCACTCGATCGAGACTTTTCCCGAGCAGATCAAGTTGGTCGCCGATGCCGGCCACGAGATCGGCTTGCACGGTTATAGCCACGAAAATCCGATGGTGATGACGCCGGAGCAGGAGGAAGCGGTGCTCGACAAGACGATCGACCTCGTGCGGCGTCTGACCGGCCGTGCTCCACGCGGATATGTCGCCCCGTGGTGGGAGGTCAGCCCCGTCACCGCGGATCTACTGCTCGCTAAGGACATCGTCTACGACCACAGCTTCATGCACGACGACTTCTCGCCGTACTACCTGCGCGCGGGCGATACCTGGACGAAGATCGATTATTCGAAACCCGCCGCGCATTGGATGAAGCCTCTGGTGCGCGGCCGGCGGACGCGCCTGGTCGAGATACCGGCGAGCTGGTATCTCGACGATCTGCCGCCGATGATGTTCATCAAGAAGGCACCCAACAGCCACGGCTTCGTGAATCCGCGCCAGCTCGAGGAGATCTGGCGCGATCAGTTCGACTGGGTGTACAGGGAGATGGACTACGCCGCATTCACCCTGACTGTTCATCCCGATGTTTCCGGACGACCGCAGGTCCTGCTTATGCTGGAGCGCATCATCGCCCACATTTCCGCGCACCCGGGCGTGCGATGGGTTCCGTTCGAGGAAATCGCAGAGGACTTCAAGCGTCGCAATCCGCCGCCCGGATGACGTTTCCTTGCGGCAGGGGAAAGGAAGTAAAGTGCGCGAAAACACGATTCCCCCAATTCGGGTGTTTCGGGGGTCCGACTGATCATGTGCAGCCTTTGCGGCGCGCTCGGTCAAGGTCCTGCATGGGAGCAGGAGGGGCTCGTGGGTAGCGAAATGCGATGGCGGTTGCAGCGTGAGGCTGCAGCGACCGCCGCGGAGCTTACGACGCTGCTTGCGGAGTCACGCATCAAGGTCACCGCCAATCCCCATTTCGGTTTCCTCGTGGAATTTCCCACCGGCGGCACGGAACTCGTGTCGAGCCTGATGCAACTCTGGCATTTGCTCGAGCGGCGCCACGTCACGATTGCCGATCCTCTGGAGCGATGATGGACGCGTCAGCGCTCATCCCGGTTCACGTGCTCACGGGCGCGCTGGGCAGCGGCAAGACGACGCTTCTAAACAAAACGCTGCAAGCAGGCCTGGTGCCCGACACCGCCGTCATCGTCAACGAGTTCGGCGCAGTGTCGCTCGACCAGCTGTTCGTCCAGGCGCGCTCGGAAGACACGGTCGTGCTGCAGGGCGGCTGCGTGTGCTGCACGATCCGCACCGACCTCGTGTCCACGTTGATGCAGCTCCTCGCGCTGCGGCCGATCTCCAGGCCGTTCCGGCGCATCCTGATCGAAACCTCCGGCATATCCGACCCTCTGCCCATCCTGCAAACGCTTCGCTCGGAGCCCAGCCTGACCGCGCACTTTCGGATCGGATCGTTGATCCGCAGCGTCGGTGCAATCGACGGTGTACCGGGCGGCGACAGGACCGAGACCGTGCGGCAGATCACGGCAGCCGATGCGATCGTGATCACGAAGCGCGATCTCACCGACGACGACTCGGCGGTCGTCGTCGAGCGTGCCGTGACCGCGCTCAATCCGCTCGCGCAAATGCTACCGCGAAGCGGCGCTGAGGTCCGGCAATGGCTCGAGCAGTGGGAACAGCGCAACGGCGATGCGGGGGGCTTGCTGCATCGGTTGGATTTGCCGGCAGGCACCACATACGACGCGCATCGCGTTCACAGCACCGTCATCCGAGGAACTGCGCCCGCTTCGTGGCCGCGCCTTGCGGTCTGGTTGAGTCGGCTGATTTTTGTGCACGGCGATCGCATCCTGCGCACCAAGGGCGTTCTCTTCGATGCGGGGCGCGGAACGTGGATCGCCGTGCACGGCGTAAGGCGCTTTCTCCATCCGCCGGTGCATCTGGATCTTGCGCAGCCGCCGCCTTGCGGCGCATGCCTCGTGTTCATCACCGAAGATCTCGATCCGACAAGCATCGAGCGTTCGTACGAGCGCCTCGTCGCACAGGAAGAGAGCGCGCGACCGGCGCCCGAGCGCAGTTTCCCAACCAGGCCGTCGTCGTTCGGGGACGATGGCTCGGGGTTCCCGGCGTACATCCCGTAACCAACGGGCCGGCAATGCCGCGACGCGCCGGCCATTCCAACTCGAGACATTGTTGGCAAACTGTGAGGAAACGATGAATTCGACGATGAAGAAATCGGCGCTTGCAGCAATCGCCGCAAGCGCGTTGTTGTGCGCTCTGACCCAGGCGGACGCGCAGCAGGTGCGCTGGCGCGCGAGCGGGTCGTTCCCGGCGGCGCATTCGACGTCGGTGGCGATGGAGACGTTCAAGAAAGAGGTTGCGAGGCTTTCGAACAATACGATCCAGGTCGATCTCTTTCCCAACAACACGCTGGGTGGCGCCTTCGAGCAGGTCGACCAGCTTCGGACCGGCCAGATCCAGATGGCCTGGGGCGGCTTGAGCTTCTACGACAAGCTGGCGCCGGAAGTCGGTGCGGCAACGCTGCCGTTCGCGGCCACCTCATATAAGCAAGCGTTCTGCGAGATCGACAGCGACTTCGGTCGGTACATGGAAGCCACGATGGCGGATAAGGGCGTGCTGATCATCGGCTGGGGGAACATCGGCGCGCGGCACGTCACGAACAACAAGCGGCCGATCAAGTCGGTCGACGATATCAAGGGCCTGAAGATCCGCACGCCCTCCGGCGAAGCGTGGGAGCTTACGTTCCGTGCGCTCGGCGCGAATCCCACTCCGATCGACATCAAGGAGCTGTACCAGGCGCTGCAGCAAGGAGTCGTCGACGGGCAGGAGAACCCGTACGACAACATGCTCGTGCGCAAATTCAACGAAGTGCAGAAGTATCTTTCGAACACAGGGCACTTCTTCGACTGGTCGGGGTACATGGTCAACAAGGCGGCGTTCGAGAAGCTCACGCCGGACCAGCAGAATGCCGTTCAGCGGGCAATGGCGACTGCAGTCGCCGAGCAGCGCGCGATTTCCGAGCGCGAGAACAAGACCGCGCGCGAGGGTCTGATCAAGGGTGGCATGCAATACACCGAGCTCTCGCCGGCCGAGCTCGAGAAATTCCGTGAGGCGACGCGTCCGGTTTATCAGCAGATGCGGCAGAAGCTCGGCGACAAGGTGATGGACCTCGCCGAAGCCGCCATCAAGCGCTGCCAATCGTCGCAGTGAGCCCGCGCGAATCGACGGCGCGGCTGTCCGGTCGCGCCGTCGACCGTCGCTTCCAATAACGCGTCGACACGACAACGGGATGTCCTCCACTCTTCTCCAGCGGTACCAACGGCTGCTCGACACCATCGACCGGGCCGTCTCTTGGGTGATCATTTCGGCGATGGCGGTGCTGACGACAGTCGTCGTTCTCCAGGTGTTCTACCGCTACGTGCTCAATGACTCGCTCAGATGGGGTTGGGACATCCCGCGCCTTTGCTTCATCTGGGTGCTCATGCTGTCGATCCCGCTCGGCATTCGCTACAACGCCCACGTCGGCATCGATCTCGTCGTGTACCGATTCGGGCCGCGAGCCAAGCGCGCTGCGCTGATGTTCAACGCTGTATTCATGCTGATCCTGTCCGCCGTCGCAGCGTACTACGGCATCCAGCTCGCGCACGGCACGTGGGACCAGATGATGCCGGGGATCGCGTTGAGCGTGGGTTTGTTCTATGTCGGCATGGCGATCGGACAGATCCACACGTGCCTGCACGTGGCCCGCATCCTGATGACCGGAGAGGCGGCGAGCGACCACCTGAGCGAGACATGATCCTCACCATCGTCGTCGTCTTCGTCGTGTTCGGCGTGCTCGGCATGCCGCTCGCATTCGCGCTCGGTCTCGCAGGCCTCGCGGGGATCCTCGTCGGCGGCTTCCCGCCGATCCAGCTCGCCGGGAAAATGGTCAACTCAATCGACTCGTTCCCGTTGATGGCGATTCCGCTATTCATGCTGGCAGGACAGTTGCTGCTGCGCGGCGGCATCATGGAGCGCCTCATCGAATGGGCGAATGCCGTCGTGGGTCGCGTCAAGGGCGGGCTCGGCCACGTGACCGTCGTGGCGGCGATGGGACTCTCGTCGGTTTCCGGCACGGCGGTGGCGGACGCGACGGCGCTGGGAGGAACGCTGGGTCCGGCCCTTTCGAAGGCTTACGGCAAGCCGTTCGGTGCGGCACTCGTGGCTGCGTCCTCGTGCCTCGGTCCGATCATCCCGCCCAGCGCGGGCATGATCGTCTACGCGATCCTCGCCGAACAGGTGTCCGTCGGTGCGATGTTTATTGCCGGCATCGTTCCCGGCATCTTCCTCGGGCTCGCGATGATGGCGCTGACCACGTATTACGCGCACAAACGCAAGTACCCGCTCACGGGCGAGGGCTTCAATTGGCGCAACGTTTTCGTGCAGACGCGACGCTCGTTCATCGTGTTCATGATGCCCGTCATCGTGATCGGCGGCATCATCGGCGGCGTCTTCACGGCGACCGAGGGCGCGGCAATCGCCGTCGTCTACGCGTTGCTGATCGGGTTCTTCGTGACCCGAAAGCTGCGTCTTTCGGACCTGCCTGTGGCGCTGCTCAACGCCGGCATCGTGAGCGCGATCGTCGGCGCCCTCATTGCGTTCGCCTCTCAGGTCACTTACCTGCTGACCGCAGAAATGGTCGGCGTGCAGATCGGCGAGTGGCTGCACTCGCTCACGACCAATCCGCTGATGTTCACGTTCATCGTGCAGCTCCTGCTGATCTTCGTCGGCATGGTGATGGAGTCGAACGCGGCCTATGTGATGCTGGTGCCGATCATCAGCCCGATCGCGACGCAGTACGGCCTCGATCCGGTGTATTTCGGTTTTCTGTTCGTGATGAACATCACGCTGGGCAGCATCACGCCGCCGGTCGGCGTGCTGTTGTTCGTGGCCTCCGGCATCTGGCGCGTCAACGTGGTCGACATCATCCGCGAGGTGTGGCCGTTCATCATCGTTCAGTACGCGGTGCTGTTCGTGTGCATGCTCGTCCCGCCGATCGTGCTGTTCTTGCCCAAGCTCGTGGGCTATTGAGCGGAGCCGCGAATGAGCAGCAATGTATTTACGGATCTGTTCGACTTCTCCGGCAAGAAGGTCTGCGTCACCGGGGCGGCAAGCGGCATTGGACATGCGACTGCTGCGCGCTTCGCCGACCTTGGCGCGACGGTTTATATAGCCGACCGCAATGTCGAGGCGCTCGAGGACTTCGCACGCGAGCGCCCGCAGTCCTTGCGGGCCGTCGCGTTCGATCAGATGCAAATCGCTTCGGTAGAGGTGCTTGCGGCCGCGGTGGGCGAGATCGACGTGCTGATCAACAACGCGGGCGTGCTGCTCTACGAGCCGTTGCTAGATCTCAAGTGGGACGATCTCGAGCGTGTCGTGGCGATCAATCTTACCGGGGCGATGGCGCTCAGCCGTTGCATCGGCGCAGGCATGGTTGATCGCAAGCGTGGCGTAATCGTGCACACCGGCTCGCAGGTCACCCTCAACGGCGCGGAGTTCCGCGCCGTGTATGCCGCGACCAAAGCCGGCATTTCGCAGTTCGTGAAGACCGCGGCGCTCGAATGGGGAAAGCACGGGGTTCGCGTCAACTGCGTGGCGCCAGGCCGCACGCTGACCGCGATCAACCGGCACCTGTTGACGAAACCCGCGGAGTACGCCGAGGCGCTGAAACGCATTCCGCTCGGACGCTTCGGTCAGCCGGTAAGGCGCGATACCTCGGCGCGCGCCCGGTCGAGCGCGCGCTCCTCGTCGGGCGAGAAGGCGTGCGTGCCGTCTACGTAATGCACCGAGATCCAGCCGCTGAGGTATCCCTCGCTATTGAGCAGCGGGCCGAGCATCTGCGCCTTCGCGGCGTAGCTGCTCATCAGGGCTGGCGGTGGCGCCGGGTCGGGATTGTTGGTGAGGTCCGGTTGGACAAGATTACGCTTGTACTTCGCCATCCATTTGACTGTTTCTGCGGCGCGCTGGTCGATCGATCCATTGCCGCGAAGCGATTTGACTCCGGGCTGCAAAGCCTCCGCACAAACGAAATCGACGTTCCAGCCGCGGGCGGCATCGTCGATTCGCAGCGTGCTGCGGCTGCCGCGCGTCTCGCGCAGCAAACCCGCGAGCAAGCCGTCCAGTTTGCGTTCCAGTTCTACGACCGCGTTCTTCACCGCTCCTCCCGTTCTCCGATGATGGCGGATTTTACTGAGTATAGCTCGCGTGTCGCGCGCTCAGCGGAGCAAGAATGAAGATTCTGATCACCGGCATCAACGGCTTTATCGGGGCCCGCTATGCGGCACGTCTCAAGAGCAAGAACGACGCCCGAATTGTCGGAGTCGACATCCAGCCGCACGCGCAGCACGGCCTTTGCGACGAATACATCCCGCTCGATCTCGGCTCCCCGGACGGCGCAGCGGCGATGCGGCAGCAGTCCGGATTTGACTACGTGCTCCATGCAGGAGGGATCTCGGGCTTCATGGTAGAGACGGACAATCCGCAGCGCATTTTCGACGTGAATGTCGGCGGCACGATGGCCGTGCTCGAGATGGCGCTTCGCAATGCATGTCGTCGTCTGGTGCTTTGTTCGACACTGATGGTGTATGGGCCCGATCGCGACCATGGATTGGAGCACGGCGAAACGGAATATCCCCAGCCCATCTCCGTTTACGGGGGGTCGAAGCTCGCCATCGAGGGGCTGATGCACGCGTTCGCTGGCCAATACGGACTCGATGCGGTGGCGCTGCGCTTCACGCACGTGTATGGTCCGGGCCGGACGACTGAATGCTTCATTCGCGAGATGCTGGCGTCGGCGGCCGAGGGCCGCGCTTGCCGCATCCCGCAGGCGAGCGCGTCGCTGCGCCAGTACGTGCACATCGACGATGTGTGCGACTCCATCGCGCTGGCGATGGAGGCTGGAAGCCTATCCTCGCGTGTATTCAACATCTCCGCCGACGAGATGCACACTCTGGCGGAAGCTGCGGAAATGGTGCGGCGCGTGACCGGGACGCTTGTTGAGGTGACCTTCAACGAGCGTCGCGATCTGCCCAATTACCGGATCGGCAAACTCTCGATCCGCCGCGCGCGCGAGGAGTTAGGTTTCCGACCACGATTCGGGCTGGAGGCGGGCATCGCGGATTACTGGAGCTCGAGCTTCCGTCGCCCGCTATCCCACACTCAGGGGACCCCCGGGGGCAACGGGGAGCGTTGAATTGTGCTCACGCGGCCCAATCGAGGATCACCTTGCCGCTTTCGCCGGACATCATCGCCGCGAACCCCGCCGCGTAATCGTCGATCGCGTAGTGGTGCGTGATGATCGGCGACAGGTCGAGGCCGCTCTGCAGCATCGCGACCATCTTGTACCAGGTCTCGAACATCTCGCGGCCGTAGATGCCGCGGATCTCGAGGCCCTTGAAGATCACGTGGTTCCAGTCGATCGCCATGCCGGGCGGCGGGATGCCCAGCATCGCGACCTTGCCGCCGTGGTTCATGTGCTCGAGCATCTGCGTGAACGCCTGCGGCGAGCCCGACATCTCGAGCCCGACGTCGAAGCCCTCGGTCATCCGCAGGCTCTTCATCACGTCGCGCAAGCTCGTGCGGCCGACGTTGACCGCGCGCGTCGCGCCCATCTTCGCGGCGAGCGCGAGCCGGTAGTCATTGACGTCGGTGATCACGACGTGGCGCGCGCCGACATGGCGGACGATCGCGGCCGCCATGATGCCGATCGGGCCGGCGCCGGTGATCAGCACGTCCTCGCCGACGACGTTGAACGCGAGCGCCGTGTGCGTTGCGTTGCCGAACGGGTCGAAGATCGCCGCGAGATCGTCGGAAATGTCGTCAGGGATCTTGAACGCGTTGAACGCCGGGATGACGAGATATTCGGCGAACGCCCCCTCGCGGTTGACCCCGACGCCGACGGTATTTCGGCACAGGTGACGACGCCCGGCACGACAGTTCCGGCAGAACCCGCACGTGATGTGACCTTCGCCGGAGACGCGATCGCCGATCGCAAAGCCGCGCACTTCGGCTCCCATCTCGACGATGTCGCCGACGTATTCGTGGCCGACGTGTATCGGCACCGGGATCGTCTTCTGCGCCCAATCGTCCCATTTCCAGATGTGGACGTCGGTGCCGCAGATCGCCGTCTTGCGAATGCGGATCATCACGTCGTTGTGGCCGACCTCGGGCTTTTTTACGCGAGTCAGCGTGAGTCCGGGCGCGCGTTCGAGCTTTGCGAGTGCCTTCATGATTTGGGATCTCGGCGAATCGCGCCGAGCGCGCAGCCGACCTTCGCGAACGCCGCTGCCGCCCGGTCGATCTGCTCGCCGGTGTGCGACGCGCTCATCTGCGTGCGGATGCGCGCCTTGCCCTTCGGCACCACGGGATACGAGAACCCGATGACGTAGACGCCTTCGGCGAGCAGCGCGTCGGCCATCCGCGTGGCAAGCGCGGCGGCCCAGCATGACCAGAATGATCGGATGGCTGCCCGGGACGAGATCGAACCCGAGCTTCGTCATCTCCCCACGGAAATGATCGCCGTTCGCGCGCACGCGCTCGCGCAGCCGCGCGCCTTCGCCGCTCGCGAGCAGCTGCAGCACCGCGAGCGACGTCGCGGCGATGCACGGCGCGAGCGAGTTCGAGAACAGATACGGTCGCGAGCGCTGCCGCAGCAGGTCGACGATCGCGCGGCGTCCCGCGGTATAGCCTCCCGACGCACCGCCCATCGCCTTGCCGAGCGTCCCTGTCAGGATGTCGATCCGCCCCTCGACGCCGCAAAGCTCCGGCGTGCCGCGACCCGCATCGCCGACGAAGCCGACCGCGTGCGAATCGTCAACCATCGTCAGCGCATCGTAACGATCGGCGAGATCGCAGAGCGCCGCGAGATTCGCGACGATGCCATCCATCGAGAAGACGCCGTCCGTCGCGATCAGCTTGAAGCGCGCGCCATCGGCGTCGGCCTCGCGGAGCTTCGCCTCGAGGTCGGCCATGTCGTTGTTGCGATAGCGGTAGCGCTTCGCCTTGCAAAGGCGGATGCCGTCGACGATGCTCGCGTGGTTCAGCTCGTCGCTCACCACCGCGTCTTCTTCGCCGAGCAGCGTCTCGAAGAGGCCGCCGTTCGCGTCGAAGCAGCTCGAATAGAGGACGCAGTCGTCGACCTTCAGGAACTGCGCGAGCGCCGCTTCGAGCTCCTTGTGCACGTCCTGCGTGCCACAGATGAAGCGCACCGAAGCCATCCCGTAGCCGCGCCGCTCGAGAGCGTCGCGTGCCGCGGCGACGACGCGCGGGTGGTCGGCGAGCCCCAGATAGTTGTTTGCGCAGAAGTTGAGCACGCTCGCGCCGCCGGCGAGACGGATGTCCGACGACTGTGCGCTCGCGATCACGCGCTCGGATTTCCAGAAGCCGTCGGCGCGGATACGCGCAAGCGTTTCGCCGACGTGATTGAGGTAGCGGTCGTGCATAGCCGGATCGGGCAGTCTGGGTATGAGCAGACTATCTTAGCTCACGAGCCGAACGGGCCTGGGCGCTACAAATGCGCGCTCAGGGTTTGGCAGCATGCGCGACTGTAGCGAATTGGGGTGGCTGTGTGACGGCTAACGGGCATCAACTTTTGCGCATGCGCGCGACGAGCGCGCGCAGGCGGGTATTCATCTTATCCGCGGCCAAATGTGCCGGCCAGCCGTGGCCCGGCAGCAACCACTCGAAGCGATAATCGGTGAGCCTCGCGAGCGATGCGGTGAGCGCGCTCCACGAATACCAGCACGCATCGCGAAAGGCGACGAGTCCTGCTCTCTCATGCTCCAGGCGAGCGAGTCGCCTGCGAAGAGCACGCGGTCGTCGAGCAGGTACACGGCGCTGCCGCGCGTGTGCCCGGGCACGGGCACAGCGACAAGGCCTGGCGCGATGGTACGCGCGGACTCGCCTTCGAGGAGATCCGTCGCATACGGCGCGGCGGACCGATCGTCGTAGTGGATCCAGACATACGAGCACCGCGCGCCAGGCGGCAAGTCGCTCCTCGGGCGTCGCCGGCTGCCACGCGAACACGCTCTTACCCTGTCGCTCGATAATGAGATCAGGCGCGACATGGCGGGAGGCGCCGCAATCGATGCACGCGGTGTCGATGTACCAGTCGCGGGGTGTCGAGTGGGGGTTGCGGATCGGTTTCATTGCTGTTGGCCGCCCGTTGTGTCCCGTCCTTCACATTCCGGAGCGGTAGCCTGATCCACCTCCTGGATGCGCAAGAAGTGTCCTTTCAGAGATTATCGCCTGTCGGGTCACTTCGTATTCGCAGACCAACGCATGCACGCCATCGATGCAGACGGACGTCAGGGGCATAAGCGAAACCTATCGATCGAGATATTTGACATCTAGATCCAGTGCACTTCGCGCTGATCATGGTCATCGCGCTGCAGGCGGGTGGCCTGACGCCTCCGGTCGGCGTGCTGCTGTTCATCGCGTGCGGACTCGCCGAGATCAGTCCGGCGCAAGCGCTGCGCCATATCTACCCGTTCGTGGCGCTGGTTTTCGCGACGACGCTGGTCCTCGCTTTCTTGCCGGACGTCGTGTTGTGGCTACCAAGGCTTGCCCTCGGTCGGTGACGAAGTCGCGATGCTCCATGTGTCGGCTACCGCATTCAATCGCGCAGCCCTTGAGGCTGATTGCACACGCTAGCGGGGAGAACACATCGCCGTCCGGGCACTAGTCACGTTTTCCGGTCGCCACAACGTGTCAATAGTCCAGCGCGGCGAGCGCTGTCCGGTCCTTGTCTCCAACACTGTTGCCAATCGAGCTGCTTGCCGCGCTGGGATGATCACAGCGCGTTAGCCGATACAACCGGGTTGCTTAAGTCCCATTTCGGGACTATCATACGCAATGCGCGTCATCGCTCTGCGAACGCTGAAGACGTTTCTCGATAGCAACCCGGAATTCGCTGACGCTTGCGAACCCACCTTGGCGTGGCATCAGCAGGTGCGCAAGGCCGACTGGGCGACCCCGGCAGCCGTAAAGCGCGATATCGGCAACGCAAGCATCTTGAAGGACGGCCGAGCAGTCTTCAATGTTGCGGGGAACAAGTATCGAATCGTAGTGTGGATCAACTATCCCTACCGTATCGTGTACGTACGATTCATCGGTACACACCGACAGTATGATCGGATCGACGCACAGACGATTTGAAACGAGCGAAAAAATGGACATCAAGCCCGTCAGGACCAAGCGAGACTACGAAGCAGCGCTTCGAGAGATTGAGACGCTGATGACCGCTAGGCGCGGGACTCCCGAGGGCGATCGCCTCGACGTTCTAGCCACACTCGTGGAGGCTTACGAGGCAAAGCATTTCCCGCTTGATCTACCTGACCCGGTTGAGGCCATCAAGCTTGTGATGGAGCAGCGCAATCTCACCGTCAAGGACTTGGTGCCCTATATCGGCCGGCCCAATCGCGTCTACGAGGTCCTCAATCGCAGGCGGCCTTTGACCATGGCTATGGCTTGGAAGCTTCATCGAGGCCTCGGCACGTGCCTATCCGTTTGCGTCTTGCTCAATGGTTAGGGCGTAGGCAGGTCTACCTCAGAGCTGCGCAAACAGGGACCGTACCGCCGGGACGGATATCGCCTACAACAGCCGCCCGGGAGTCCTACACGGGCATAGGTTGTTTACCGGTTATCAGGGCAATTGGGTTCACGCACAGTATCGGCACTTCCTAAAGGAGGAGGAATCAACATGTCCAGGTTGATGACCGTGCTGCTGATCACTGCCGGGTTGAGTCTGGCCGGGTGCGCGACGTCGCAACAAGCGCCCGTCGCGACGAAGCCTGTCACGCCGATATCGAAGGATGCCTACGACGCCGCCATCAAGAACGCCGAGGCGCAATACAAGACGGACAAGGACGCGTGCTCGTCTCGAGGCGGGAACGCCAAGGACATCTGTCTTGCGGAAGCGAGCAGCAAGGAAAAGGTCGCGAAGGCCGACGCGGAAGCTGCCTACAAGAACACGCCGAAGGCCCGCGAGGATGCGCGCGTCGCGCGTGCCGAGGGAACTCACAACGTCGCCAAGGAGAAGTGCGACGACCTCTCAGGCAATGCCAAGGACGTGTGCAACAAGGAAGCAGATGCGGCGCTGGTCAGGGCGAAGGCTGATGCCAAGGTCGATCGCGTCGCCGCCGACACGAGGGAGGATTCAGCCGCGAAACAGGCCGATGTGCGCAGGCAGGCGGCCGACGACAAGCGCGATGCGGATTACAAGGTCGCAGTCGAGAAGTGCGATGCTCTCAGCGGTCCGGCCAAGAACGCGTGCATCAGCGATGCCAAGCTGCGCTACGGAAAATAACGAGCTGTAGCGTCGCTCAAGAGAATCGGTCTGCCCCCACCGACCCACAACGGTCGGAGGGGGCAGTGCATTCCCGCGAATAGCCACAGGGGCTTGCGCTGGTCTAAATGATCGTCCCGCAGAACGTGAGAATCTTCGCGCTGCGCTGACGGTCTGCGAGCTCGCAAGACGCGGTCATGACGGGGCCCGTTCCGCTCTCGTTGATGCGTTGAATTGCCGGCTCCGAAATGTCAGCTTTCTGCCAGCATTTCGGTAAGCTCCAAGCCCGGCGCTGCCCAACGGGGGTTCGAATCCCGCCCTCCCGCCAGCCGTTTGTCCCTGTACAACAGCTACTTAAGATACAGTTCTTGTCGGCATTGAGGGATAATCGAGGCTTCGTCCTTCGCTAGCGCGCGAGCGCCTTGTCAGCGTCATCGACCCAGCGCGCGCGACCCACGCGGGGTACTGTCGGCAATAGCATGATCGCAAAGGTGCGTCGCGCTGCTTCGACGTCCCATATCGAATCCCGAGACGCTTCACGCTCGCATCAAGCAGTTTCTGTTGCGCCCGCTCGTCGCGAGCGCTCACAACAAGCGCATCACTCGCACGCGGGAAGAAACAACTTCGAGAAGCAACGGTCGGCATCGATCAGGTCGATGCAGCGATGGGTCTGGCCTATCGCTGATGCGAATCGCGCTCTAAAGGCGGCGATTCACGGATCGGTGGCAAAGGCCGCTACGGCAACCTTGAGATACGAGGCCTTTGAGGCCCGGCACTGCGTGAGGCGGTTATCGCCCGCAACGCTCGGTGTTCATCTCCGAGATCTGTTCGCGATGAACAGGAACAAGCAGCGGAGCGAGTATTGACGAGCGCGACGAACGCGTCAAGAGGCATGCGGCAAAGTTGGCTTGACAAACAAGATTCGTCCTAATTGGTACCCGAACAGGTTTCCTTCGCGGCCGCAATGCCACGCAATCCCGCGCCGGGCTTGACATTGGCGTGGGGGATGATTCCCTCGGGTTCTATGCCGATTGAGATCGGGCGGCGTTCAGGACAGTCGCATCGCCCTGGGGTGCGACCCCGGTACGCGTTCGACCGTGTTGGGACGGTTGGGGGAAGGGTCAAGTCGCACTGTAGTCGCAATGGAGTGTGCCTACAGTGCCACCTGATGGCGAAAGCCCAGCCCAAAACGCGCGATTTCGACTGGAAGAGAGCGGTGGAAACGGACTGCGTTGGGGTGAACCTGATGTGTCGTAATCCAAATGTGATCTGGCAGCCATCGTCGGATCGTCATTGCCCTCAACAGACCGAGATACTGCGGACATTCCCGGCGACACCGATGGTCAGCCGACTTATCACTTGCGCCGGTCGGTTACTTCCGAATTGGCCGACAGTGTCGCGATGATGGGGCACGAGCGCGGCCTCTGGCCCGCGGCGCATTCCGCGATCAACCCCTTGAGCATTCGGCGCATTCGGGTCAGGTCGGCGATGCGCTCCTCGATCAAGCCGAGCTTGTGCTCGGCGAGCAAACGCGTCTCCCGACAGCTCTGCCCGTCTTCCAGCCGCAGCAGGCCGGTGACCGCTTCCAGCGTGAATCCGAGCTGCTGCGCGCGTTTGATGAACCGTACGCGCGACACTGCCGATGGAGCGTAACGCCGGTGCCCGCCGAGGGGCTTGTAAGGTTCATCCACGAGGCCGCGACGCTGGTAGTAGCGAATGGTCTCGACGTTTACGCCGGCCGCCTTGGCGAGGCGCCCTATGGTCAGTTCCTCGTTCATCGCCACCCCCTTGATTCCGTACCATGGTACGGGGTGCATGCTACGCCGGCTGTGACAATTCTGGAGGAATCGCAGTGACTGCATTGAATGCCAAGGGATCGCTGGTGGCCGGGGTTTTGGCCGCCATCGGCGCGTCCGTCTGCTGCGTGGCGCCGCTGGTGCTGCTTGCGCTCGGTATCGGGGGCGCGTGGATCGGCAACCTCACGGCGTTCGAACCCTACCGTCCCTTGTTCATCGGCCTGACGCTGCTCTTCCTCGGCCTCGGCTTCCGCCAGCTTTATCTGGTGCCGCAGGCGTGCGCCCCCGGCACGGCGTGCGCCGATCCGCAGACTGCCAAGCGACAGCGACTGATCTTCTGGTCGGTCGCCGTCCTTCTCCTCGGCCTGTTGGCCGTGCCGTGGTTCGCACCGCTGTTTTACTGACCGGAGATTTCCATGCCTAGATTGCTCTTCGCCGCCCTGCTCGCCATGCCGCTCAGCGTTCTTGCGGCAGACCCGCAAACGGTCGTCCTCGACGTTCAGAACATGACCTGCGAACTCTGCCCGATCACGGTCAAGAAGGCGCTGGACACGGTCCCCGGCGTCGCTTCAACAAAGATCGACCTCACCAAGAAGACGGCGACCGTGAAATTCGACCCGGAACGGGCCAATGTGGCGGCGCTGGTGAAAGCCACGACCAATGCCGGCTATCCCTCCACAGCCCACAATTGAGCCGTCGATGAACGCGGTCGTGCTCGAATCGGTGCTGACCTGTCCGCACTGCGGCTTTGCCTCGCAAGAGACGATGCCTACCGATGCCTGTCTGTTCTTCTACGAGTGCAGCCATTGCAAGACGCTGCTGCGCCCCACGTCGGGTGACTGCTGCGTTTTCTGCTCCTACGGTTCGGTGAAGTGTCCGCCGATTCAGGAACAGCACGCTTGTTGCGGGTGACCTTCCGTCGTCGTTGGCATCCGAAGTCGATCCGTCGGGGTCCGTCGCGCCGATCCGACCAAGGCCAGTGACGCGATGTCGTCGTGGCTTCGCGCGAGCATGCGACCAACGCCAGGTGGACGATTGAGCGCCTGCTTACGGACACACGGAATGTCGACCGTGGGTCGCGACCGCGGTCTGTTGTCACTTCCAAAAGCAGGCATCGCTAGTCATCTAGCGGTGCACTGCGTCGAGGGCGCCGCCGGAGCAGGGCGTACACGGAGCCGAGCAATCCCAGATGCTTGATCACCACCAGAATAATCACTGCCGACATGACTGCCGCCGACAGCGCTACGTGCGACGAAAAGTAATAAAGAATGACGCCGTGGCCAGCGATCAGAATGATTGCTCCCACCGCCAGCATCCAAGCGCGCGCACGCAGGTGGCCATGCCCTCTCATGGCTTTGATCCGTTGGTCACAATTGCCCCGCTATCAGACACGGACGGGACCTGCGCGAGAACAAACTGCAAGTCGCGAAATCCCACAGCGCCACTTTCGACAATGTTCAAGCCCGCTTCGCTTAGCAAGCTAATGATGTCGGAGAGCTTGACATGACCATGGCGGTGAAAATGCGCGAGAAGGCCTTTCTGCTCGCGCGCGGCCAATCCGAACTCAACGGCAAGCACTCGCCCGCCGGGCTTCAGAACCCTTCGCATCTCGGCAGCGCACTGTTGGCGTGCCTTGCGGGGCAAATGATGCAGCATGACCGTGGTCAGTACCGCGTCGAATGTGGCATTGGGAAACGGCAGCGCTTGGGCCAGCGCGTTTTTTAAGACAACGTCGACACCCGCCTTTCGCGCCTTCTTCTGCGCTCTCGCAAGCATCTCCGGCGACGCATCGATTCCGTACACGGTGCCGGTGGGTCCGACCCGCCGTTTGGCCGCGATCGCAAGGGTTCCTGTTCCGCAGCCGACATCCAGGACCGCCTCGCCGGGCTGGAGGCGCGCTAGCCCGAGAACCTTCTCTCGAAATGTCCCCTCCCGACCGAGCGTTGCCAGCCAGACCTGCAGATCATAAAGAGCGGCTGCATGCAGGACCGCGCCGATCGTGCTGGGCCTTGCATTCCCACCCGCTATCTTCGCCGCGTCACCGTCTTCTGCCATCGCCTTAGACCTCACCGCCCACCGTTGAGCTGAACGCTCCGAATCGGAACACCAGTATGAAAATGGACATTTGTTCGAGGACTACTATAAGCTTGAACGATGGTGAGTTGAAGCACAGCAAATGTGCGCGTGTGCCATAACGGACAAAACCGCCCGTTTTGTTCGCCATCTGCGGACGGCTTCAGAGGACAAGGTGCCAGGAAAACACGTTAAGGATCGGCGAATTCAAAAGACGCAGGCCCTGCTGCGGGAGGCTCTCGTCTCGTTGATTCACGAAAAGCCTTATGACGCAATTGCGGTCACGGAAATTCTGGAGCGCGCCAACGTTGGCAGGTCAACCTTTTACACGCACTTCCGCGACAAGGACGAGCTGCTCGCCAGTGGCATACATGACATGCTTCGCTCGGTTCAATCGGAGTTGCCATCCTCGGCGGGGCCCCTCGAAAGGATAATTCGGTTCAGCCTTCCCATCTTCGAATACCACCGTCAGCACCGGCGGCCGGGCGAGGCCAGGATGGGCGCTAGGGGCCGGGCCATCGTTCATGAGCACCTTCGCAGGATGCTCGCGGAAATGATCGCAGACGATGTCAGGAAAGCGTGTCAACGGCGGCGCAAAGCGGCGGGGCAGATTCCACCGGATCTTCTTGTTCAGTACGTCGCCTCGACGTTCATTCTCGTGCTTGATTGGTGGGCGGAGAGTAGAAGCGCGCTTCCGCCAAATGAGGTCAACGCTTTGTTTGGGGACCTGATCCTACCGACGCTGGCCGCGACCTTAGCGCGAATAGTCTAAGGCCCCACCCGCCCCGGGGCCCGGTCTTGGCTTCGTTCGAATCGTGCGTCCGCAACGGCGGAGGGGCTTAGTGCATCTTGCGGACCAAGATGACCGAGGTTTCCCGAGCAACGTTACCGACGATCAGCCGCAGGTCACGGCGTATCGTCGGACAGTTGGCACCCGCCGGCTGATCGGTGACAATCGGCCTCCCTTCGCCCCCGCTGTCACCATGTCCTCGCTCGAAAGAATCCCCCGCGCCATGGCGGAGAAATTCTCTGCCATCACCACGCTCACGGACGCGTTCTGCGAAGAGCACCTCAACGACGAATACCGGGTACTGATCCACCGGGTGGTCGGCACTCTTGCAAGAAAGCGACCGTCGCCCTTGCTCAAGGGCAAGGAAGCCGTATGGGCCGCCGGCGCCGTCCACGCGGTCGGCCGCGCCAATTTTCTCGATGATCCCTCCCAGGTTCCGCACTGCAAGCCGAAAACCATTTACGAGTTCTTCGACATTGCCGAGAGCACCGGGCAAAACAAGTCAAAGCAAATCAGGGATGCGCTCGGAATGGGGGTGATGTCTCTCGATTGGACGTTGCCCAGTCGGCTTGCTGACAATCCGCTCGTGTGGATGGTTCAGATCAATGGTCTGATCATCGACATCCGCCGGTCCCCGCCCGAGCTCCAACGGCTCGCCTATGAAAAAGGGTTGATCCCCTTCATCCCCGCCGATCGCAGTACCCGGGATCCATGAGCCGGATCACGCGCTACGCCCTCGCTCATGCCGTAGCAAGGGTTCGGGGTCAACCCCCGAGCCAGTGACGGTACGCCTCGATCCATTCGACCCCTTCGGGCCTGGGC
>WNFV01003688.1_pt1 | contig 21132 bp, 16 predicted proteins | sample 5400101 | NCBI WGS metagenome assembly WNFV01 (sample SAMN13153361, study PRJNA577476) | soil metagenome | isolation source: 115 cm soil or saprolite under grassland replicate 1 | place: USA:California | collected 2016-06-15 | reverse complement strand
CCGTCCCGTACACGGCGGCCACGGCGCTCCCGGAGCCGCACAGTCGTACCCAATAGGGATGCGTCTGCGCCAGCCGCTCGTACAACACGCGCAGCTCCGGGTGCTTCCCGAAGACGGGGAGCTCGAAGTCGTTGCCTCCCAGCCGGCCGACGCTTCCCCATCCGGCGAACGCCTCCGCGTCGAGCGCCACCGGCCCGCGCGGTTGAGGCTCGTGGTGCATCTCGTCCCACCAGCGGTACGCGTCGGGGGTGGCGACGGCGATGGGGGGGGACGGCAGGGCGACGAGGGCGGGCGCGGCGGGCGGCGGCGCGAGGCGGAACAGCCGCTCGCCCCGGCCCCAGGCGAGGGCGGCGGATGCGCCGCTCGCGAAGAAGGCGACGTCAGCGCCGAGTCGCGCGGCGAGGCGCAGCAGCTCGTGCCGCGGGACCGCGCCGCCAGCGAGCGCGTTCACCGCGTGCAGCGCCGCCGCCGCGTCGCTCGAGCCGCCGCCCACCCCAGCGCGCACGGGGACGTGCTTCACGAGCTCGATGGCGACGCCGAACCGGAGCCCGGTTGCGTCCAGCACCGCCCGCGCGGCGCGCACCGCCAGGTTCTGTTCCACGGGACCGAGATCCGGCCCGCGCACGCTGAGCGTGACTTTGCCGGGGACGGCCGTCCGGGCCACGACCAGCTCGTCCGCGAGCTCGAGCAGCGCGAACGCGGTCTCGATCTGGTGGTAGCCGGACGGGGGGGGCGAGGGGGGCGGGGGGGGCGCTTCGCGCGCGAGGATCCGGAGAAACAGGTTGAGCTTCGCGTGCGCCGCGATGCGGACCCGGTCCGGTGTCGCCACTCCGGTCAGTCCTCCGCGGCGGCGGCCGCGCGCAGCTCGGTCAGGTGCAGGCGCAGGCGCGACAGCGAGTACAGGCCGAGCAGCGTGATCGGGACGAACGTCGTGACGTGGTAGGCGACGGCGTAGCTCACCGCCCGGGTCGCGTCGATGCCGTAGACCGCGAGCGTCGCGCGGGTCGCGGCCTCGAACACGCCGACGAAGCCGGGAGACGAGGGCAGGGCCACGCCGAACCCGATGATCGCCTGCAGCAGCAGCGCTCCTTCCGGCGGGACGGGGAGGCCGAAGGCGCGGAAGCAGATCGCGAATGACGCGGCGTTCACGAGCCACAGCACGAGCGACCAGAGGACCACCCCGACAAACCGTGCGGGGCTCTTCAGCACCTCGAGCCCCGCGACCAACCCCTCCGCCGCGTGCGTGATCCGGTCGCCGAAGCGCGCCGGGAGCGCGGCGCGCGCGGCGCGCCGCAGCAGTGCGAGCCACGGCGCGGGCCGGTGCACGACGAGCAAGGCGAGCACCAGGATCGCCCCGAACAGGAGGGCGGCGCCCGTCGCGACGCTCGAGAGCGCCGCTCCCCCGATCGTGGCGTGCTGCGGAAACGACGGGGCGGCGAGCCCCAGCGCGAGCAGCCCCACGAGGACGAGGCCGTCGAGCACGCGCTCCACCCCAACCGAGGCGAGGGCGGTCGTGAACCGTACCGGCAGCGCCTGGCGGGCCGCGTACGCGCGGGCGAACTCCCCCGCGCGCACCGGCAGCAGATTGTTGGCCATAAACCCGATCGCCGTCGCGTGCCACAGCGGGAGCAGCGGGAACCGGCTGCCGCCGACGTCGCGCAGGATCAGCCGCCAGCGGATGGTGCGCAGCGGAAACGTGAGCGTGGCCAGCACGACGGTCGCGACCAGGAGCAGCGGGTCCACCCGCCGCATGTAACCGAGCAGCTCGCGCGGACGGACGTCGTGCAGCGCCCAGGCGAGGAGCGCGAGCGTCACCGCGAGCCCCACGACCCACGCTCCTCCCCAGCGGGAGGCGGATGCGGGGGCGGGGGCGGGCGGGGGGGCGAGGCTAGGCGTTGGGAGAGGGCTCGAGAGCGAGGGCAACGAGGTCGCAGACTTCTTCGACGAGGGCGCGGAGCGAATCGCCGCTGGCCTGTCGGGCGGCTGCGCGCAGCTCCTGGGCGCGGTTCAGCGCGCGCTCGCCGCGGTACAGCAGCGTGCGGACGTCGACGGCCAAGGCAGCAGGGGCGGCACTGGCGGCAAAGGCGGCAGCGACGGCAGGCGCCGGGGCGATCAGCTCCTCGAGCGACGCGCGCCCGATGCCGGCCTGCGCGAGGCGCTGGTACGCGGCCCACGACCCCACCAGGTCCGGCGACTCGGGGGGGGGCAGGGAGTCGTCCCCTGCCGGCCGAGGCGGGGGCGCGGGCGGCGCCGAGGATCGCGGCGCGGCCGGTGCGAGCGCTTCGATCGGGACGACGGGCGCGGCGGAGGGCAGGGCGCGGATCGCCGCGGTGCGCGCGTCGAGCTCGGTGCCGAGGACCTCTTCGTCGCCCGTGCTCGAGCGGGCGAGCAGGTCTCCCACGCGTCGCAGCTCGGCCGCGAACCCGGCGGCGTTGTTCACGGCCACGCCCGACGCGACGGCCTCGCGGGCGGCGAGCGCGAACTGGGCGACGCTGTCGGTGAGGATCCCGCCGCCCGCATTCGCCAGGGCGCGGAAGGTGGTCCCGAGCGTGTGGGCGCGCAGATCGCGCTGAGTGGCGGAGGGCGCCCGCTCGAGGGAGTCCGCCGCCTGGCGCAGGTGCTCGCCATGGCTCACGAGCTCGAGCCGGCCGAGCGTCGAGGGGCGCGCTACGGGGACGCCGCGCGACACGATGTGCGGGCCGGAGTCGTTGTAGTACAGCGAGCCGACCGATACCACGTCGGGCTCGCTCTCCATGAACTTGACGATCAGCTCGGCGAAGCGCCGGAACTCGGCTCCCTCGGGGTCGGGGCGGCCGCGTTCGGCCACGTCGCGCGCGCCGCGCGCGATCGCCGTCGCCCCGGCCTGGAACAGGTCGGCCACGTTCGCCGGCGGCTCGATGCCGGAGCGCGACAGCTCCGCGATGGCGCGCTCGATTCCCTCGAGCAGGTCGGGCAGGGGCGGGAGATCGTTCACGGCGGCGAGGCCGCGCAGCGGCTGCAGCGCGCGGAGGACGTGCTGCAACGGATCGTGGGCCAGGGGATTGGCGCGCAGCGCCTGGGCGGCCCGGTCGAGCGCGCTCGCAATCGCGGCGCCTTCGCGCGCCACGAACGCCCGCGCGCCGGCGTCGAGCCCCAGCGCCTCAGCCGCGCGGACCTGCGCCGATGGCCGGCCGGCGAGCTGCTCGAGCTCCTGGGCCATCGCCTCGGCTTTGGCGGTGTCGGCGTCGGTCCAGCTCGACGCGCGGCGCACGAAGGTCTTCAGGTCGTCCACGCCGCGCACGGCGAGCTGCGCGGTGGCCGGGTCCCACGCGCGGCGGCCCTCGCGCACCGCCCGCGCCAGCGCCTCGAGCCCACCGGCCGCGCGCGCGATCGCGTGCTGGTTCGCCATCAGCGCGCTGCCGCGCAGCGCGCGCGCGAGCCGCACGAACTCGTCCGCGCTCGGCGCGTCGCCCTGCGCGAGCAGCCCGTCCAGGCGCTCCAGGTACTCCCCCGCCTCGAGGGCGAAGAAGTCCGACATTCCGAGAGGCTTGTTGGGCTCGGTCATGGCGCAACAAGATAGACGCCAAGGCGCCAAGACGCCAAGACGCTAAGATGTTCTCGCGTCATCGACCAGCTTCCGCATCCTTCTCACGGCCTCCTCCAATCCCCAGAACACCGCGTTGCTCACGATCGAATGCCCGATGTTCAGCTCCTCGATCTCCGGAATGCCGGCGACGGGTTGCACGTTGTGGTAGGTGAGGCCGTGGCCCGCGTGCACCGCGATCCCCGCGGCCCGCGCGTGGGTCGCGGCCCGCCGCAACGCGGCCAGCGCGGCGTCGCCCCTGCGCCAGGTGTGGGCGTAGCGCCCGGTGTGCAGCTCGATCGCGGGCACGCCCAGCTCCGCGGCGCGGTCGATCGTGCGAAGGTCGGGGTCGATGAAGAGGCTGACGCGGATGCCGGCGGCCTGGAGCGCGTCCACGGCCGCGCGGAGCTTGCGATCGGTGCCGCGCAGCGCGAGCCCGCCTTCGGTGGTGATCTCCTGCCGGCGCTCGGGCACGAGCGTCGCCTGGAACGGCTTCACGCGGCGGGCGATGCGCACGATTTCGGGGTGGGCGCCCAGCTCCAGATTCAACACCGTGCGCCCCGCCGCCCGGAGCGCGCGCACGTCGGCGTCCTGGATGTGGCGCCGGTCCTCGCGCAGGTGGACGGTGATGCCGTCCGCGCCGCCGCGCTCCGCCGCTTCGGCGGCGCGCACCGGGTCGGGTTCGTCGGTGCCGCGCGCCTCGCGCAGCGTCGCCACGTGATCAATGTTGACGTAGAGCCGCATGTCGCCTTACCTTCGGGTCACTCCGCCCCCACTAGAGGAACCGTCCGTGAGACCACGACTGGCCGTGCTCGTCGCGCTGGGCTCCCTCGCGTGCGGCGGGGGGCCGGGCCCCGGGAAGCCGGCGCCGCAATCGCCGCAGGAGACGCTCGCACAGTTCCTGGCGGCGGTGAAGGCCAACGATCTCGGTCGCATGGGCGACCTCTGGGGCACGGAGCGTGGGCCCGCCAAGACGACGATGAAGGCGGACGCGCTGCGGGAGCGCCTTACGGTCATCCAGAAATATCTCGACCACGTCGGCTATCGTGTGGTCGAAGGCCCGATGCCGGCGCCGGGCAAGGACAACGTCCAGACCTTCCGGATCGAGCTGCAGCGGCAGCAGTCGTGCACCGTGGTCTTCCCGATCGATCTCGTGCGCGCCCGGAGCGGCGGCTGGCTCGTCCTCGACCCGCATCTGGAAAGCGTCGGCACGCCGCGGGCCTCTTGTAAGTCGTGACGCAGGGGAACGTTCGGCCACCGCGGGACGTTTCGTTACTCGGTCAGCTCCAGGAGGATCCCGCCGGTCGCCTTGGGATGTACGAAGGCGATGCGTCGTCCGCCGGCTCCGCGGCGCGGCACCTCGTCGACGAGACGATAGCCCGCCGCCCGACAGCGCTCGAGCGCGCGGTCGAGATCCGGCACGCGGTAGCAGATGTGATGGATCCCCGGTCCGCGCTTGGCGAGGAACTTCGCCACCGGGCCGTCGGGGTCGCGCGGCTCGAGGAGTTCGACCTGCACGTCGCCGAGCGCGAGCCCGACGATGGTCGCCCCGTCGGCCGTCTCCGGGTGCCCCGGCTCGAGGCCGAGGACGTCCCGGTAGAACGCGAGGGCGGCGGCGATCGACGGAACGGCGATGCCGACGTGGGCGACGCGGGCGGGTGAGTTCGCCATATCGCCCGTCAACATAACGATTGCGTGAAAGGGAGTGGAGGGTCATGGCAGCAACTCATTCCGTGCCGGTCACGGACGCGACGTTCGGCCAGGAGGTCGAGCAGTACAAGGGGCTCATCATCGTGGACTTCTGGGCCACGTGGTGCGGCCCGTGCCACATGGTGGCGCCCATCCTGGACCAGCTCGCCGGGGAGTACCAGGGCAAGCTCAAGGTGGCCAAGGTGGACGTGGACGCCAACCAGCAGACGGCGATGCGCTTTAACGTGCGGTCGATTCCGAGTATTCTATTCTTCAAGGACGGCCGGCACGTGGACACGCTGGTGGGGGCGTACCCGAAGCCGGTATTCGTGCAAAAGATCCAGCAGCACCTGTCGTAGCATCCTCCCCGGAGGACCATGCGCGCGAGCACCGCTCGCCTGATGAACTCGCCGGTTCGCCTTGCGGAGTTGACGTTCCCGCAGGTGAACCGGCTGATTCATCGTACCCGCCTCGCGTTCATCCACCTCGACAATCTGCTCGCGTTCGGGAAGCGGGACCGCGACGGCCGCGTGGATGGCTACATCACGGCGCACCTCCCCGACGAGTGCCTGCTGCTCTTCTTCCGCAAGGGCGAGGCCGTGAACGCCGCCTCGCTGGACACGAGCGGGCGGCGGGTCATCACCATCACCGAGGCGCTGAGGCGGATGCGCGCCGAAGTGGAGCGCGGCGAGCTCGCCTACTGCGCCGCGCCGATGGAGCAGCTCGCCTGGATGTACCAGTCGTGCGCCGTCCCCGTGCAACCGCGCGTCGTGGACGCCGACAACCCCGGCGCGCTGTTCCCCGTGCTGCAGCGGGAGCAGGTGACGGGCGTGCTCGAGCTCATCTCGAACGGCCGCGTCTCGTATCTGCGCCTCGACGGCGGGCGGTTCGCGGGCGGCTACTTCTGCGACAAGCCCGATGCGCAGGCGATTCCGAAGTTCGTCGAGGCGCAGTTCCAAGCGGGCGCCGATGGACAGACCCCGGCGCTCTCGGCGGCGGTGTTCCCGCCCGTGGCGGACCTGCCCGCCCAGGCCCCGAACGCGCTGATCAACACGTACCGCGAGCTGTACTGGCGCATCGTGGACGAAATCGAGAAGGAGTTCCCCGGCGAGGCGAAGCGGCGCGCGCAGAAGGTGAGCGCCGGGATCGTGGAAGGGCACAAGGCGATCACCCTGCTGTCCGTGCCGCGGGGCGTGGAGACCCCGGACGCCGTGGTGCAGCCCGAAGAGCTGTCGGGTGCGCTGACCGACTGGTCGCTGCAGCTGCTCGAGGGCGTGGAAGTCGTCATGCCGGGCACCGCCCCCAAGATCCTGCGCGACGCGACGCGGGAGCACCGCTACGTGCTCCAGTCCTCGGGCTTCTACGGGCGTCTCCCGTGGCAGGTGACGTGGTGAGATGGCCGGCACCCTGTACGTCGTCGCCACGCCGCTCGGCAACCTCGAAGACCTGTCCCCCCGCGCCGCGGCGACGCTGCAGCGGGTCGCGGCGGTCGCGGCCGAAGACACCCGCCACACCAAGCCGCTGCTCGCCCACGTCGGCTCGCGCGCCGAGCTGCTGAGCTTCCACGCCCATTCGTCGGACGCCGCGCTGCGCCGCATCCTGCATCTCCTGGGGAGCGGGAAGGACGTGGCGCTCGTGACCGACGCCGGCACGCCAGCCGTGAGCGACCCGGGCGCCGTGCTCGTGGCGGCGGCGCGGGAGCGCGACGTCGCCGTCGTCACGGTGCCCGGGCCGACCGCCGTCGCCGCGGCGCTCGCGGTTTCGGGGCTCGCGGCGGACCGCTACCTGTTCCTCGGCTTCCTGCCGCGCAAGGGCGGCGACCGGCGGCGGCTGCTCGAGACCGTGGCGAAGAGCGAGTGGACGGTGGTGCTGTTCGAGGCGCCGCTCCGTGCGGCCGAGCTGCTCGCCGACCTCGCCGCGGCGTGCGGCGCGGAGCGGCCCGCCGCGGTGGCGCGCGAGCTGACCAAGGTGTTCGAGGAGACGCGGGCCGGGACCCTCGCCCAGCTCGCGGGTTACTACGCCGAAACGCCGCCCCGCGGCGAGGTGACGGTCGTCGTGGCGGGGACGGGGAAGCCCGTGAAAGACGACCGGGCCTCCGCCTCGGATCCCGCAACGCGCGCCCGCGCGTTGCTCGCGCAGGGGATGACCCGGCGCGACGTGGCCGACCAGCTCGCGGCGGAGACGGGGATCACGCGGAATGCGGCGTATCGGCTCGTCAACGAACTATGAACCGCGTGACGATCGCGCTGTGCCTGGTCTGGCTGCCGCTCGCCGGCCGATCCGAATGCGGAATTCGGAATGCGGAATGCGGAATGGACGGGCCGAGGTCGGTTCGCGCGATTCCGCATTCCGCATTCGACATTCCGCACTTGGCCTCTCTCACCATCGGCCGCCTGCATTACGACGGCGGCGGCGACTGGTACGCCGGCCCCTCCGCGCTCCCCAACCTGCTCGCCGCCATCCGCCAGCGCACCGCGCTCCCCGTCGCCGAGCGCGAGCGCGTGGTCACGCTCACCGGCCCCGAGCTGTGGGACGTCCCCTACCTCTATATGACGGGCCACGGGAACGTCCACTTCTCCGACGCGGAGGTGCCGATCCTGCGCCGCTGGCTCGAGCAGGGCGGCTTCCTCCACGCCGACGACGATTACGGGATGGACCAGTCGTTCCGGCGCGAGATCGCGCGGGTCTTCCCCGACCATCCGCTGGTCGAGGTGCCGCTCAACCACCCCGTCTATCACCTGGTATACGACTTTCCGAAGGGGATCCCCAAGATCCACGAGCACGACGGGCTGCCGGCGCAGGGGTTCGGCGTGTTCTTGGGCGACCGTCTCGTCGTATACTATTCGTATCAGACGGACCTCGGCGACGGCTGGGAAGATCCCGAGGTCCATCACGATCCTCCGGAGCTCCACGAGGCGGCGCTGCGCATGGGCGTGAATCTTTTCACCTACGCCGTGAGCTCGACCCGGTGACCGACACCGCGGCCCGGCTGCGGCGGCTCGGGCTGCCGCACGCGCGCGCCCGGGCCGGAGCGGTCCTGCTCGCGAGCGCGGGCGTCGCCTTTGCGATCGCCGCCGCGGGCCTGGCGCTCGCGCCGCGCATCGCGGCGGTGCTCGGCGCCTGGCTGCTGCTGGCGGCGGTGGCGGGAGCGGCGGGGTGGCTGGCGCGGCGCGCCGGGGGGCGCGCCGCAGCGGGCGTGGTTGGGCGCCTGGTCGAAGGGGTGGCGGGGACCCGCGCCGGCAGCGTCGTGGGATTGCTTGCGCCCGCGACCGGAGCGGGCGCGAGCCCGGAGCTGCTCGGCCTCGCCGACCGGCGCGCGGCGCAGACGGTCGAGCGCGCGGCGTCGGCCGTGGGGCGGCTGCTGGCGCGCGACACCCGCGCGACGCTGGTCGCGGGCGGCGTCGCCGTGGCCGTGGGCGCGGCGTTGTTCGTGGCGGCGGCGCCCGCGGGGGCCCGCGCCGCGGCCTTCTGGCACCCGCTCCGCACCCTCGCCGACGCGCGGGCGCCCGTGCGGCTGGCGGTGGACCGCGCCACGGTGCGACGCGGCGACAGCGTCACCGTCACGATCACCGTGCCCGCGGGCTCGCAGGCCTTGCTGTGGACGCGCGGGCCGGGCGAGCCGTGGCGGCCCGCGCGCGTCGCCCTCGACTCGCTGGGCCGCGCCACCCGCCGCCTCGGGCCGCTCGCCGCCGACCTCTATCTCCGCGCCACGAGCGGCGGCCGCAAGAGCGCCGAGCGCAGGGTCACCGTGGCCGTGCCCGCGTTCGTCGCCGGGCTCGAGCTCACCGCTCGCTATCCGGCGTACCTCGCGCGGCCCGACGAGCCGCTGCTCCCGGGCGCGGACACGATCCCGATCCCCGCCGGCACGGTGATCCTGACCAACGGGACCGCCAGCGTGCCGCTCGCGGGCGCGGCGTGGCGCCGCGGCGACGGGGGGGCGCGGGCCGGGCTCGCAGTGGAGGGCGGCGCGTTCTCGGGGCGCCTCGCGCCGGCCGCGTCGGGGACGTGGCGGCTCGACCTCGCCACTGTGGACGGCAGCCCGCTCGAGGGCGACGTGCCCGAGCTGCGGGTTCGGGTCGTCCCCGACTCGGCGCCGGTGGTCACCGTGCCCGTCCCCGGGAAGGATACGACGCTGCCGCTGTCGCTGCGCCAGCCGCTCGTGATCGACGCGCGGGACGATCACGGGCTCAGCCGGCTTCAGGTGGTGAGCTGGCGGGTGAGCCGGACGGGAAAGGTGGGGCAGGCGCTGCGCGAGTCGCTCGATGTGAGCGGCCTGGGCGACCGCGCGATCGTGCAGGGCGAGCTCGACGTCGGACAGCGGGGGCTGCTGCCGGGCGACACGCTGCGGTTCCGGGTGGAGGCCTGGGACAACGCTCCTGCGCCGCACCTGGGCCGGAGCGCCGACGTCGCGCTGCGGCTGCCGAGCCTCGACGAGCTGCGCGCGGCGACGCGGGCCGCGACGCGGGACGTGGCCGCCGCCGCCGATTCGCTCGCCCGCGCGCAGGGCGAGCTGGGCGCGCGCACGAGCGACCTCGCCGAGCAGCGCTCGCGCGACGCGGCCGGCACGCGGCGCCCCTCCCCCGCGGAGAGCGGGCGGCAGGGGACGCTACCGTTCCAGGCGACGGAGCACGCGCAGGCGGTCGCACGCGAGCAGGCGGCGCTGCAACAGCGGGTCGAGGAGCTGTCCCGCGCGGTGGAGCAGATCGCGCGGGCCGCGCAGGCCGCGGGGCTCGACGACAGCGCGTTCCAGGCGCGGCTGCGGGAGGTCCAACAGCTGCTGCAGCGTGCGGTGACGCCTGAGCTCGAGCAGCGGCTGCGCGAGTTGCAGGATGCGCTCGCGAAGCTCGACCCCGAGGCGATGCGCCAGGCGCTCCAGCGGCTCGCCGAAGCGCAGCGGCAGCTCAAGGCGGAGCTCGAGCGCAGCCAGGAGCTGTTCCGGCGCGCTGCGGTAGAGGGGGCGCTCGCGTCGCTCGCCGCGGACGCGGAAGATCTCGGGCGCCGCCAGGGCGAGTGGAATCGGGACGACGCCTTGCACCCCGACAGCGCCGCCGCGGCGCAGCAGCGCGCGCTCGCCGAGCGCGCCGACTCGCTGGCGCGCGGCATCGAGCAGGTGGCGAAGGACCTGGGGGCGACGCCCGCGCAGGCCGGTCTCGCCGCCCCGCAGCAGGCGACGCGCGACGCGCGCGGGGCGATGCAGCGCGCCGCCCAGGCGGCGGAACAAGGGCAGGCGAGCGGCGCGGGGCAGGCGGGCCGCCAGGCGGAAGCGCAGCTCGACCCGGTACCGGAGCAGCTGCGCGCCCGCCGGGACTCGCTGGCGCGCGAGTGGCGCGCCGAGACGGTTGCCGCCCTCGATCGCGCCCTGTCCGAGACCGCGGCCCTCGCCGAGCGGCAGGAGGGCGTCGCCGAGGCGCTGCGGCGCGGCGACGGCAGCGCCGCCACGCGGTCGCGGCAGGCGTCGGTGGAGGAGGGGACCGACGCCGTGGCGCGGCAGATCCGCGAGGCCGCCGGGAAGCACGCGCTCGTCTCGCCCCAGCTCGAGGCGGCGCTCGGCTTCGCGAAGCGGCAGATGGCCGCGGCGCGCGAGCAGCTGGAGGAATCGGATCCGAATCCGTCGGAGGCGGCGGGGCTCGCCGAGGAGGCGGTGGACGCGCTGAACATCACGGCGCTCGCGCTGGCGCGCAGCCGCAACCAGGTGAGCGGCGCCCAGTCGGGAAGCGGCTTTGCCGAAGCGGTGGAGCAGCTCTCCCGGCTCGCCCGCGACCAGCAGGGGTTGAACGGGCAGGCTCAGGGGCTGCTCCCGATGATGGGCCCGAGCGGCGAGGCGGTGCTGCAGCAGCTGCGCGCCCTCGCGGCCCGTCAGCGCGCCCTCGCCGAGCAGCTCGAACGGCTCCAGGCGGACGGCACGAGCGCCGCGGCGGGGCCGCTCGCGCAGGAAGCCCGCGAGCTCGCGCGCCAGCTCGAGGCGGGCCGGCTCGACCAGCAGACGATCCGGCGCCAGGAGCGGCTGTACCGCCGGTTGCTCGACGCCGGTCGGACCCTCTCGGGCCAGGAGCCGGACGAGCACAAGGAGCGCGTCAGCCGCTCCGCCACGGGCGACAGCGTCCACATCCCCGACGTCCTGAAACCCGGCGCCGCCGGCGCCGGCCCCCGGCTCCGCTATCCCACATGGCAAGAGCTGACGGGCCTGACCCCCGAGCAGCGCCGGCTGGTCCTCGAGTACTTCCGGAGACTGAATGCTCCCGAGCAGCGATGAATCAGGGGGGAAGCTCGCGCGGTGTTCCCACCCTGAAGGGTGGGCTCGGCGAAGCGTTGCCCTGAAGGGCAATGCCCTTGAGGGCGGCTTCGGGCCGAGCCCAGGCTTCAGCCTGGGAATAGCCGGACTCGCGCTGTTGTTGCTGTTGCCCCTTCGATCCACACCCGCTCAGGCCATCGGGCAGGGTTTCGACCTGGAGCGCGCCGGCCAGTACGAGCGGGCGGCCAGCGTCTATTTCGCCGCGCTGCGCGCCGACCCGACGAATCTCTCCGCGCTGCTCGGCCTCGAGCGCGTGCTCCCGGCGCTGAACCGCCTGGGGGAGCTCCTGCCGGTGGCGCAGCGCGGCGCGGCGGCGAGCCCGAAGAACGTGGCGCTGCGCGGCGTGCTCCTGCGGACCTACGTGGTGTTGAACGAGCCCGACAGCGCGCGGGCCGTCGCCCTGCGCTGGGCGGCGGAGGCGCCGCGCGACGAGGCGCCGTACCGCGAGTGGGCGACCGCGCTCGAAGACGCCCATCGCCACGACGAGGCGCGTGCGGTGCTGCTGCTCGGCCGGCGCACGGTGGGAGGGGGTCGGCCCGCGGCGTTCGGCATCGAGCTCGCCGAGCTGGACCAGCGCACCGGTGACTGGGAAGGCGCGGCACGTGAGTGGGCGGCGGCGCTGGCTGGCGCGCCGGCGCAGCTCCCCAACGCGGCGAGCCAGCTCGCCGAGGCGCCCGACGCACAGCGCGAGCGCATGGCCCGCGCGCTCACGGCGGGCGATCCCGCGCCCTTGACGCGCCGGCTCGCCGGCGAGCTGCTGCTCGCCTGGGGCGAGGAAGAGCGGGCGTGGACGGTGTTCCAGCCGGGCGTCGCGACGCCGTCGCCGGATGCGGCGTATGCGTTGCGACGCTTCGCCGATCTCGCGGGCGCCCGCAGCACGACGCCCGCGCGGCGCGTGCGGGCGCTCGCGCTCGAGCGCTTCGCGGAGATGGTGCCGGAGCCGCTCGCCGCGCGCGCCCGGGCCGACGCCGCCCGGGCGTTCATCGCGGCGGGCGACCGCGCCGCCGCGCGGCGGGTGCTCGAGCGCGTGGCCCGCGACCCCTCCGCCTCCCCCGACGCCCAGGGGGCCGTCATCGAGGCGCTGATCGACGAGGGAGCGCTCGACGAGGCCGGCGAGCGACTGGCGGGAGAGGGCGCGCTCACGGGGGAGGACCGCGCGGCGCTCCGACTCAAGCTCGCGCGGGCGCGCATCGAGCACGGCGATCTCGACCGCGCGGCCGCGGCCTTGGCGCGCGACTCGAGCGTGGACGCCTTGGCGCTCCAGGGCTGGATCGCCCTGTACCGCGGGCGGCTCAAGGACGCGCAGCAGCTGTTCCGCACGGCGGGGCCGTACGCCGGCGACCGGCGGGACGCCACCGATCGCACCGCCATGCTCGCCCTGGTGCAGCAGGTTCCGGTGGACCCGTTCCCCGAGCTGGGCGCGGCGCTGCTCACGCTCGCCCGGGGCGATTCCGTGCGCGCCGTGCAGTCCTTGCGGCTTGCGGCTTCGCGTCTGGAAACGGTGGGGGTGGGGGGCGGCGGCCGGCCGGACCTGCTCCTCCTCGCGGGCCGGGTGGCGGCGCGCCTCGGCCCGGGGCAGCGCGAGACCGCCGTCGCCCTGTTCGACGAGGTGGTGCGGACCGGGGGGGAGGGGAACGGCGCGGCCGCGCCCGCGGCGGAGCTCGAGTGGGCGCGGCTGCTCGCGCAGCAGGGGCGCGCCGCCGAGGCGATCCAGCATCTCGAGCACCTGATCCTCACGTATCCCGGGAGCGCGGTCGTGCCCGAGGCGCGGCGGGAGCTCGAGCGGGCGAAGGGGGCGATCCCGAAGTCGTGAAGCGGCGCGAGTTTGTTCAGACGGTTAGCCGGTTAGGCGGTTGGGCGGTCAGTGCCGACGTGCTGCGTCGCTACCCGTCTAACCGCCTAACCGCCTACCTACTGATTCCCATGGACGACGCGCAATCCGACCATCTCAAGGCGTACGGGGTCACCTATCGCGTCGTGCAGGCGGGGATCAAGGCCGAGTGGCTGCTCAACTATCGCGGCGGATCGTTCCTGATCCCCGACGCGGCGGCGATCCGGCGCGACGCGATGCTCGCCGGGGTGAGCTTCGAGCCGGCGGACGACGGCCAGGTGAGCGCGATCCGCGGCGACGTCGCGGCCAACAACATGGACGCGGTGCCGCTCGAAAAGGCGCCCAAGGTCGCCGTGTACGTGCCGCCCAACGCACCGCCGTGGGACGACGCGGTCACGATGGCGCTGCAATACGCCGGCATCCCGTTCGAGAAAGTGTGGGACCTCGAGGTGATCGCGGGGAAGCTCGCGACGTACGACTGGCTGCACCTGCACCACGAGGATTTCACCGGCCAGTACTCGAAGTTCTACCTGATCTACGCCGGCGCGCCGTGGCTCGGCGACATGGTGCGGTTCAACGGCGATGCGGCACGGCGGCTCGGGTTCGCGAGCGTCCCCGACCTGAAGAAGGCGGTGGCGCGGCGGATCGGGGACTACGTGGCGAACGGCGGGTTCCTGTTCGCGATGTGCACCGCGACGGAGACGATCGACCTGGCGCTCGCCGCGGAGCGGGTGGACATCGCCGCCGCCTTCGCCGACGGCACGGCGATGGACCCGCAGGCCGACCAGAAACTCGACTGGTCCCGCGCGCTCGCGTTCAGCGGCGCGCATCTCGAGCCCAACCCGCAGGTCGCGAGCTTCTCGGACATCGACGGCCACCAGGTGAACGCCGGCCCCCGCCGCCAGCCGCTCGGCGCGTTCAAGCTGTTCAACTTCAGCGCCAAGATCGATCCCGTGCCGACGATGCTGGTGCAGAGTCACCGGCAGGTGATCCCCGACTTCTACGGCCTCACCACCTCCTTCATGCGCAACCGCCTGAAGCCGAGCGACCTGGTGCTCGGCGACGAGGAAGGCGCGCCGTGGGTCAAGTACATCCACGGCGACCACGGCAAGGGGACGTGGACCTTCTTCGGGGGGCACGACCCCGAGGACCAGCAGCACCAGATCGGCGACCCGCCGACGGACCTGTCGCTCCACCCTCACTCGCCGGGCTACCGGCTGATCCTCAACAACGTCCTGTTTCCGGCGGCGAAGAAGCGCGAGCTGAAGACGTGAGCGCCGAGCGCCTCGCGCCCGGGGTGCGCGAGCTGCTGCGTGCCGAGATCGCCGCGGCCCACGGGCGCGAGGTCTCGTTCGTCGCGCGCCCCGACGCGAACGGCCTGATCGTCGAGGCGCGGGCGGTCGCGCGCGGCACTGTGGACGCCGTGCTCGCGCTCCCGGGCGTCGCGGCGCGCGGCGAGCTGCTGCTCCACAACCATCCGAGCGGCGTGCTCGAGCCGTCGGGCGCCGACCTCACCGTGGCCGCCCGGCTGCACGACGGCGGCGTCGGGTTCGCCATCGTGGATAACGACGTCACCGATTGCTACGTCGTGGTCGAGTGCCCCCGCCCGCGGGCCACCACGCGGATCGATCCGATCGACGTGGCGGCGCTGCTCTCGCCCAGCGGGCCGGTGGCCCGCGCCCTGGGGAGCTTCGAGGACCGCCCGAGCCAGCGCGACATGGCCGCCTACATCGCCGACCTCTACAACGACGGCGGCGTGGGCCTGCTCGAGGCCGGCACCGGCGTGGGGAAGTCGTTCGCTTATCTGGTCCCCGCCCTCGTGTGGGCGCGCGAGAACGGCGAGCGGACCGTCGTCTCGACCAACACCATCAACCTCCAGGAGCAGCTCGTCGGCAAGGACCTGCCGATCCTCGCGCGCGCGCTCGGCAGCGGGGAGCACTCGCCGAGCTTCGCGTTGCTCAAGGGCTGGCGGAACTACATCTGCCTCGCCCGGCTCGAGCAGGCGCGCCAGGGGGAGGGCTCGCTGTTCGAGGATGAGCGCCGGGTGGAGCTCGAGACGCTCGCGGCCTGGGCCGCGAAGACGAGCGACGGCTCGCTCGCCGACCTCCCCGACGAGCCGAGCGCCGAAGTCTGGGACGGAGTCGCGGCCGAGTCCGACCTGTGCACGCGGCTCAAGTGCCCGCACTTCGAGCGCTGTTTCCTGTTCCAGGCGAGACGCCGCGCCGCCGAAGCCGACGTCGTCGTGGTGAACCATCACCTGCTGGCGAGCGATCTCGCGGTGCGCATGGCATCCGACAACTGGCAGGAGGCGGCGGTGCTGCCGCCCTACCGCCGCCTGGTGCTCGACGAGGCGCACCATCTCGAGGACGTCGCCGCGATGCACCTCGGCGCCCAGGTGAGCCGGCTCGGCGTGGAGCGGCTGCTGGCGCGGCTCGAGCGGAACGGGCGCGGCCTCCTCCCCACGCTCCAGTCGGTGCTGTTCGGCCGGGACGACCTCCTCTCCGCTGCGAGCCGCGACCTGGTGCAACAGGGGCTGGTTGACGCCCTCGGCGCCGCGCGGCGCGGCGCGGAGGAGCTGTTCATGCAGCTCGCCCGCCGGCTCGACGCCGAGCCCCCGTCGGGCCAGGCGCCTGTGTTGCGGCTGCGGGAGGAATTCGGCGCGGATCCCGTCTGGGCCGGCGGGCTGGGCGTTGCGCTCGACAACCTGCTGCTCGCCTTCGCGCGGCTGCGCGACGGCGTCGAGACGATCGCCGACCGCCTCGCGCTCGACGATCCGTCGGAGCGGCGGGCCCAGCTCCTGGGGGAGCTGCGGGGCGTCCTGCGGCGGCTCGACGCGGCCGCCGCGGGCCTTACGGCCGCGCTGCGGCCGCCCCCGGGGGGTCCCGCGGCGGTGCGCTGGCTCGAGCGGCGCGGCAGGAAGGTTCCGAACGTGTCGCTCGCCGCCGTGCCGCTCGACCTGGCGCCGATCCTCAAGGACAACCTGTTCGACCGCGTCGAAACGGTGGTGCTCACGAGCGCCACGCTCGCGGCCGGAGGCGAGTTCTCCTACCTCGAGGAGCGGCTGGGCCTGGACCTCCCGCCCTCGCGCGTCCGGGCACGCGAGATCCACGCCTCCCCCTTCGATTTCCCGTCGCAGTGCGTATTCGGCATCCCCACCGACCTGCCCGAGCCGCGCGACGACGAGCCGGGGCACGACGCGGCGGTCGCGCGCGTCCTGGTCGAGCTGGCGCGCGCCTCGGACGGCGGCATGTTCGCCCTGTTCACGAGCCACGGGGCGCTGCGACGCGCGGCGGATGCCGTGCGCGAAGCGATCGCCGGCCGCTGGCCGCTGTTCGTCCAGGGTGAGGGGCAGCGCGACCAGTTGTTGCGGCGGTTCCGCGAGGCGGGCTCGGGGATCCTCCTGGGGACGGATTCGTTCTGGGAGGGGGTGGACGTGCCGGGACGGGCGCTGCGCGTCCTGATCCTCGCGAAGCTCCCCTTCAAGGTGCCCACCGAGCCGCTCACCGCGGCCCGGCTCGAGCGGCTCGAGGCGCGCGGCCTGAACGGCTTCACGCACTACCTCGTCCCCAACGCGGCCCTGAAGCTCAAGCAGGGCTTCGGCCGCCTGATCCGCAGCCGCAGCGACGTCGGGGCGGTCGTGCTGCTCGACCGCCGCGTCGTCACAAAACGCTACGGGTCCATGATTCTCGAAGGCCTCCCCCGGGCGAGCCGGGTCGTAGGGCGCTGGGCTGAAGTGCGGGGCGCCTGCGAGGAGTTCTTTGCGCGGCACAGCATCGGAGAAGAGAGGGCGGTAGAAGGCGGTAGAGGGCGGGAGAAGGCGGTAGATTCCATGCTCGCCCGGGTAGACCAACCCCGGGGCCATGCCCCGGGGTCTGCAAACCCGGCCGGTGGTGCGTAAGCCCATACAGGTGACCCAGTGACCAGCTTCAGCAAGCGATTGTCCGCGCTCCCCAGCTACCCCATGGCGGAAATCCCGGCCATCAAGCGGCGGCTCATCCAGCAGGGCGTGGACGTGATCGACGTGGGCGCGGGCGATGCCGACTTCGCGCCCCCCGAGGTGGCGGTGGAGACGCTGGCCCGCGCCGCCCGCGATCCCGCGATGAGCCGCTACGCGTTCCAGCTCGGTCTTCCCGCGTTCCGCGAGGCGGCGGCGGCGTACCTGAAGCGCCGCTTCGGGGTGCGCTTCGATCCCTTCACCGAGCTGCACCCGCTCCTCGGGTCGAAGGAAGGCATCGCGCACCTCGCCGTGGCGTTGCTCGACCCGGGCGACGTCGCGATCGTCCCGGAGCCGGGCTACGCCGTGTACGAGGGCGGCACCCGGCTCGCGGGGGGGGAGCCGTACCGCTACGCGCTCGCGCCCCGCACCGACTTCCTGCTCGAGCTGGCGCAGGTCCCGGCCGACGTCGTGCGGCGCGCGAAGCTCGTCTACCTGAACTACCCGAACAACCCGACCGCGGCGGTCGCGCCGCGCGAGTACCTCGAGCGCACGGTCGCGTTCTGCCGCGAGCGCGGCATCATCATCGCCTACGACAACCCGTACTGCGAGATCACGTTCGACGGGTACGTGGCGCCGAGCATCTTCGAGATCCCGGGCGCGCGCGACATCGCGGTCGAGTTCCATTCGCTCTCGAAGACGTTCTGCATGACGGGGTGGCGGCTCGGCTGGGCGGTGGGGCGGCCCGAGCTGATCGCCGCGCTGGCGCGCGTCAAGAACTACGTGGATACCGGCGCCTTCCTCGCGGTGCAGGCGGCGGGCGCCGCGGTGCTGCCGCAGGCGGAGGCGCTCGCGCAGGGCTACGTGGCGCGCTTCAAGGAGCGGCGCGACGCCATGCTCCCCGTGCTCCGCGCGCAGGGGTTCGAGCCGGAGACACCGCGGGCCACGATGTACATCTGGGTGCCGCTCCCCGAGGGGGGGGTCCCGTCGGCCGCGTTCCAGCAGCGCGCGCTCGAAGAGGCCGGCGTGGTCGTGCTTCCTGGGAGCGGCTTCGGTGCTGGTGGGGAAGGTTTCTTCCGCATCGCGCTCACCGTCGGCACCGCGCGGCTGGTCGAGGCCGCGGAGCGGCTGGGAAAGGTGCTCGCCGCTGTTTAGGCTCCGCGTGTTGCCGCGCGGCGGGCGGCGGCTCACGTGGGCCGCGAGCGCCGCCGTGCACGTCGCGCTCATCGCCGTCGCGGTGACCGCGTCGTGGCGCATCGACCGGCACCAGACGCTGATCACGATCATTCCCCCCGACACGCCCCGGCCTCCGGAGCTGCCGCCGTACGGGGGCACCCGGCGCGGCCTGGGACCGAGCGGCGGGTTGGGCCGGCCGCTCCCGCGCGTCGCCGTGCCCGACACCACGCCGCCCGTCCCCGCGCCCGTCGGCAAGCCCGACACGAACCTCGCCGCGAGCCCGGTCGCGGTGGGCCCGCACATCGTGAGCCAGCCGGCGGTGGGCGACGGGCGGCTGTGGGTCGTGCCGCGGCCCGCGCTGCCGCCCGAGGTGGCGGATGCGCTGTACGCGCCGCAGGAGCAGCGGGACACGGTGGTGGTGCGGCGGCTGCGCGCCATGGTGGACTCGCTCAACGTGATCGTCGATCAGGAGCAGCGCAGTCGCCAGCGCCCCACGTGGACCACCGAGGTGGCGGGGAAGATGTTCGGGATCGACTCGCAGTACATCCACGTGGCGGGGATCAAGATCCCGACGGCGGCGCTTGCGCTGCTGCCGATCCGGCTGCCCGAGGGGAACTACGCGCGGCAGCTCGAGCACATGCGGCAGGACCTGATGCAGGCCGCGCGGCGTACCGAGACGCTGCAGCTCTTCAAGCAATACGTGCGCGAGCTGCGGGCTCGCAAGCAGGCGGAGCGCGACGCGGAGAAGCGGGTGAGAGGGGATACGACACAAGCAAAGGCAGACACCGTGAGAGTCACACCCTGAAGGGTGTGCTCGGCGAGTCGCTACGCTTAAGCGTAGTGCCTGCCGAGCCCAGGCTTCAGCCTGGGAATCCCCGGACGGCTGCCTCCAGCCGCCGCAGCGCCGCTTCCTTCCCCACGACGTACAACAATTCGTTCACCGGCTCCGACACGGTGCCGCCCGTGAGGGCGATCCGGATCGGCTGAAACACCTTGCCCGCGGCGACGCCTTGTTGCTCGGCGAGCCGGCGCAGCGCCTGCTCGAGCGCTTCCGGAGTCCAGTCAGCCGTCGTGAGGACGGCGATGCTCGCCGCGAGCGACGTCTTGTAGCCCGCCGGATCCTTCGCGACCTCCTTCTGGGCCTTCTCGTCGAGCGTGGCGTACTTCGGGTCGAGCCGCACCGCCACCTGGCGCGCCACATCGATCGTGGTGCGCGAGCGGGTCTTCACGGCCGCGATCGCCTTCAGCACCGCGTCCCGGTTGCCGTTCACGCCGAGCTGCTCGAGCCGCGGGGCGACGAGCGGGTACAGGTCCTCGGCGGACGTCATCGACAGATACTGCCCGTTCATCCACTCGAGCTTCGTCGTGTCGAAGATCGCGCTCTTCTGCTGGATTCCCTCGAAGGAGAAGAGCTCGATCATCTCGTCGAGTGTCATGATCTCGCGGTCGCCGCCGGGGCTCCAGCCGAGCAGCGCGAGGAAGTTGCGCATCGCGGCCGGGAGGATCCCCATGTGCTGGTAGTCGCCGACGGCGGTGGCGCCGTGGCGCTTGGAGAGCTTTTTGCCGTCCGGGCCGTTGATCATCGGCACGTGGCCGAACACCGGGAGCGCAGCGTCGAGCGCGCGATACAGCGCGATCTGCTTCGGCGTGTTCGAGATGTGGTCGTCGCCGCGCAGTACGTGGGTGATCCCCATGTCGAGGTCGTCCACCACGACGGCGAGGTTGTAGATCGGCGTGCGGTCGGAGCGCAGGATGATGAAGTCCTTGACGTCGTCGCCCTGGAACGAGATGCGCCCGTGCACCGCGTCCTCCCAGGCGATCTCGCCCGGCGGGACGCGGAACCGGATCGCGCCGTCGTCCAGGTACGCCTTGCCCTCGGCGAACAGCTTGTCGGCCACCTCCTGGTGCCGCGTGATGCGGGCGCCCTGAAACACCGGCTCTTCGTCCCAGTCGAGGCCGAGCCAGGTGAGGCCGTCGAGGATCACCCGAGTGTGCTCGTCGGTCGAGCGAGCTTTGTCGGTGTCCTCGATGCGCAGCAGGAACTTGCCGCCGGTGTGGCGCGCATACAGCCAGTTGAAGAGGGCGGTGCGGGCGCCGCCCATGTGCAGATAGCCCGTGGGGGAGGGGGCGAAGCGGACGCGGGTGGTCATGGGGGTACGGAGAGGGGGGGATTCGAACCCCCGATAGAGGTATTAGCCCCTATAACGGTTTAGCAAACCGCCGCCTTCAGCCACTCGGCCACCTCTCCAACAGGAGCAGAACCTCGCAACTCACTTAGGCTTACGCAACCCCCTTTCAACGAGTCAACACAGAAGCGGCGAGTGGACTGGTGGCAAGAATGGTGGCACACGCGCCCGCTAGCTCCCCTTGAGCCCCTGCCGGGCAAGCTCTGCTTGAGCACTCGCTTCTCGATCAGCGATACCGGACAGACTCGCGGCCACTCGAGCCGCGTCTGCCGCGAAGTAATTCTCCGGCGCGTGCCTCATGTAGCGCAATGCCATCACGGGCGTCGAGTGCCCAAGGAGCCGCTGGATTCGGACGATCGGAATGCCTGCCTGCGCGCAGTGTACGCCGAAGGTATGCCTGAGGTCGTGGATCCGGACGTCGTGCAGGCCGGCTTCGCGGCAGGCGCGCTGGAAGACGCGTTG
>WNFV01005593.1_pt1 | contig 21139 bp, 15 predicted proteins | sample 5400101 | NCBI WGS metagenome assembly WNFV01 (sample SAMN13153361, study PRJNA577476) | soil metagenome | isolation source: 115 cm soil or saprolite under grassland replicate 1 | place: USA:California | collected 2016-06-15 | reverse complement strand
CGTGGTCAACGCGCGGTGCGGCAATGGTGTTCGGAAGCCTTGGCGCGAGCGGACTTCCCACTCACCAACGCGACCTTGGACACCAGCGTCGGCCGAGTGGAACTCACCTCCGCCGGAACTGGACGGCCGCGGGTCGTCATGGTGCCCGGGACCGGCTTCAACGCTGCGGTGGCTCTGCCGTGGCTGCAGGCGCTGTCGGTCCACTGGGCGACCACAGTGGTGGATCTGCCGGGTCAGCCCGGACTCAGCGATCCGCGTCGGCCTCGCCGGGCCCGGCTGGCCTGGTACGGCCGAGCGCTGGATGAGATTCTGGCGGCTATGGATGCCGACGGGGTTGTGTTGGTGGGCAATTCACTGGGCGCCGCCGTGGCCCTGGCCGCCAACTCGCCCCGAATCACGGCGCGGGCGCTGGTCTCACCCGCCGGCTTCATCCGTCTCAGAGTGGACCCGAAACTGGCGCTGGCTTCGGCCGTTTGGCTGCTGCGTCCCACAGCCGAACACACCCGCCGCATGCTCCGGTTGTTCGTCGCCCCCGGCGCGGACCCGCCCGCCTGTCGCGCCGAGCGGCCGTGTGTAGTCGGGGTCGGAGAACATGACCGGTTCCTGCCACCCCATCGACTGGCACCGGCAGTGCGCCGAACCATGAACCTCGACGTTCGGGTCTTCTCCGGCGTCGGCCACCTGACCACCCCAGCTCACCTCGACGAGGTGGTGTCCCTGGTGGCCGAGGTTGTCGATCCGCCCACCACCTGAGCCCACGCCGTCAGATGCACGGATCCAGCATCAGATTCGGCGACGCCAGATTTCGAACAACCCTCATCCACAGGTCTTGACAATATCTCCAGGCCTGACGTCGTACAACTCAAGGACCGTGATGGCGTGCGGCGATGACATTGGCCATGCGGTAGGGAAGCTGACTTTGAGACACGACCTAGAGCACTCAGTTTGCCAAGCCCCGTCTGAGGCGTTACTGGCACTGCTGGCGTTCACGTCGCCTAGCTGCCTGTTGCCGTGGGTCGGGCACGGGCGTGGCGGCCAGGAGCGCCTTTGTGTACGGGTGGCTGGGCGTGTCTGTGACGATGTCCACCGGCCCCTCTTCCACGATCTGTCCGTGGCGGAGTACCGCCACCCGGTGCGACATGTGGCGTACGACGGCGAGGTCGTGGGAGATGAACAGGTAGCTGAGGCCGAGTTTTCCTTGCAGGTCTTGCAGGAGGTTGAGGACCTGGGCCTGGATGGAGAGGTCCAGGGAGCTAGTGGGTTCGTCGCAGATGACGATGTCGGGTTCGAGGATCAGGGCACGTGCGATGGCGATGCGTTGGCGCTGTCCGCCGGAGAACTGTGCCGGGTAGCGGAGGGCGGCGTCGGTGGTCAGGCCGACGCGTTCGAGGACGTCGGCGATCTGTGCCGCAAGCTCGCCACGGCTGGCTCGGTAATGGGCCCTGACTGGGTCGGCGAGGGTTTGCCCGATGGTGCGGGACGGGTTGAGGGAGCTGTAGGGGTCTTGGAAGACGACCTGTAGCTGCCTGGCGAGTTGGCGGCGCCGGCGTGGCCGCGCGTGGGCGATGTCGTCGCCGCGGAACAGGATCTGTCCCGTGCTGGGTTTTGACCAGGCCGAGGACCGCGTTTCCGATGGTGGACTTTCCCGATCCTGATTCACCGACTAGGCCGAGCGTCTCGCCGGACATCACGTGCAGACTGACTCCATCGACGGCGCGGTGCGCTGGGCCGCGGATTCCGGTACGGCTGGTGTGGTAGTCGACGACCAGGTCCAAGGCAGCCTCGCCACCGTCACCGACTACCTGCGCTCGTACCGTCCCTTCGGCGCCGCTCCACCCGCAGCGCCCGCGCCGCCCAAGGTCCGTCACGTCGTCGGCTGGCTGCTGCGCCACCCCGACAACCTCGACAGCGACGAGCAGGTCGCGCTCAAATACGGCCGCGCCCGCTGCCCGCACCTCGATGCCCTCGCCCGGCACGTGGCCGGTTTCGCCGAGATGCTCACCCGCCGCCGCGGCGACCGGCTCGACGCCTGGATCGAGGCGGTCGAAGCTGACGACCTGCCCGACCTGCACCGGTTCACCACCGGACTGAAACGAGACCACACCGCGGTACGGAACGGGCTCACCTTGCCCCACAGCTCCGGAGCGGTCGAAGGCGCCGTCAACCGGATCAAGATGATCAAGAGGCAGATGTACGGAAGGGCGAAACTTTACCTACTCCGCAAACGCGTGCTCCTCGCCGCCTGAAGGAGCCATGTCGATCACGGAAAGTGGGTCAGAACCAGGTCCCGGGAATAGGACTATTGCGGCTTGACTTCGACGACGAAGCTGACCTTGGTGTCGCCGAGGGATCCGATGACCAGCCAGCATCCCGGTCGGGAAAGTTCGCTCGGGCGACCTGCACGCCCCGCACTCCGGCTCCGGGGGCGATGTCTCGGCTCATTTCCTCGGTGCCTTGCAACCACCGGGTGCGCAGAGTCATCTCGCCGTCGCTGAGCCGGTACCATCCCATCTTCAGGTGGTACACACCGTCAGGTCCCCGGACCGGATACCGAGGCGGCAGTGACACCCATAGGTCGCCCACCCCGTATAGATCGCTCTGATGGACCGTTCCACTGCACGACCTCGGCGGGTGGAGCTTGAGGTCGGTCGCTTGGCTTGGTCACAGGGCAACGCGCGCCACGCGGCAGATGGGTTACGGCCGGTCCCACACTCGTCGGCGGCGCAGAACCCGCCGATGGCGACGGACTGGCGACGGGCGTCCGCCCGGCCCCAGGGGTGCCCGAACATCCCGCGACCGCAATGAACACCATCATGACACCAAGCCAGGCCAGCCAGCGGCGCGTGTCCCCACGGCGCATTGTGAGTCTCCCGAGTCGGTGAACGGCGCCCTACAGCCATAGTCGCTCGGATTCTTTCCAGAGGAAGGACCCTCGACGCCGCGCCGAGGCGACGCCGTCCAACCCATCGGCCTGCATCAACACCAGGTCGGGCCAGACATGACCGTCACGCCTCTACTCCACCATCCCTGCCGGGGCCACAGAAGACCGCCGCGGTGGGCCGGCGACGGCTGTCCGAATCACCCGAATCGCGGAACCGGCCGTGAAAGCCGGGAGAGACGATCCCCACAGCACCTCGACGCTACCCGCGGCCTACCGTGCCGCGCGGCGGATTCGATGCACCCGCCTCGCCACGGCGACGTGTCGCGGAGCCGCATCGACCCGCGCCTTCGGGTGGCGGTAACCGGCGCGGGTCATGCGTTTCGGGGTTCAGCCGGCTGCAGCACCGCCAATCAGCTCAGCCGATCCTCTATCTGGGTCGGTATCCGGCCGTTGAACGCCCTTTCGGTTGCGCCAGGAGCCGCTCCACCGTCCTGGGCAACGCCGGATGCCGTGGGTGCGGACGTCGCCGCGCCGGCCTGCGCCGAAGGCTCCGGCGACAGCGGGGCGCCGAGGTCAGCGCCGCCGTCGTAGCCCAGCGTCTCCCCGGACATGCCGCCGCCCATGACCGCGGCCGGGGTCGTCGATGTGACGACCGCTGGCTCCGGCAGGCGAATCTCGACGGGCGCCGAACCGGTCGCTGTATCCGTGATGTCGATGGTGACCCGCATCGTGGTCCTCCCTCCTTGCTGGTGGGGCGCCGCGTTCACCGCAGACGCGCGTACCGCGCCTCGAACCCCGTGGCCACGGACCCGGTGTTGGTGATCTTCAGCCAGTACGTGAGCGTGCCGTTGCTGACCCGCGCGATCTCCTCGGTCCAGGTGACCTTCCCACCCGCGGTCGTGGGCCGTACCGACCACTGGATGAGCCAACTCGGCGACCAGCTGTGCGTGAACCACAGCTGTGTCTGACCGGGCTGCAACGTGCCCGTGAACTGGGTACCTGTAACAGTGAGGTCGCTCGGCGTCACCTGGTGCCGGTGCAGTGTCGTGTAGCCCTGGTCGGTCAGGTCGGTGGCCTCGGCGGCGGAGAGTTGCCGGCGCAGCGGGCCCACCGTCGCGTCGACGTCCAGCAGTCCCTGGGTGGCGGAGCGGAAATCGGAGGCGAACCGCCGCCGCAGCGTGTCGATCCGGTCGGCCAGATCGTGCGCCCGGTCGAAGTCCTTCGTCAGCAGGACGAAGGCGTTCTTGAACTGCTTCTGGGCCGTGGCGGCGCTCGGCACCCGGGGGCCGTTCGCCCAGACGAAGTTCTCCGCCCGCAGTACCTTCTTCGTCGCGGTGTACATGTTGCCGCCGGCGTTGGTGATGTTGGACAGCAGGGAGACGTCCCCGACCTCGTCGGAGCTGAGCGCACCCATCAGGTAGAGGTCGAGCGTGCTGTATTCCCGCTGCTCCGAGGTCAGGCTGAGTCGTTCGTACTGGCCGTCGCGGGCGACCCAGTCGTAGATGTCGTAGTCCATGGGCGAGCGGTCGTCGTCGAGTGCCGCCGCCCAGTGACCCCAGCCGCCGAGCATGTGGTCGGTCTGGTTCGCACCCGACGCACTGTCCCGGTACGGCGCGAAGCACCCCCACCGGTGCCCCTGCTCCTGCAGCATCACGTACCGCCAGTTCGGGAAGTGCCCCTGGTTGAGGAACAGGATCCCCTGCAGCTTGTTCGTCCCGTACCCGGCGCGCTGGTCGAAGTTGTCCGGGAAGCCGATCCCCTTGATGTCGTTGTAGACGAACCGGTACCAGGACGACCCACCCTGCGGCGGCATGCCGCTCGCGGTGTCGGTGAAGAACGTGACGAAGTCGTAGATGTCCGGGTACTTCATCCGGAAGATCTTGTACGCCCGTACGAAGTCCACGACCTGCTGGCCGTTGACCGTCTTGACGAGGGTGCCGTCGTCCTGGATCACCCCGACATCACCGTAGTCGCGGATGAGCCCGTGGAATTCCAGTTCACCTCCGGCCTCCTGGGTCCACTGCTCGTGCAGGCGTACCCAGTCGATGTAGAACATGTCGTCAGAGTGCTGATGGGCTTCTGTGAAGCCCAGTGCTTCCAGGGGCGCGTCCGGGCCGAACGGCGCGACGACATCGGTGCCGATCCCTTCGAACTCCCTGGGTACGACGAGCGCGAGCTGCTCCTTGGGCAGCTTCTGCGTCACGTACACGATGAGGGCGATCTCGTCGTGATGTGTCTCTCCGGCCACGCGTCGCGGGCCGATGCCGACCCCGATCACATGCGGGTCGATGTAGAACGCCTTCCTGGCGCGCTCCAGGAGATCGCCGATCTTGACGTCGCCCTTCAGGGCGTACGCGACCTCCCGGGTTTCCTTGGTCTTGCCGGGCATGGTGTCTCCCATCCGGGGAGAGCGGCACGTCGCGCCGTCACGCCCACGGCGAGAGACCTGGGCTCAGGTTGAGCCATCCGCACGCGGCGAGATTCGGCTGCCGCTGGCCATGGTTCCCGCTGCCCTCGCAGGATCCCGATGTCGTTTGCCGGGACGTGCCGCCTACGGCTCGGTCGGCCGTACTACGGTCCGCAGTCCCCTGTGTCGGGGGGTGCCCTATTGAGCCCCCACCCTCCGTTAAACCCCTGTGACAGCCAGCTGTCAAGGGCCATGCGGCACTTCGGTAAAAGCGTTACCGAGGTCGGCGCGACACACTAGCGAAGACGGAGCGCCGGCCCCCCGAGGCCCGGCGCTCCGAGCCGGTCAGAGTGTGATCGACCAGCTGTCCAAGGTGCCGGTGTCACCCGGACCGTAGTCGGTCACCCGCAGCTGCCAGGTCCCGCTGGCCGCTTCGCTGACATTGCTGACGGGGTACGGCTTCGCCCCGTCCCACGCGGTGCAGGACCACCCGCCGGAGTGTGCTGTGTAACCCGCCGCACGCATCGCCCGCCATTCACTTCAGTCACCCCGCAAGATCAAACTAATTGGGTTGATCTTGTCAGCCGCCGCCTTCCGTGCGGGGGGGCAGGATCATCGACATCGAGGTGATCGCCGATCCCGGTGCGGCTGCGTCGGCTCGGCCGACGGGGCGGTGGTCGTGACCCTGAGGCGCCCGGAGAAGCTCAACGCACTGACCGTCCCCATGCTGAAGGATCTGACCGCCGCTCTGGAAACCGCGGCAGGCGCGACCCGCGGCGTCGTCCTGACCGGCCAAGGACGTGCGTTGTCGGCGGGCGACGACTTGCCGATGACCCAGGATGTCGGCGCGGAGGCGTTCGAGGAGCTCCTCGCCAGCTTCCAGGAGGTCACCCGGGCGATCCTGAGAGCCGAGGTGCCGGTCGTCGCCGCGGTGAACGGGATCGTCGTCGGCGGTGCCGCCGAGTTGATGCTCGCGTGCGACGCCAGGATCGGTTGGGCCGGCTCGGACTTTCTGTTCCCCGAGAACGACGTGGGGCTGACGATCTCGAACGCCTCGACGTACCTGCTGCCCCGGTTGCTCGGCCCTCGCGCCCTGCCGGTCGTGCTCGACGGGCGCCGGATCCCGGGCACCGAGGCGCATTCCCTGGGGCTGATCGACTACTTCGTCGAGTCCGGTGACGCGGTCCTGCCGGAAGCCCTCGCGGTGCTGGACCGCTGGAGCAGACGGGGCCTCGCCACCCGGTTCCACCTGAAGCTGTTGCGCCCGCCCGCCGACGAGATCGAACGCGCCATCGAGCGGGAGAACGCGGTCGGGCGCGAGGCGTGGGACAGCGGGGCGGGGCGGGAAGGCATCGCCCGCTTCCTCCGGGAGCGGGAAACGAGGCGAGGCGCCGATGGATCCTGACCCCCGCGAGGAGGATCTGTCGGCTCTGATCGCCCGGCAGGCCGAACGCTACGGTGACCGGACGTTCATGTCGTTCGGCGACGGCGGCTCGATGAGCTTCCGCGGTTTCGAGCGCCGCGTCGAGGGGATGCGGGGACGTCTGGCGGACCTCGGTGTCGGGCCCGGCGACCGGGTCGCCCTGATGCTCAAGAACTCGTTGTTCTACCCGGTGGCGTGGCTGGGGACGGTCACGGCGGGAGCGGTCGCGGTCCCGGTCAACAGCCGGCTTCGGGAGGTGGACGCCGGGTACGTCCTGGAGCACAGCGGTGCCACGGCGGTCGTGACCGACGAGGTGACCGAGGGCGTGGCGCGCGCCGTGGGAGGGACGGGCCGCTCGTACTTCGTGGCGACCACCGGCGGTCCGATGGCCGAGCTGGAGGACGCGCCCGCCGTGGCCGCGGCCGCCACCACACCGGGGAGTCTCGCCAACATCCAGTACACGTCGGGCACCACCGGTTTCCCAAAGGGGTGCCTGCTCTCGCACCGCTACTGGCAGCGGATGGGGGCGGCGGCGAGCGAGCTGTTCGCTCTGCAGGAACGGGACGTACTGCTGACCGCGCAGCCCCACTCGTACATCGATCCGCAGTGGAATGTGATCGCCGCGCTGCGTTCAGGGTGCCACCTGTTACTGCTCGACGACTTCCACCCGTCCACGTTTGTGCGCTCAGTCGCCGAGTGGCGGGTGACGGTCTTCTACTGCCTCGGCGTGATGCCGACCCTGCTGCTAAAACAGCCTCCTGGGCCCTGGGACGACAACGCCCTCGAGCGGGTCTTCTGCTCGGCGATCCCGGCGGCGCACCACCGCGAGATCGAGGCCCGCTGGGGAGCCCGGTGGTACGAGGTGTTCGGGATGACCGAATCCGGGGTCAACATCGCGGTGTCGCCGGCAGACCACGACGCCCTGGTCGGGACCGGGTGTCTGGGGCGTCCGATGTGGCACGTCGAGGCGATGGTGGTGGACGGCGACGGCCGGGAGCTGCCCGCCGGCGAGGTCGGGGAGCTGGTGCTACGAGGGTTGGGTCTGATGGACGGCTACCACGACGACCCCGCAGCCACTGCCGAAGTGTTCCGCGAGGGCTGGCTGCACACCGGCGACCTGGCGGTACGCGACCCGGACGGCCTGCTCTACTACACAAGCCGGAGGAAGGACATGATCCGCCGGGGAGGCGAGAACATCGCCGCGGTCGAGATCGAGACCGTGCTGGTGGGCCACGAGGCGGTTCTGGAGTGCGCCGTGGCAGCCGTGCCCGACCCCGACCTCGGGGAGGAGGCCAAGGCGTACGTGGTGCTGCGCCCCGGCCACCGCGCCACCCCCCAAGAGCTGTACGACTTCGCCCGACACCGGATCGCGCCGTTCAAGGTGCCCCGGTACTGGCAGATCCGGGAGTCCCTGCCGCACACGGCGTCGGAGCGGGTGGCCAAACACGAGTTGGAGGCCGGCCGCGCCAGCGTCCGCGACGATACGGTCGACCTGCGACCCCGGCGCACCAGTTCGAGGCGGCATTGACCGCCCGTCGCGGCCTGTTCGTGAGCAATTGCGCGGGGGCTGCCCAGAGTGGATCGCTGCCCTCATCGGTGCCGGCCGGACACCCCGCATTAGCCGCGACGTGACAGCAGGGGACTTGCGCAGGGCTGAACCCCGTATGCACCATCCCGCGGCTCCCGACCTCACCGTCGAAGAATTCTCGACCGGGTGACCGAAACAGCCCCCCGCCGCGCTGACCTGGCTCACCGCCGGCCTGACCGCCACCGCAGCAACGGCGACGCCGATTGGCTCGCCCGCATGGTCACATTGGGCGGGTGCCGGAGGCTGCGGAAAGACCCGGCTCGCGCTGCGCGCCGTCGCCGACGTCGCCGACCGTGGCGGCACGGCGTATGTGGGTCGACCTCGCCCTCTCACCGATCCGGCCCTGGCGGACCACTCGCCGCAGCGACACGGCAGGTGACAGTCGACCCGGCCGCGAAACACAGTTCCGGTTCCTGACCGGCGTCCGCGGCTGGCCCCGCTACCCGGGTCTCGGGTCCTGGGGGTGGTCGCAACACCTGTTCGATTTCAGGAGTTGCGACGGCCAAGCCTCGTAGGCCCTGGAAGCGCCGCGGTCCCGAGCCGCTCACCGCCAAACGCGATCTCCATCTTCAGCTCATGGCGCCGGGGTCCGGGTATGCGCCGGCCCGGGTGGCCGCTGGCGGGGGCGCGTCCGGCCTGTGCGGTCCAGTACTCAACCTAATGAAGGCGTTCGTGTCGGGGGCCGGTGCGAACGCACCGGGCGACAGTACGTTCCGCGGACGCCCGAGTGGTGGTCTTTCCCGAGCTCTCCCTGACCGGATACGAGTTCGATGCCCCAGCGATCACAGTCGAGGATCCGCGACTGACGCCCATAGTCGAAGCCCTGCGTCGAGGCGGGGTCGTTGGCGCTGGTGGGCGCCCCGGTGCAGGGCGAGGCCGGCCGGTCGCACATCGCGATACTGGCCGTCGACGGAGCCGGGCCGTCGTGGCGTCCTTCCCCGCTCCGGCTCGGCGTGTCGTCGATCACCACGCACTACCGATCACACAGCGTCAGCGAAGCCCGCCAGACCCGTCGCCGCCAGGGCGACGCTGCCGGCCAGCAGCCAGCCCACACCGAGCCGCGTCATGGTGAAGCCGGCGGCAACACTGGAAACGAGGTAGCCCGCACTGGACGCGAGGAGCAGCAGACCGAGCGCCTCGGTCGACACGCCGAATTCGGCGCGGATCGACGGCCAGCCGACACCGATGAGTCCGTCCGGAAGCCCGAGACTGACGCCACCCAGCGCAGCGATGCCAGCGACGAGGACCAGGCGATCGAGACCGCGGTACGGCTGCTGCGCCGGATCGGTCTGGCGCACCGGGCCCTAGCCTTCCCGGAGCAGATGTCCGGAGGCGAGCAGCAGCGGGTCGCGATCGCCCGCGCGCTCGCCCTGCAACCCGCCGTGTTGCTCTTCGACGAACCCACCTCGGCACTGGACCCGGAGTCGACGGGCGAGGTGCTGCGGGTGATGCGCCGGCTCGCCGACGACGGCGCGACGATGATGATCGTCACCCACGAGGTGCCGTTCGCCCGGGAGATCTCCGACTGGATCGTCTTCCTCGACCGGGGACGCGTCGTCGAGGCGGGCGAGCCGACCGAGGTCATCGACCGGCCGCGCCAGGTGCGTACCAAGGCGTTCCTCGCGGCGTACGGCTCGGACAGGTGAGTCCGCTGTCGGGGCGCGGCGACTCCCCCGTCGTGGTGATCGGCGGCGGTGTGATCGGGCTGTGCACGGCGTTCCACCTGATGCAGAAGGGGCTGCCGGTGCACCTCGTGGACCGGGGACACATCGGGTCGGGCTCCTCCTGGGGCAACGCGGGCTGGGTCTGCCTCAGCCACTCGGCGCCCGTACCGGCGCCCGGGGTGATGCGGTACGCCGCCCGCTCCATCGGCCATCCGGACTCGCCGCTCTACCTGCGCCCGCAGGCGAACCTGGCGTTCCTGCGCTGGCTGCTGCTGTTCCGGCGCAGCTGCGCCCGGCCGGCGTTCGAGCGGGGGTACGCCGCTGTCGCGGATCTGGCCCGGGGCACGTTCGACCGGTTCGCCGAGCTGGCCGACTCCGGGGTCGCCACCACCCTGACCCGGCCCGGACTGGTGCACGCGTTCCGCTCCACGGCGCAGGCGTACCACCAGCTGGAGATCCAGCGGGCCATGGCGCACACCGGGTACCAGGTGCCGGACGAGGTGCTCACCGGCGGCGACGTCACCGGACTCGACCCCGCGCTGGACGGCGGTGTGGCGGCGGCGTACCTGGTGCCCGGCGAAGGCGTGGTGGACCCGGCGGCACTGGTGACATCGCTCGCCGACCAGCCGCGCCGCACCGGGGTGACGATCGCCGAACGTACGGCCGTACCCGGCTTCCGCCGCCGGGGGCAGGAGGTGACCGCCGTACGCACCGGGCACGGCGAGGTGGAGTGCTCGGCGGTGGTGGTCGCCGCCGGGGTCTGGTCCGGCGACCTGCTCCGCCAGCTGGGGCTGCGGCTGCCGCTGCAGGCCGGCAAGGCCTACAGCTTCTCGCTGAAGTTGGATCCAGCGCCGGCCCGCCCGACGTACCTCGGCGGCAAGCACATCGTGGTGTCACCCATCGGCGGCATGACCCGCGTGGCCGGCACGATGGAGCTCAGCGGCAACAACCGACGCCTCGACTGGCGACGCGTCGTCGCGATTCGCACGCGCCAGCCGCGACTACCTCGGCCCCTGGTACGACAACGCCGACGACCTGATCGGGCTCATCCACGACCCCTGGGTGGGCGCCGCCCCATGCTGCCGGACGGGCTACCCGTGATCGACACCGTGCCCAGCACCAGCAACACGTACGTCGCGACCGGACACGGCATGCTCGGTGTGACGCTCGCACCGGCGACCGCGGCCGCGACGGCCGAGTACGTCATCACCGGTCACCGCCCCACCGTCCTCGAACCCTTCCGCGGCACCAGGTTCCCGTCGATCACCCGGTGAGGATGACTCCGCGTCAAGGCCTCCGCTCGCCACCCATCGCGGCGAACTGCGATCGGGCGGGAAGGCTTTCGGCACGATCAACACCCTTCCAGCGACGGCCAAGATCCTCACAGGTCAGGAGTCAATCGATCTCGGTGCGGTCCCCTTCGGTAGCCGCTCACAACCGGTGGGCGATTCGCCGTCGGAGTCGCGAGTCAAGTTCGTTGAGCAGCGGGTGTGCTACTCGTTCCTCGGGTACGGCGGTTTGGTGTGCCAGCATTGTCGGGGCAAGCTCGGTGTCCCAAGGTGCCTCGGTGACGCGGCCTACGGGTAAGCCCGAAGAGTTCCTGTGCAGCGCGGCGAGGTAGTCCGATGTGGACATACGCCAGGGTTCCGCCCCAGTCTTGGCGATGACGTAGGCCGCGATGCGTACACCTTCGCCGTCGAGGTCTCCGTGGTAGTGAAGCCGTGCGCCAGCCTCGGCGAGGCGGCGTAGCAACAGGATGCCGGCGCTGTTCGGCCATCCGGATGTGCACACCAGAGGTGGACAGTCCACGCCGAACCGTTGCAGCGCCAGAGCCAGCAGGGTCGGGTTCTCCACCACCCACACCTGATCCGGGGCGCCTGGAAGGCCGCTGTCCGACACGCGGAGCTGGGCCAAGGTGAGAGCCGCGGCATGGCCAGCTTCCGCGCATCGGTGCAGGATCTGGCTGGCAAGTCCGTCACCGGCAGGACGTAGACCTGCGGCGAGCACCACTGTCGACAGTTCGTCCGCGGCGACGCCGGCTTGTTCCCACAGTGTGCGGCGTTCTTCGGCGCTCGTCGGTGGGGCGATGTCGTAGAGGGTCGCGAGTGCGCGGAGTACGAGGGTCGCGACGCGGGTTCCGTCGTCGAGAGCATGTGGATCGCCGAGTACCGCGTCGGAGAACGCGGGCAGGGGTAGACCATCGGCGGGCAGGCGACGCAGGGTCGTGAGGACGGCGTCGAGGACTCGACGGGTGTCGGCCACCGAACCGCCGATCATGCCGCCGCGGCGTACCTGCGTGGCCCACTCCTCCAACGCAGGTTGGGCGGTGACCACCTCGTGTCGCCTCAGCCATTGCCACAGCGCGGCACGCTCCTCCGCCGAGCGTGCCCGCCTCCCGGCCCGGTCGTCCAATGGCCCCAGCAGTACGGTGACCACGGCGCGGGTGTCTTCACCTGTGGCCTCCCGCAGCGCCTGGTCGAGGGTGGCCATCGAGACGGTGGCGTACGCCGTCGGTAGCCGGTCCATACCAAGGAGATCCGCTATGGCTTCGCGTTGGCTGTCATCGAGCGGGCCGACTCGTATCCGGCTGACGGGCCGCCCGGACGACAGCCGATCATGCGCTGCGTTCCACAGTGGCGATAGTGCCGGGCTGTGCAGCCGTGCCGAGATTGTCACTGCTCTGCCTGGTCCCCGACTAGGTCGTGCCCGGTCCACACGAAGCGCGCGGTGGTGACCGCGTCGTCGCCGTCACCGCCAGTGATGAGTTGGTGGATGGCGATCCCGTCCAGTTCTCGGTACGTGCACCACTCGTGATCGGAGGTGAGCATCAGGTCGAGGTCGAGTGAGGACAGCAGGTCGAATACCTGGCCCCGGTTCGTCGAGTCCACTCCGACGAACACCTCGTCGAGCAGGATCAGCCTCGGCGCCTGCTCGACCGACTGGTGGTGCGCGGCGACCGCCGCGAACAGCGGCAGGTGCAACGCGATCGCCTTCTCGCCGCCGGACAGCGCGCCGTGCAGCTTCTTGGTTAGTCTCTGCCAGCCGGAGCCGTCGGCCCGGTCGAGTCTCACCACGAACTGGTGCCAGCTTGTGTAGTCGAAGACCTCGGCGAGTTGTTCCTCCCAGCTTGACGCCGTGTTGTTCGCCTTCGCCTGTTCGATCCGGTCGCGGAAGAACCGGTGCAGTGACTCCCGATCGACGGCGGTCAGCCGTACCGGGTCCTTCAGGAGCAGATCTCGGGCCGCTTTGGTGCCTGGTGGCAGGTCCGCGCCGACCTGCCACACCAACTGCACCGCCACGTTGGATGCAGTGCGTACGCGTTCGAGTCGTTCGTTCATCGCGTCGACCAGGCCGGACGCCTGCCGGATCCGGGCGGCGAGATGACGGCGGGTGTCTCCGGTGAGGGTCTTGTCGAACAGGTCACGTTCCGCGGCGGTGATGTCGTCTCGGCTGCGCTCTGCTTCTGTCTGCAGCATCGTGAGCAGCCCGTTCGCCCCGACCCGGACGCCGTCGACAGCCGCGGCGAAGATGTGGATGTCCTCATCCGGCTCCAGTTCGAGGTCCGCACTCAAGGTCTCCCGGCAGGTGTGCACGGCCTCCGCGAGCCGCCCGAAAGCGTCGGAGATGTTCTTGGGGCTGTACGGGACGCTCGGCCAGGTCGCCGCGACGTGCCTGGCCGCCTCCAAGGTGGGACGCACCGCATCGGAGACGGACAGGCCGAGCCTGATCCCTGCGTCGTCGGGCAAACTGCCGACGGCGAGTGCCTTGAACCGTGCTGCCGCGGAGTCCCGCGAACTCAGTGCGGCGTCGCGTCGGATGGCGTCGGTGCTTCGTCGCTCTTGCAACGCGCCGATGCGACCCGCCAGATCACGCAGGGTCCTTTCAGCATCGGCTGCCTGCTCCTTGGAGTATGCGATGGATCGCCGCAGCTGATCGATCTCGGCGATGACCTGCCGGTAGTCGGCACCCACACTGCGCTCCAAGCCCTCCAGCCGGCCAGCCAGTTGGCGGAGTTCGGCTTCAGCGAGGTCAGCCTCCGCGGCGCGTTCCGCGGCGATGTCCTGTGAGCGCTCGGCTCGTTCTGTCAGCGCCGTCGCCTGCTTGCCCGCGGCGACTACGGCGGCGTACGTGTCGAGCCAGTTGTCCGCGACGTCCCGGAACGCCGCCGCCGCCCGGTCCAGCGCATCCAGTCGGTCGCGCGCGGTTGGCAGGCCGCGTTCCGACGCGGTCGCGGTCAAGCCCTTGAGCGCCTCGCGTACGGCTTCCTCACAAGCCGACAGCCGCGACACCCAGCGGCGAACCGCGCCATCGGAGGCACCGACCGCCGACTCTGCGCGATCTGCCTTCGTCCGTGCCGCGTCGACCTGCGTGTGTCGGGGCCGGCTGTCCCGCTCCCGGTCGATCTGGCCGCGCCGGTCGGCCAGCGCGGCGAGCCCCGCGTCGTTGCCGGCGATCGTCGCCTCAAGGGTGTCCACCTGGGCGGTGAGTTCGGCGATGCGCCGCTGCCGGGAACGTTCCCGAGCTGTGGCGCCGATGTGCTCGGCCTCTGGTTTGGCCCAGCTCCCTGTCGCGTTCCCCAGCCGCCACCGTCCGTCGGCGCCGATCGCCGCGCCGTGTCCGTCCGGTAGTGCCTCGCCGTACGCGATCTGCGACAGCAGGCGACGCACGTGTCCGGCTGGCACCGACGAGTCCGGTTCGGGGCGCAGCACCTCGATCAGGGAGCGGTCCGCGACTTCGCCGAGGAGGTCAGCGACTACGAACGTGTCGTGGCCAGCAACCTCGACGCCGCCGTCCAGCGACACCCACGCGTCCAGCAGCCCGCTGGCCTGCAGCGCCGCCTCCACCGCGGCTTGGATCGGAGGCGACACGCCCTCGGCGTAGGTGACCAGGCGCCACAGTGGCGCGCCGGCCATGGTGGACCGGTCGGCCGTACGTGCGATAGAAGCATCTGGAGGTAGATCCACCATGTCGCGTAGTCCGGCGATCTCCTGCGAGATCCGCCGCCGCTCCAGCGACGCCGTCTCTCGTTGCGCCGCGACCCGCGTCTCTTCCGCGACCACCGCCTGCAACACTTGGCTGCTCACGGACTCGACGAGCTCCACCACCGCGGCCTCGGAGTCCGCGCGATCGGTGAGCGCGTCGAGATCATCGAACACCAGCTCGGTGCAGCTGGTCGCCCAATGGCGCAGCTGTTCCCGCAGGGCACCCAGGACTACCTCAAAGGCCCTAAGGGTTTCGGAGCGGAATGCTGTCGCACGGGACAGCTCGGCTCTGGCCTGTTCGAGCTCCTGCTCGGTGTAGCCACGCTTCTGCACGGTTGCGTCGTAGCGGTCGAGGGCACGCCGGACGTCGGCGATCTGCTCCTGCCGGTTGCGTACCGCCGCGCTCAGCATGGTGCGCGCCGGTTGCTGGTTCTCCGAGTGCAGGAGCGCGGCGATCTCTGTGTGCGCACCCGGGATACCTGCGCGGTGTGCTGCCCGGTTGGCGTCCTGCTCGGCCGCGTCGGCCGCCGCGGACATCTGCGCCACGGTCTGTTGCGCGGCCGCCGCCTGATCGGCGTCGTCCTTCGCGGTACGCGCCTTCGCATCGGCGTCCCGCCGCAGGTCCCCGGCGGCGCGTTGCCGTTTGGTTACCCGCTGGCGGAGCTCGTCGAGCTCCCGGCCCTTCTGGTATTCGTCTCCAGCGGTCAAGCCGTCGATCTTGCCCTGCAACTCCTCCATGGCGGCCTCGAGCGCGGCCCTCCGCTGCTCGGTCTCGGCGTTCTCGGCGACGGTCTCCTCGTACTCCTCATCGGACAGGCGTGCCGTCCTGGTCAGGACGGTCAGCTCCGACGTCGCGGAGATCAACGCGGCCGCTGACGCGCGGAGCACACGCTGCGCGTAGCTGCGCTGCCGAGCGGCGAGCGTCCTGGCGGCCGCCACCTCCTCGTCGAGTTTGTCCAGCTGCTCACGCTGGCGGTCCAGCCGCTCGAACCCTTCAGCCAACTCGGTGATCTCCGCGTGGCCCAAGGGAGGCAAGGCTCGGGACAGCAGGTGCGAGAGCAGGGCCGGGTCGAGTCGTTCGGACAGCTTCGGGGTACGCAACTGCAGCAGTGCGGTGATCAGCGCGTCGTATCGCTGCTCGCTCATCCCGCCGAACAGGGTGCTGCGGATCGCGGTGCGGTACTCCGCGGCCGAGCCGTGCAGCTCGCCGTACTCGCCGAGCGTGTCGCTCAATCCTGCGCGCGTCAGTGGCTGCCCCGAGTCATTGACCAGCCGCAGTCCCCCGGCAACCCCGATTCGTTGGGAGGTGGTGAAGTAGTCCGCGTGCACGGATGTGGTGTGTGCGCTCGCCTGCAGTCGAGCGCCACAACAGAACCACGAACGCGTGCCGTCACCGGGGCGGTGCAGGCTGAACTCCATCCAGACGTAACCGACCCGGGTGGTTCCGGTGGCGCCGTCACCCATCAGGTTCCAGTGCATGGTCCGTTCGCCGGTGCCGAACGTCGACAACCTGGACGCGCGAAGGTTCGCGTCGAACAGGAAAGGCAGCAGCAACTCCAGCGCCTTCGACTTGCCGGTGCCGTTGGGCCCACGCAGCAACAGCCGCCCGTTGTGGAACTCGAAAATCTCGTCGTAGTACCGCCAGACGTTGAGAATCCCGGCCCGAGTGGGCGCCCACCGACCGCTTGGAAAGTGACCGCCACGGTCAGCCGTCGTCCGGACCGGCAGCTCGGTGAGCGTCATCTCAGCGTCCTTCACTGTCGGGGTCGTCTGTAGTCGTCATTGTGGCGACGGTGTAACGCGCCGCGGCGGGGAGCGCGAAGACCAGCCCGCCGGCCCGACGTACGAGACCGAACTGAGCGAGCACCGCCGTCGCATCAGACACCAACCGGTCCGCGCCATCGTCTGAGCGGTACGCCATCGCCCACCGGGGCGCCCTGTCGAGCACCGCGGTTGCTTCGTTACGCAGCTGCTCGAGCGCGATGCCACCAGGAGCGGCCGTGATGACATCCAGCAGCATCAAGGCGGCGACCTTGGCGTTTCCAGAGTCGTCGGGAAACCTGCCGTCGGTAGCGAGCGCGTCCACGTCCACCAACAGGAAACCCTCGGCACGTTCCTCCAATTCGAACCCGGACTGCTCCGCTGCCCGGCGCAGCAACTGCCGCCCGGTTGGGGAGGCGAGGTACGCCAATTGCGCCTCGGTCAGGTCGTCGCGATACACCACCGGGTCGTCGAAGATCCGCCGGAACACCGTGTGCCGCAACCACAGGTTGCGCTGCACCTCCGACAGAGGTGGCTCTTCGGCGCCTCCTCGGTCGTCACCCGAGCCGCCGTAGCGCCGCTCACGCACCAGCTCCGCGAGCAGCTCGTCGAACCCCCCAGACACCTCTTCAATGGGTACGGTGAGCTGCGAGGGGCCGCGGGGCGCCGACAGCAGCCGCATCACCAGTGTGGCGTCCACCCGGAAGAGCACCTTGGCTTCGCTGGACTCCACGTACGCTTCGGTGGCCCCATCCACGCACTCGATCGCGCCGTGGGACTCCAGCAGCCGCAGCACGTCGACGTAGGCCATGCGTTCCGGTCTCCGCGTGGGGTCGAAGACACCCAGCCCCGGATCGGTCTTGGTGGCTTGCATGACCCGGTCGGCGAGCAGCCCGATGGTGGTCATCGGACCGGACAGCAGCTCGGCGGCCACCACGCACAGCAGCGTGTACCGTCGCCGGTCGAACGGCGCCCGGCCCGACCGCAGCCTCCGAGCGGGACGGGTGTGATCGGTGAGGGCGTGCCTGTCGGCCCGCACCTTCGCCAGTCGGGCATATCCCTGACGGGGCTCCACGACCAGCGGCCAGCCGCAGTAATACTCGAACCAGCCGGCGATCGGGTCGCGGCGGCGGCGCACCAGATCGAACGCGCTCGGTGCGCCGCGCTCGGTGATCAAGGGATTCGCGAGCAGGATCCGGACCCCCCGCGCCACCTCTTCCCGCTCGGCAGCGACGAGCTGGTTGGCCAGGTTGCTCATCGCCTTGTCACCCCGCCGCTTCCCGGTCCAGCCGGGTATTCGTCGTTACCGCCCCTGCGGCGCGTACCTCGACGATGTAGTCCGGACCACGGAACCAGCCCCTCGGGGTACGCAGCACCGCGACCACCGAATCGGCCGGCTCACGCAGCAGGATCTCCACCTTGCCGTCACCCGTGACGCTGCGGCGGACCCCGGTGGCGTCCTTGGCGGTCGACAACGCCCGACCGAGCAGGTCGAGCAGCCGCTCAAACGTCGAGTGCTCCAACTCCCCGAACGCCGAAATGCGTACCGGGCCGTCGGTCGCGAGCCTGCCCCAGGCGGCCTGCAGTTCAGCGCGCTCAGCCCTCGCCCGTTCCGCCCGCGCGGCCTTGAGCGCCGAGACATCGCGGACCCTCCCGGTACGACTGAAGCGCTCCACCCGCCCCGAGGTACGCAGCAGCGTCGACACAGCCACCGGCGGCGCATCCGCCCACCGCGTGGCAGGGCTGATCAGTTCCGGATCGGGATGGGCGAGGTGCGCGTGGCGCGCCGGGCCCAACCCGAAGGCGGCTGACCACAACCGGTGCAGGTCCGCCTCGCTCGGGGCGGTGGCGAACCACCGCGCGAGCTCGCGGAAATCGGCGACCGCACTGCTGGCCCTGCGTCGTGACTCGGTAATCCGATCCAACACCTGCAACAGGGTGACGATCGCCCGGCGAGCCACCGTGTGCAATTGCTCCACTCGGGCGGGTGAGTCGTCCGCAGGACGGAACCACGCTCGCAGCCCGTCCCAGCGGGCACGGCGGTGCTCCAGCCACGCCGGCGCGGGGTCCTCGCCCGCGACCGGTGGCAGCTCGGCGCCCAACAACGCCCGCTGCCGCAGCAGGCTCACGCCGTGCTCCTCGATCCGCGCGATGCCCGTAGCGATGGCGTGGGCGCGCTGATCGAGATTGGTGAGGAACTCCTGCAGGTAGCTCACCGTCGCAGCCTTGACCTCATGGAAGGTCGCCAGATCAGTGCCTTCCGCGCGTAGCAGCCGCTGCAGTTCACCGTTGAACTGTTTGGTGTTGGCCCGCAGCGCCTCCAGGTGCCCTTCCAGCTCGGTCAACGTGGTGAACACCCGGCGGTTGGTCGACCCCGGCTCGGTCAGCAACGAGTCCAGCGCGGCGAGCCGGTCGGAGATCGCGTCGAGCACCGCCGTCTGCAGCGCGCCCGACGAGGCGAGCACGGCGAGTGCGTGCTGCACCCCGGCGAACGCCGCCTCCCCCCGTTTGGTCAACGAGTACTGCAGGTTGCGTCGCTCGTACTCCGCCGCCGTCCGGTAATTCTCGGCGTGGTTCTGGATCACGTCCAACAATCTCCAGTCACGCAACTGGCCGAGCGCGGCGGTCAAGTCATCGTCTGTGAGCGCGTCGAACCAACCCACGGAACGCAGCCTGGCACGCACATCGTCCAACCCCAGCGCCGTCTCCAGCCGCTCGTTGGCCTCCGCGAAGGTGTGCAGAATCGCGGCGTACAACTCCGCGCGCTCCCCATCGGTGAACCGGAACATCTCCGGCGGCACTCGAGGCACATACTCCATGCGTACTCCCGGCAATCACAGGCAGCGACAGCCACGGTACGTGCTACCACCGACATTCCGTGAGCAGGACCAGACACCAGGACCTCGTGCACCGCCTCAATGGTGGCCAGCAAGTGCACCGATCAGCTTTCCTCGAAGGCGGACTGTTCGAACTTCAGCGTCTTCGCGTTCTCCGAGACCGTGCATCTCCTGGCCCCGTCGAATCCCTGCTCAGATGTGGCTTCGATCTCGACACGGACGGTGAGCCTCGAGCCTGGCGCGGCGGCCAGATGGGCCAGCACCTCATCAGCGACCTTCGTCCGTCTACGAGGAGGTCGGCACCGCAGCTTCACACCGCCAGGTAGGCCTGGCGGATCCGAGGATCGTCGGCAAGCTGGCCGACGGCGCCGCTGAGCGCGATCTGTCCACTTTCCAGGACGTACGCCCGTTGGGCGATCTCCAGTGCGTGGCCCGCGTCCTGCTCGACGAGAAGGACGCCGGTCCCGCCACGGGCGATCACGGTCAGCTGAGCCATGATCTCTTCGACGATCAGCGGGGCGAGGCCCAGCGAGAGCTCGTCGATGAGCAGGTAGTCGGGCCGGCTCATCAATGCCCGGCCGATCGCGCACATCTGCTGTTCGCCGCCGGACATCGATCCCGCCACCTGGCTCAGGCGCTCCTGTAGCCGGGGGAAGATCGACAGCACGAGCCCCATGTCCTCGTCACGGGTCCGCCACGCACCCAGCCGCAGGTTGTCCCGTACGGTGAGGCCGGGAAACAGCCGCCGCCCCTCGGGTACGTGTGCCACGCCGGCGCGGGCGATCGCCTCGATGGACGCACCGGTCAGTTCCCGCTCGCCGAGCCGGACCGCCCCCCGCCGCAACCTGATCATGCCGGTGGCGGCCCGCAGCAGCGTCGACTTGCCCGCGCCGTTGGGTCCGATCAGCGCGACGATCTCGCAAGGCGACACCGAGACGGAGACATCGTGCAGGACCTGCACGCGGCCGTATCCGGCGGCGATGCCGTCGAGGTGAAACGTCATGGCGTACTCCCGTCAGCCGTGGCGTCGTCCATCAGTGGTGCGGTGGTGACAGTCGCGGTGCGGCTGGCGGCCTCGGCGGCCCGCTTGGCGAAACGGGCGCCGAGGTAGGCCTCGATCACCCGATCGTCGGAGAGCACCGTCGCCGGCTCGCCTCTGGTGAGGACTTCGCCGTGGTGCAGGACCATCACCTCGTCGGCGATGGCGGTGATGGCGTGGATGACGTGTTCCACCATCATCAGCGCCAGCCCGTCCCGCCGCAGCGAGTCGATCAGCTCGAGCGCCGGATCTATCTCACCCGGGCGCAGCCCGGCGAGTACCTCATCGAGCAGCAGGACCCGCGGCCGCAGCGCGAGCGCCTTGGCGAGCTCCAACCGACGGGCATCGGCCACCGACAGCTCGGCCGGGGCCAGGTCGCCCTTGCCGCCGAGCCCGACCCGATCCAGTGTCTCCAGCGCGGTACGCGTAGCCGTGGCGACGGTGTGCCGTGCTCCAGCCGGCCTGCCGCTGAACATCGCCGCCACCGCGACGTTGTCGAGCACGTTCATGCCGCGGAACGGCTTGACGATCTGGAAGGTACGGGCGACGCCGGCGTG
>WNFV01003200.1_pt1 | contig 21142 bp, 23 predicted proteins | sample 5400101 | NCBI WGS metagenome assembly WNFV01 (sample SAMN13153361, study PRJNA577476) | soil metagenome | isolation source: 115 cm soil or saprolite under grassland replicate 1 | place: USA:California | collected 2016-06-15 | reverse complement strand
TAGCGTAAGTATGGCTCCTGGCCAGGCCTAAGGTGCGTCGGCGCAATCGATGATGGTTTCGCCGTCGATCGGTGTGGGCTCGCGGTGTCGGTACAGGTCAACGGTCTCCCGCAGCGTCGTCCAGGGCAACAACGCACACTTCACCCGCGCCGGGTACTTCTTGACGCCCTGTAGCGCATCGAGCTCTTCTTCGAGCTCGGCTGGCGGCGGCTGGCGGTCGGCCATGCGCCGCGTGAACGATTGAACCACCTCCTCCGCCTCGGACAGCGAGTGGCCCTTGACCGTCTCGGTCATCATCGACGCCGAGGCCTGGCTGATCGAACAGCCGCGACCAGTGAAGGCAATGTCGCGGATGCTGTCGTCGTCGATTGTCACCGACAGCTCGATCTCGTCGCCGCACAGCGGATTATGTCCTCGGTTCGCCAACGTCGGATGCTCGAGCCGGCCGTGGTTGCGCGGGTTCTGGTAGTGGTCGAGGATGATCTCCCGTGACAGATCTTCGAGGGTCACTGGTGCTCCACAGACACCTGAATAGTGTCGCCCTCGACGCGGACCGCGTGCGTCTCGACAGGCTCAAAGGCTGGTAATTGGGTCGCGACACCACTGCGAATGTCGAATCGGGCGCCGTGCCGCGGACACTCGATTTCCATGCCTTCCAGCTCGCCCTGGTCCAGCGAGCCGCCATCATGGGTGCACAGATCGTCGATCGCGTAGAACTGGCCGCTGGCGTTGGCCACCGCAACTTCGTGATCGCCCACGAAGAACACGCCGACCCGCTCGGGCGGAATGTCCGCGACGCGAGCGACGGTCTGCCACTCGGTCATGGCTGAATTGCCGACCATAGCGCCTCTTGGATCGGCGGACTGCCTAACTTGGCCAGGGTCGATTGGAAGAAGCCTTCGACGATCAATTGCTCGGCCGTCGCGCGATCCATGCCGCGACTCTGAAGATAGAACAGCATCTCGGGATCGACCGGTCCAACTGCCGCGCCGTGTGTGCAGCGGACCACGTCGTTGTTCAAGATCTCGAGCTTCGGGTCGGAGTCAGCCTTGGCACGATCGGAAAGCAGGATGTTCTTCTGCTCCTGGCTCGAGGCTGTCTGGTGGGCCGACTTGTTGATGCGGATCAAGCCTGTGAAGTTGGCGCTGGCCCGATCGCGCAGCGCGTCATGGATGACCAGATCGCTGCGCGTGTTGTCGCCAAAGTGATCCTGAAGGGTCTCGAAATCGACGTGCTGCCGGCCGCGCGTTGCGACCACGCCGAGCAGATCGGCCTGACTGCCACGACCCGCGAGCACGACCTGGACTGTATTGCGGGCCATGCGTGAACCCAGCGCAACGTTCAGCGTACGCAGGCTGGCATCGGGGCCAAGATGCGCGCGCTGCGTCGAGAAGCTCCAGGTGTCCTGTGACCAGCGCTGCAGGTTCACGTAGCGCAGATTGGCATTGGCGCCGAGCGACTGCTCAACCACGCCACTGGCGAAAGACCCGCCCCTGAAGTCTTCGACAACCTGGGCCTCGGCTTCGTCGTCCAGCAACACCAGCGTGTGGACCAGGGCCGCCTGGCCGGGATCGTCGAATTCGTAACTGACCCAGATAGGGGTTTCGAGCGCACTACCGCGCGGTACGAAGATCACCACGCCGCTGTTGAAGAACGCGTAGTGCAGCGCGGTGAACTTGTCCGTATCGGGCTTGACGATCTTGGCGAAGTGGTGCTCGATGCGCATGGCCAACAGCGGCTCCTGCAGCGCTTCCTGCAGGTCCATGACCCAGCCGGCGTCGGGTGAGTCCTCGCGCATCGACATGCCGTTACGGAACGCGAACAGACTGGCGCCGGCCTTGTCGGCCAGCGGGTCTTCGACGTACGTGGACGGCGTTGGCGCGCCAGGCCTGGGGCTGAGCGTGTCGAGCTTGGGCAGTCCGTTGAGCGAGGTCCGTCGCCAGCCTTCGGTGCGCTGGTCTGGCATGGGCAGCCGCTCGAACGCCGCGAAGGCGTCCAGGCGGATCTGGCGCAGCCAGTCCGGTTCCTGGCGATGTTCGACCAGCGCTTCGACGGTTTCGCGCGTGAGGGTAGTTTGGGTAGAAGTGGACGTTTGCTGAGTCATTGGCTCGTTGTCATCCCGAGCCTGCGAGGGATCTCGCCTGTCTGACATTCGACTGTCGAGCGAACGTCATACTGGCGAGATCCCTCGGCTGCGGCCTCGGGATGACAATTGCCTCCTAGCCGATGGCGCCTTCCATTTGCAGCGCCAGCAGCCGATTCAGCTCGACCGCGTACTCCATCGGCAGCTCTTTGGTGAACGCCTCGAAGAAGCCGTTGACGATCATCGTCTTGGCTTCGGTCTCGGTCAGGCCGCGGCTCTGCAGATAGAACAGCTGCTCATCCGAGACCTTCGAGACGCTCGCCTCGTGGCCAATGTCGACGCGCTCTTCGTCGATCTCGATCGACGGGTAGGTGTCACTCCGACTCTTGTCGTCGAGCAACAGCGCATCGCAGCGCACGAAGGCTTTCGAGCGTTCGGCGCCCTTGGCCACCCTGAGCAGGCCGCGATACGCCGCCCGCCCGCCATCCTTCGAGATCGAGCGCGAGGTGATCGTGCTGGTCGTCTCCGGCGCAGCGTGGATGACCTTGCCGCCCGCGTCCTGCAGCTGACCCGCGCCCGCGAACGCCACCGACAGGATCTCGGCCCGCGCACCACGGCCCAGCAGATACACCGCCGGGTACTTCATGGTGATCTTGGAGCCGAGGTTGCCGTCGACCCATTCAACTGTGGCGCCCTCGTATGCGACGGCGCGCTTGGTGACCAGGTTGTAGACGTTGTTCGACCAGTTCTGGATGGTCGTGTAACGGATATGCGCACCGGGCTTGGCGATCAGCTCGACCACGGCCGAATGCAGCGAGTCCGACGAGTACACCGGCGCCGTGCAGCCCTCGATGTAGTGCACCCGCGAGCCCTCGTCGGCGATGATCAGCGTCCGCTCGAACTGGCCCATATTTTCGGCATTGATGCGGAAGTAGGCCTGCAGCGGAATTTCGACGTGCACGCCCTTCGGCACGTAAATGAACGAGCCGCCGGACCAGACCGACGAGTTCAGCGCCGCGAACTTGTTGTCGGCGGCCGGAATGACCGTGCCGAAGTACTCCTTGACCAGGTCCGGGTACTCGCGCAGCCCCGAGTCCATGTCCAGGAAGATGACGCCCAGCTTCTCGAGGTCCTCGCGGATGGAGTGGTAGACCACCTCTGACTCGTACTGGGCAGACACACCCGCCAGGAACTTGCGCTCGGCCTCGGGGATGCCCAGCTTGTCGAAGGTGTCCTTGATGTAGCTCGGAACATCTTCCCAGGACTTTTCGGCGCCCTTTTCGCTGGGCCGAACATAATAGAAGATGTTCTGGAAGTCGATCTCGTTCAGGTCAGCCGCGGGCCAGGTCGGCATCGGCTTGCGCATGAAGATATCGAGCGCACGCAGGCGGAACTGGAGCATCCACTCGGGTTCCTTCTTGTACGCCGAAATCTGCTCGACGACCTCGCGGTTTAGCCCACGCTTCGACTTGAAGAACGACTGCTCGGGATCGCTGAAGCCGTACTTGTAGTCCTTCGTGAGATCCTGCGGCTTAACGGCCATCAGCAATCACCTCCTCCTTGTCCATGATGCCGTGCCGTGCGAGCACGGGGTCGTATCCCTGTTTTTCGAGCTCGTCGACGAGCCCTGGCCCGCCCGACTCGATGATCTGGCCTTTGGCCATGACGTGCACCGCGTCAGGTCGAACGTACTGAAGAATGCGCTGGTAATGGGTGATGAGCAGAATGCCCATCTCGGCCTGCTGGCTGTGGACGGTGTTGATGCCATCACTCACCGTGCGGACGGCGTCGATATCGAGGCCCGAGTCAGGCTCGTCGAGAATAGCAAGTCGCGGTTTGAGCATCGCCAGCTGGAGCATTTCGGCGAGCTTCTTCTCACCACCCGAGAAGCCCTCGTTGAGCGAGCGCGTCACGAACGATGTCTCCATTTTCAGGTGCTGCATGCGCTCGGCGAGCTCCTTGCGGAACTGGACGGCATTGATCGGCTCGGTACCGCGCACCGCTTTGACGGCGGCTCTGAGGAAATTGCCGGTGCCTACGCCGGGGACCGCGATCGGGTTCTGGAACGCGAGGAAGAGACCGCGCTTGGCGCGCTGGTCGGGCGTTGTACCCAGAATGTCTTCGCCGTTGAGCCGCGCGCGGCCCGCGGTGACCACGTACTTCGGGTGGCCCATCACGGCATTGGCGAGCGTGCTCTTGCCCGAGCCGTTGCGACCCATCAGCGCGTGGATCTCGCCTGAACAGACGACCAGGTTGACCCCGCGCAGGATCTCACGTCCATCGACGGAGACATGCAGGTTTTCGACTTCGAACACTGGCGTCGTCGTGCCAGCGTATGTGCCATTGCTATGCGTCATGCGTGGGCAAACTCACTCTTGATCGACTCGAGCGGCACGAATTGGGCCGCGACGGCGTGCTGGATCAGCTCGGTCTTGAGCAGGTCATCGAGCGTCGTCGAGTCCAACACGTTCAGTATGGCGAGTTGGACGCGTTCCCAGATGCCGCGCGACAGGCACACCGTTTCGCGGGCGCACGCGCCAGGCAGGTAGGCCTCAGCGGTGCACTCCACGGGCGCCACTTCGCCTTCGAGGATGCGGTAGACGTCGCCGACCGTGATCGCCTGCGGCGCACGCGCCAGCCGATAGCCGCCCCGCACGCCCCGTGTTCCTTCCACCAGGCCCGCCTTGCGCAGCTCACCCACGAGCTGTTCCAGATAGGCCAGCGGCAGATCCTCGTTGCGCGCGATCTCAGAAATGGACAGCAAGCGACCGGTGGCGTACGACCGAGCCAGCTCGGTCATCGCCCGCAGGCCATAATGCACTCGCGTCGACACTTTCACTTCATTGATTCCCGTCCAGACCCCAGCCGTGGCAGGGGCGGATCTAATTCCTACTTATTTACTCGGAATTATGCTCTGTTGTAGGCTATGCTGTCAAACACAGACGCCCATTCCGAAGGACGGTCAGCAAGCATGATCGAGATCACCGATTCCGCCGCAACCAAGATCAAGGACCTCCTGGTCGAGCAGGGCAAAGCCGACCACGCGCTGCGCATATTCGTGCGCGGGATGAGTTGCTCGGGCCCAGCCTACGGCATGGCGCTGGACAACGAACCGCGCGATGACGATGCCGTCACCGATTTTGGTGGCCTGAAGGTGCTCGTCGATCCCCTGAGCGCGCAATACGTCGAGGGCGCCCAGGTCGATTGGGTGGATGGCCTGATGGGCCGCGGCTTTACCGTCGTCAATCCCACCTACAAGGCCGAAGGCGGCGGTGGCGGCTGCGGCAGCGGCGGTTGCTCCTGCGGGCACTAGCCGCATAAACGGCCCACGGACGATCACTACCGGGTTCTCGGGGTTGAGCCGCACGCCGACGCGGAGGCGATTCATGCCGCCTACCGTCGTCTGGCGCGGCTGTATCACCCGGATCTGAACACCACGCCCGACGCGGCGCAGCACATGCGCGCCGTCAACGCCGCGTATGCCGTTCTGTCCGACCCCGCACGTCGGGCCGCGTATGACGCCAGGCGCTACCTGCCGCAGGTGCGCGTCGCTACGGCGCCAGCGCCGTATCGCCCGACACCCGTAACCCGACCGCGATCAGTGGTCGCGCGGCCGGCGACCAATTTGCAGCGCCGGGTCGACCGGCTGGTGGGCATTCTTGGCGTGCTGCTCCTGCTGGCCATCGGCTTCTACGTCGTCAACGTGATTCCGATGGCCGAGCGCGAGTTCCAGTCGGCGCGCAATGGCATCATGCCGCGGCGCGCTCCGTCAGCAGCTTCCGTCGATCATCCCGTCGGTACGGTGCCCGACCGGCTGCGCTCCGACGACGGCCTGCGTATCTTCCCCAACCCCGTGCTCGTGGCCCCCGCTGGGCTCGACCCGTTCGCGAGCCTGCCCGTGATCCGCGTCGACGCCAACGGTCGCGGCCTGGCGCGCTACGCCGTGTACTACGGTGATTGGTCGGTCGGCGGTGCCACCATCACCGGCCTGATCGGCCGAAGTGCTTTCGACAGCGCCGCCCCGCCGATCGCCGGCTGCGCGCCTGAAGCGAGCTACTGCCTCGGGCCCGCGCCTGGTCAGAACGCCGGGCCACCGGGCCAGGAGCTGTTCCGGGCCGATGACCTGGTCGAGGACTATCCGGCCTTGGCCACCCATCGGGTGTGCTGCAACGGCGTGTTCTGGAGCCTCACGTGGTATGAGGAACGCGCCAACATGACGTACACGATCGATCTGTCGCGCACGCTGGCGATACCCTTCGGGGCTACGATTGGCGAAGAAAACGGCGCGGCCGCGCACGAGTTAGGAGCGCTGGCCCGACAGCTCGTCCGTCTACCCTGAGGCTTATGGCTGCACCGTTTCGCGCCGACCAGGTCGGCAGCTTGCTGAGACCGCCCGAGCTCAAGGACGCGCACACCGCGCACGCTCAGGGCACGCTGCCGCTCGAGCACCTGCGCGCGTTGGAGGACCAGGCGATCCTCGAAGTCCTGGAGCTCCAGAAGCAAGTCGGCATCGACGTGTATAGCGACGGTGAATTTCGCCGCGGCGGCTGGTCGAGCGACTTCTCCGAGGCGGTCGATGGCTACGTCAGCGGTGAGCCAGCGGTGACCGTGTTCAACACGTCGGCGGGTAACCGACCAGGCCAGCGTCCGCCGAACGCGGCGCGAATCATCGGCCGCAAGCTGCAGCCGAAGCGGCGCATGACCGAGCACGAAGCAGGGTTCCTGGCCAAGCACGCCCCTGGCCCGTTCAAGATGACCATGCCGGCGCCGTAGTATGTGCTCGCGCGCGGCTATCGTCCCGATGTCACCGACGCGGTGTACGGCAGTCGCAAAGCCGCCCTGCATGATGTCGCGAGCATCATCCGCGGCGAGATCGAGGCCCTGGTCGAGGAGGGCGTGCTGTACATCCAGCTCGACAATCCGCACTATCCCGACTACTTGATGGCCGATCGCAATGCGCAGTGGCGCAGCATCGGCGTCGACCCTGACGCGGCCATCGTCGAGGACGTCGAGGCCGACAACTTCGCCTTGAGCGCCATCCCGCGCGAGCGGGTCGTCAGTGCCATGCATCTGTGCCGCGGCAATGGCGGGCGCGGCCAGGACCAGCCCGCGGGCTGGCACAGCGCTGGGAGCTACGGCGCGATCGCCGAGCGGGTGTTCGGCGGTCTGCGGGTCGATCGGTTCTTGCTCGAGTACGACAGCGAGCGCGCTGGCGGCTTCGAGCCCCTACGGCACATGCCACCTGGCACGAAGGTCGTACTCGGGTTGGTCACGACGAAGTCGGGCGAGCTGGAATCTCAGGACCTGCTGCTGCAGCGCATCTCCGAAGCCTCCAAATACGTGGCGTTGGACGACCTTGCGCTCAGCCCACAGTGTGGCTTCGCCTCCACCCTGGCAGGCAATCCGTTGAGCGTTGACGAGCAAAAGCGCAAGCTGGAGCTCGTGGTCGATACAGCGCACAAGGTGTGGGGCTAAACTGAGGCTTAGGTAGGCCGATGCCGAAGATTGACTGGCGCGACGACGAAGAGCAGCCGAGCTGGGAGCGGCTGTACCATCCCCGCCGCCAGCGTTTCGCTCGCCTGACCGCCGCGCCGCGTGCGAGCGTTCCGCCCATACTGACTCTGACGCGCGAAGTGCGCGATGCGGCGCCGACGCGCCAGCCGCTGCACCTGATCTGGGGCGAGCCTAGTCGATCGGAACCGTCGCCGTAATACGCGGTCGCTGGCCCACCACGCGCGTGGTATGACCCTGGCCGGTCAGGTCCTCGGCGAGCGTGACGTGGCCCGCGCCGAAGCGGTGCACTGAGCCATCGCCGAGCCCAATCTCTACTTCGCCTTCCAGGGTCATGACGTACTGGCGGCGCGGCGCGCCGTGCCAGTCGATGAAGTGGCCGGGCGGTGTCACGCGAAAGGCGATACCCGTGGCTGGCTGCAACTCGGCCAGCTCTGGATGGTCCTCGACGGTGATCCATTCAATGTGGGTCTGGTTGTCGTCGCCCGTGTACAGGCGCGTGATGTGCATGCGGCCCAGCGTACGATGACGCTGTGCCAGGACGGGTAGCGGACAAGGTGGGCATCGTCGTCGGCGGCGGCCAGACGGCCGGCGAGACCATTGGCAACGGCCGCGCCACCGCTGTCCTCCTGGCCCGCGAAGGCGCGCGCGTCCTCGTCGTCGACCGCTCGCTCGGCCTTGCCGAAGACAGCGTCCGGCAGATCACCGCCGAGGGCTTTGCGGCCACCGCCTGCGAGGCCGACGCCACGAACGAAGCCGACGTGGCGCGCATGGTCGCGACGGCACTGGAGCGCTACGGCCGCTTGGACATTCTGCACAACAACATCGGCGCCTCCATCGCCCTGGGCGACGCACCAGCCGACCGCCTGACCGAGGAAGCGTTCGATCGCAGCTTCGCCGTTAATCTCAAGACCGCCTGGCTGACCTCGAAACACGCCCTGCCCGCGCTGCGCGAGCGCAGCGGCTCGATCGTCAACATTTCGTCGCTCGCCGCTATCGAGGCCTACCCGCTGCTTGGCTACAAGTCGATGAAAGCGGCCGTGATCGCGCTGACGCAGCACCTCGCGGCCTCCAATGCACGCTTTGGCGTACGGGTGAACGTGATCTTGCCCGGCTTGATGAACACGCCCATGGCGATCGAGAACCGCGTCGCCCAGGGCACCGCGCGCGAGGACGTCATCGCCGCCCGCAACCGCCGCGTCCCCTTACGCCACACCATGGGCACCGCCTGGGACGTCGCCTATGCCGCGCTCTTCCTGCACAGCGACGAAGCGAAGTTCATCAGCGGCGCCAGCCTGGTCGTAGACGGCGCCGCAAGCGCCAGCTTCGGCGCCTACGACTGAGGCTTTAGCCGTCAGCTATCAGCCATCAGCTTTCAGCTTTTGCTCCCGTGCTTCTTGCCCGTCTCCACCCGGGGCGCGCCGGCGCGCAGACGGGTGTATTGACGGCGGCTGATACTCGACGGCAAAACAGCTGACCGCTGATGGCTGACTGCTGATGGCTTCGATCCGGCGTTGGTTCCGGACCTGGTGCCGCGCCACGAGCTAGCCGAAGCCAACGCCGTCGATACACTGGTCCGCCCGCTGGGCTTGAATCTGATCGGCCCAGCGCTCGGCGGCCTGATCATCGCCGCCGCCGGGCCCGGCCCAGCATTGCTCCTGGACGCCGCGTCGTTCGCAGTGTCCATCGCCGCGCTCATGCTGATGCGCCCCCACCCACTGGCCGAGGCCAGCAACCGAGGCATTCGAGCCACGCTCCAAGACGTCACAGAAGGCCTTCGTTACGTCAAGGGTCAGGCGTGGCTATGGGGCACGCTCGTGGCCGCACTGTCGAGTCTGCTGTTCTTCATGGGCCCGATGCGCGTGCTCGTGCCGTTCGTGGTCAAGAATCAGCTGGACGGCAGCGCAGCCGACCTCGGACTCGTCTTCGCGGCAGGCGGCGTCGGCGCCGTACTCGGCTCGCTCGTGTTCAGCCAACACGGCCTGCCGAGTCGGCCCGTGGTCGTCATGTTCGTGGCCTGGGGCATCGCGATCCTGATGGTCGCTGCCTTCGGCCTGGCCACCGCCCTGTGGCAGGTTGCCGTCGTGTCATTCGCCACCAACGGGCTGGCCACAATCGGCCAGCTGATCTGGGCGACCCTGCTCGGTCTGCGCGTGCCGCGCGAGTTGCTCGGCCGCGTCTCCAGCGTGGATTGGATGCTGTCTATCGGCCTGGTGCCGGTCTCCTACGTCGCAACCGGGCCAGTAGCAGAAGCGCTAGGCGTCTCCCAGACGCTCGTACTGGCCGGCGTGCTCGGCGGCGCGATTTTCCTCGGGTTCTTATTGCTGCCGGGAATCCGCGAGCCTATCCGCGGCCCACAAACGGCATCTTCGTCGCCATCACGGTCATGAACTGCACGTTCGCCTCGGGCGGCAGGCTGGCCATGTGCACCACGGCGCGCGCGACGATCTCGACGTCCATCAAGGGCTCAGGTCGGATCGAGCCATCAGCCTGAGGAACGCCATTGGCCATCCGATTGGCCAGGTCGGTCGCCGCGTTGCCAATGTCGAGTTGGCAGCACGCGATGTCGTACTTGCGCCCGTCCAGGGCCGTCGCTTTGGTCAGGCCGAGGATGGCGTGCTTGGTCGAGGTATAGGGCGCCGAGTTCGGCCGCGGCGCGTGCGCCGAGATCGAACCGTTGTTGATGATGCGCCCACCCGGCGGGTTCTGGCTCTTCATGATCTTGAACGCCTGTTGCGTGCACAGGAAGGCGCCCGTGAGATTTACGTCGACGACGGATTGCCACTGTTCAAAGGTGAGATCCTCGAGCAGGACGCCCGGAGCGCCCCGGCCTGCGTTGTTGAACAGTAAATCGAGTCGGCCATACGTCTCGAGCGTCTTGGAGAATAGCCGCTCCACGTCGGCGGGCTTACCGACGTCGGCGTTCACGGCAATCACCCGCGAACCCTGAGCCTCAGCATCACGCACGGTCTCGTCGAGCTTGTCCTGGCGACGCCCGGCGATCACGACGGCGTAGCCGTCTCGTCCCAGGGCCAGGGCCGACGCCCGGCCGATTCCGGTACCACCACCAGTTACTACCGCGACTTTGTCAGGCACAGCGCCCGAGTGTAGCGCCGTGTGGCAAACTAGGTGGCTGGCGCCAGCCGGCGCCTGTTTCCAAAGGGCAGGTCCGCGATCCCGGCCGCTCGGAAGGCGATCCTAGCAGAGGGCTACGAATCTTCTTCGACGCGTACGCGCAGCCCACGCGAGCGCAGTCCGGCGCCAAAGTGCTCCGCCTGTTCCTTGGGCGCCGTCGCGACGACGCTCGCCCCGGTGGTGTGGATTTCGGTCGCATGCGCATGCGCCTGCTCCCAGGTCATGTGCGGAATGAACCGGCACAGGGCCTGTTCGACATCGTCGAAGGAATGGCACATACAGTCCAGCACGACCACTTTGTGTGGCCGGAGCTGGCGCAGCGAGCGCAGGACGTCGAAATCAATATCGACATCCGGTCGCGTTTCGGGCGGCGCAGAGGTGCCGGCCATCGTCCGTTTCAGTCTCCTACAAAATAGCGCTCGCGCCGACGCATCGTCTCCCATTCCTGGCGTGCCGCGGCCACGGCGGGCATGTCACTCACTTCGGCGACCGGCACATCCCACCAACCGTCGTAGCCCGGCACACCGTGGAGTCGATCGTTGCGCACGTAAATGACGGTTGTGCGCTCGTTCGCCCGCGCGGCTGACAACGCACGAACCACGTCTTGGTAGCCAAGACACTCGATCACCTGTGCGCCCAAGCTGCGCGCGTTCGCCGCCAGGTCGACCGGCAGCGGCGTCGGCGGCGGACCGTCCTCGTCGCCGGGCAGCGCCCCGTTGCGCGGGAACACATAGCGTGTCCCAAAGCCGGCCTGGCCTAGCGAGCGACTCAGCGATCCGATGCTCTTGAAGCCAGCGTTGTCCATGAGCACGATCGTTAGCTTGAAACCCTCTTGGACCGAGGTCGCGATCTCCGAAGCCATCATCAGGTACGAGCCGTCGCCGACCAGCACGTACACCTCGCGTTCGGGATCGGCCATCTTCACACCCAGGCCACCGGCGATCTCGTAGCCCATCGTCGAGTAACCGTATTCGAGGTGGTATTGCTTCGGATGGCGGGCTCGCCACAGTTTGTGTAAGTCGCCGGGCAAGCTGCCCGCGGCGCACACCATGACCGCCTCAGGGTCGCCCGCCTCGTTGATCGCGCCAATGAGCTCGCCCTGGCTGGGCAGCGGATCGAGCCGGATCGCGTAGATCCGATCGACTTCGGTCTCCCACTCTGCGTGCAGCTGCTGCGCACGCTGCTGGTACTGCTGGTCGGTTCGATAGTCGTCGAGCAACGCGCCGAGATCCTCAATCGTGACGCGGGCATCGCCCACCAGCGCCAGGGCGTGATGCTTGGCCGCGTCGAACTCCGCCACGTTGATGTTCACGAACCGAACGGATGGATCCTGGAATGCCGTCTTGGAGGCCGTTGTGAAATCACTGAAACGTGTGCCAATCCCCAGTACCAGGTCCGCATCGCGCGCGAGCGCATTGGCGGCGCTGGTGCCGGTCACCCCTACCGCGCCCAGACAGAAAGGATGGTCGAACCGCATGCTGCCCTTGCCGGCCATCGTCTCGCCGACGGGTATGCCGGTCTGCTCCACGAAGCGGCACAGCGCGTCGGTCGCCTCGCTGTAGATCACCCCTCCGCCAGCCACGATCAGCGGCCGCTTGCTCTGGCGAATCCACTCCGCCGCGAGCGCGATGAGGCCTGCGTCGGCGCGGTTGCGCGGCACGCGCCACACGCGTTCCTCGAAAAATCCCGCTGGGTACGAGAACGCCTCGGTCTGCACGTCTTCGGGGAGCGCCAGCGTGACGGCGCCGGTGTCGGCCGGGCTGGTGAGTACGCGCATCGCCTCGGGCAACGCGGTGAGCAACTGCTCGGGGCGGCTTACCCGATCCCAGTAGCGACTGACGGGCTTGAAGCAGTCATTGACCGAGATGTCCTGGCTGTGCTCGGACTCGAGCTGCTGAAGCACTGGCGCGACGTTGCGTCGGGCAAAGATGTCGCCTGGCAAGAGCAAGACGGGCAAGCGATTGACCGTCGCGACCGCCGCCCCGGTGACCATGTTCGTAGCGCCCGGGCCGACCGACGACGTGCACGCGAACGTCTGCAGGCGGTTCTTCATCTTGGCGTAGGCCGCCGCGGTGTGGACCTGCGCCTGTTCGTTGCGCGACTGGTAGTAGCGGAACGAGGGCATCTGCTGGAGTGCCTGGCCAATGCCAGCCAGATTGCCGTGACCAAAGATGCCGAAACAACCCGCGAAGAACCGCTGGCGAAATCCATCGCGCTCGACGTACTGGTTCTGTAAGAATGCGATCAGCGCCTGCGCCACCGTCAGCCGCCGGGTGGCCGCTGCCTGGTTCGAAGTCATGCGGCCTCCACGATAGCCCACCGCGGTGGCCTATTTCCTGCTGGGACGGCCGCAGAACGTGAAGGAGAATTACCAATGGCTCAACGACCTGGTGCTACCAGGGCGCGCACCCCTGTTGGTGGTGCGCATCGTCAACGAAACGGATCTGCCTCGGCGATGGCAGCGCCACCCGCGCGTGGCAAAGCGCCGTCGCGACCGAACGGCGCACGGCCAATGCTCGGCCAACGTGGCCCCGAGCTGCAGGCGTTCGGCACGGTCGCGCCGCTCCCGAACGCACTCGACACCAAGAGCCTGCAGCGCATCGTCGCCGACCTGAACCAGATTCTGGCCGACACCATGACGCTGCGCGACCTGTACAAGAAGCATCACTGGCAGGTGGTCGGGCCGACCTTCTACCAGCTGCACCTGCTGTTCGATAAGCACTATGACGAACAGGTCGAGCTCGTTGACGAGATCGCCGAGCGCATTCAACTGCTCGGCGGCCTGAGCATTGCGATGGCCCCGGACGTCGCGGAGATGACGCGCATCGAGCGCCCGCCGCGCGGTCGAGAAGAAGTCCCGGTCCAGATTTCGCGCCTGCTCGAGGCGCACGAGCTGATCCTGAAGTTGGCGCACGAGGCCGCCAAGCGCGCCGACGAGGCCGGCGACGACGGCACCAACGACCTGCTCGTCAGCGACGTGATCCGCACCAACGAGCTGCAGGTGTGGTTCCTGTCGGAACACCTGGTCGATACGCCGCTCGTTCGCGCCCAGTAGTTAACGCTTGTCATCCTGAGGGGAGCCTGCGACCCGAAGGATCCGCGCCTCGTGACCGTCTGGAGTTGCGGATCCTTCGCAAGCAGGCATCGCCGCACTCGGCGCGGGCGCTCTGTCGCCCATCGCCACCTTGAGCCTGGTCGTGCTCACGCTGGTCGGCGCCTTGCCGATGTATCGCCAGGTCGCCAGGCACAGCCCGCGCGGTGAGGGCTCGATTGCCAGGCTCGAGCGCTTACTCGCCTTCTGGCCGGGCAAGCTGTTCGTGCTGGTGCTGCTCAGCTTCGTCGCCACCGATTTCATCATCACGATCAACGCTCTCAGCCGCGGACGCCTCAGCACATTTGCTCGAGAATCCCTTCCTGCCCCGGGGCGAGTGGGTGCCACGCTTGCCTTCGCTGGCGTCGCACTGGTCTTCGCCTACACCACGATGGTCAACGGCGTCGAGCGACCGGACGGTGTCAAGATCGCCTCGTTCCTCATCGGCACGATCGTGCTGGTCTCGATCGTCGCGCGCGCGCGGCGGTCGACGGAGCTGCGTGTGAGCCGACCGCCTCGCGCCACCAGGTGCAACGCGCATCACGTAACAACGGGGATATCCGCTACTTAGAACGCGTAGAAGTGCCGGTCTATCTCAAACTGCTCGTCCGCGGCCTCGAACCCATCGCACTCCGCCAACTTGACCTGCTGGAAGGCCCGCCACATCAGCTCGGGCATGAGCTTCTTGAACAAGGCATCCTCGGCGAACTCGCCCACGGCCGCGCGCAGGGAAGAAGGCACAGCGCAGATGCCGCGTTGCTCGCGCTCAGCGTCCGACACATCCGACGGATCGACAGACAGCGGTTCGCCGGGATCGATCTCGTGCTCGATTCCATCCAGTCCGCAGGCGATGATGCCGGCCAGCGCAAGATACGGATTGCACGAGCCATCGACCGCCTTGATCTCGATGTTGGCAGTTTCCGCTTCGCGGCCCCAGAACGGCGACGCCGCCCGCACCGCTGCCTGCCGATTGTCATAGCCCCAGCACGCATAGGCCGTCGACCACGTGCGCGGCTGCAGCCGCCGATAGGAGTTGTAGCTGGGACAGGTCAGTGCGATCAACGCCGGCAGATGACGCAGAATGCCGCCCACGAAGTACCGCCCCAATACAGAAAAGGTCTCCTCAGCGCCAGCGTCGTACATCAAGTTGCGGTCGGTGGCGATGTCCCACACGCTGAGATGCACGTGCGCGCCACTGCCGAAGGTCCACGGGAAAGGCTTCGGCGCAAAGCTCGCGTAGTAGCCGTGCTGGAGCGCCACTCCGCGTACCGCGTTGCGCAGCTTCATTTGATTGTCCGCCGCCCGCAGCGCAGGCGCGTGTCGGATCGAGATCTCCTGCTGCGCAGGTCCGCCCTCATGGTAAACCATCTCCGGAGTCAGGCGCATTGCGCGCAGCGTGCGCGTCATGTCGGTGAGAAATCGTGCCTGCAAGTCGAATCCGGTTTCGGCGTAGATGCCGGACGCATCAGCTGGCTCCCATCGGCCAGTTTGCGCGTTCTTGACGCCCAGATAGAACTCCGGTTCGAATGCCGCCTGGATGCGCAGTCCCTTGCCCGCGGCTCGCGTGATGACGTCCTTCAGGAAGGTCCGCGTGCACGCCGCGTAGCGCGCGCCGTCCTTCTCGACGAGATCGGAGCACAGACTGGCGTGGCTGGGCTGCCATGGCAGCACGGTGAAGGTCTCGGGATCGGCAATCATCCGCAGCTCACCGACCGGCTCCATACCCGCGATGTTCACCATCGTGTCCAGGAGAGTGAACGCCATCTGCGCCCTGGTCAGGTTGATGCCGTGGCTGAGCCGATTCGGCAAATCGTCCACCGCCGAAATCTTGCCGCGTTGGACGCCGCTGAAGTCGCAGTAGATGAACCGTGCGAGCTCCACTCCACTAGAGCGGCAGAGGGTAAGTACGTCCTGCGCCGTGGTCACGCCGTGCACCTGCTATCGTACACACCCGCACTCATGCTCGATCTGGCAGGCGTCGACGTCGTCGATAATCATGTTCATCCCTGGCGGCCATCCACGAGCACGATCACAGCTGACGAGCTCGCCGGTCACGTCGCGTTCTCCGAAACGGTCGTCACCAGCGTGCGCCGCGAGTTCCTGCCGCCGGATGAGCTCGAGCCGTCGCTGCGTCTGTTCCGCGAGACCAACCTCGGCTGTCGCTACTTCCTGCGCGAGCTCGCCCACTTGCTCGACGTTGAACCGGACTGGCCGACTGTCACGACGGCGCGGAACAGCCACGCTCAATCGGACTACCGCGCCTGGACCGCCCGCCTTTTTTCGGACGCGGGACTCCAGACCTTGCTCGTCGACGAGGGCGGCGGAGTCCCGCGCATCACGCTCTCTGAATTGTCGGCATATGTGCCTGGCCAACTGCTCCGTGTTGCCCGCGCCGACAACTTCGTTCGCGACTTGCTGCTCGACGGGGACTCCTGGCCTCGCTTCTTCCAACGCTATCAGGACGCCCTCGATGACGCCCTGAATGACGGCGCTGTCGCCGTCAAATCGGTCATCGCCTACCGCACCGGCCTCGACGTGTCGCAGCCAACCGAGTCCGAGGCCGCTATTGCATTCGATCGGACTCGCCTGGAGGTCGAGGGCGCGCAGAAAACGTTCCGCGACTTTCTGCTGTGCCATACCATGGACGTCGCCCGCGAGCGCAAGGTCTGGATCCACATCCACGCCGGTGTCGGCGATCCGGACATCGTGTTCCATCGCGCCAACCCCGCGCAACTATATCCACTGCTGCACAGCGAGCGTTTTCGGCGTAATCACGTGGTCCTCGTGCACGGTGGCTGGCCATGGCTCGCCGAAGCCGCGGCGATGGTGTCGATCCTGCCCAACGTCTATCTCGACCTGTCCGAAGGTGCGCTGTTCGGCATGCCCAACGTCCGCCACCGGCTCCAGGAAGCCCTCGAAGCGTGTCCATATGCCAAGATCCTCTATGGCGCCGACGGCAGCATTCCCGAAGCGCTCTGGATCGCCGCCCGCCGCTTCAAAGCCGTCCTCGCCCGGCTCGTTGACGATCTGGTCACCGAGAACTTCTGCACTGCGCCCGAGGGCGTCCATATCGCCCAGTCCATCCTCAGCGGCAACGCGCGACGTCTCTATAGTCGGTGACGTTTATTGTGGCGGCAGGGCCACCTCGAAGTTCCGCACGAGCGGCTCCAACTCTGCCCAAAACGCCTCGGGTATCTCCTCGAGCAGAGCCCGCGTGTTGGCAACCGCTTGCTCCGGCCGTCGCGCCCCAGGCACTGTCGCCGAGACGACCGGATGCCGCACCACATACTGCAGCGCCGCCGCCAGCAAACTCACTCCATGACGCGCGCACAGCGCCTCGAGTCGCTCGACTTGCCCCAGCACCTCCGCCGAGAACTGCCGATTGATGTGATCCTCCGGCCGCAGCGCCCGAACGCCCGTGGCCAGCAGGCCGCGTTCGAGCGGCGTCGCCACGACGACGCCCATGCCGAACCGCGCCGCGGCGGGAAACATGCGCTCCACGGCGACCTGGCTAATCAGACTGTACGCATCCGGCACAACCGCCGCCTCGAACTCGCCGGATTCGATGTATGGCGTGTTGTCCCATGGATTGTTCGACGCGATCCCAACATGGCCAACGACACCCTCGGTCTGCAGACGCCGCAGCTCCGACAGTGCTCCGTCAGGTCCGATAACCGTGTCGAACACATTGGCCGACGGATCGTGAATGTAGATCATCGGTACGTGCGACAGACCGAGCCGCGACAAGCTCGTCTCTACACTCCGCCGCGTCTCCGACGCCGAGTAGTGAAAGTCGCGCACGTCGCGCACCTTGGTCTGGACGACGATCCTGCCGGCCAGATCGGGCCGCGCCCGCAGCGCCTCGCCGACCACCCGCTCAGCTGTGCCATCGACATACATCGACGCCGTATCAATCAGGCGCACGCCCGAATCGAGTGCCGCCAGAATCGCTTCCAAACCTGATTCGACGTCGATCGAGCCATCAGCCCGCCGCCCCAGCCAGGCGCAGCCGACGCCCAGGACCGTCACCTCGAGGCCGGTCTTCCCGAGTTGCCTGGTCGGCAGTGTCGCGTTCATAGGCGCAGGTATCGTACCCGCCTATGGCACCCCAACGGCCAGCAGCAGGCCGCCCCGTTTGATCGCCGGGCTGGTCACCGTGAACAGCACCACGCCGTCGTCCGGCGACCGTATCTCGGCGAGCCCATTACCGAGCAAATCGATCATCTCGCCCAGGACTTGCCCAGCAGCTACGGTCTCACCCGGCTTGACGCGGCAGAGAAAGACCCCTTCGTGGTCGGAGCGCAGCCACTCATTGCGTTGCAGCAGGTGTGGTGGCTCCACGGCTTGAGCCCGTTTGTCCACGAGGATGCCCAGCGTGCGCCACACATTGCGCACCCCCTCAACGTGACGCCGGATCGCGTCTTCCTCGACGAGTCCGTTCCGCCCTGACTCCGCCAGCATAGCCGGCACCCCGCGCGCCGCCGCCGCGGCGTACAACATCCCCGCGCGATCCCCGCTCGTCACGGCCCGCGTCGCCCAGCGCACGCCACCGTACGCGTCGACCATCCGTCGCGACTCGCGGTCCACCTCGGCAGTACCGGACTCGTAGAAGCCGACGAACGGCTCCAGATCCTCGATCATGTCGCCCGCGTGCAAGTCCATGTCACGGTCGAACCGTAGCACGAGGTCGTTCAGGAGCCGATACGCGAATCGCTCACTCCAGGTGCCATCCGCGCCCCCAGGGAACGCGCGATTCAGGTTCTGTCCGTCCTCCGGATTGACGTACACGCTCCGCTCGTAGAACCCGGGCACATTGAGCAGCGGCAGTACGACGATCGTGCCGCGCACGTGCTCCGCCTCGAGCTCGCGCCCGAGTCGGATCGCTGCCAAGGTGCCCGAGTACTCCGCGGCGTGAATTCCCGCCGTGAGCAGGAAACTCAGCCCCGGCTCCGCGCCGACCGCGGCAAAGTACGGCCACTGATACCTGCCCAGCAGCAGATCGTCGAACGTGAAGTATCCTGCGCGCTTCTCCCCCGGCCCAGGGAGCTCGAGCGGGCCGATCTGGCTAACCATTGCAGGCTTCAGTCTATGCCCACCCTGGCCAGGTCAGGCGCGCTAGCATGCGGCTGCGATCTGACGGGAGGGTGCGATGCGCGCAGCGGTCCTGTACGAGCCTCACACGCCGATGACCATCGAAGACGTCTCACTCGATGGACCGAGGGAGGACGAGGTGCTGGTCCAGGTTCGCGCTACAGGCGCCTGCCACAGCGACTACCACGTCATCGACGGTTCGTGGCATGGTCCAGGGTTTCCGCTGCCGGTCATCCTCGGTCATGAGGCGGCCGGCGTCGTGGAGAAGGTCGGCGCCAATGTGCGTACGCTCGCGCCCGGCGATCACGTGATTCTGTCGTTTGCACCGAATTGCGGTCGGTGTCGAATGTGTACGACGGGTCAGCCGCATCTGTGCAGCGGGATGCGCAGCCCGGCCGGCACGTTTCCCGACGGGACCCGCCGCCACCACAAGGGCGAGGTGGAGATCAACTGCTTCGGCCGCGGGATGTCCTCGTTTGCTGAGTGTTCGGTGGTTCACCAGTCCGCGGCGGTCAAGATCACGCCGGACATGCCGATGCTCGGCGCGGCGCTGATCGGCTGCGCGGTGATGACCGGTGTGGGCGCCGTATTGAACACGGCGCGCGTCGAGCCCGGTGCGACGGTCGCGGTCTTCGCCACCGGCGGCGTCGGACTCAGTGTTGTTCAGGGTGCGGTGCTGGCCAACGCGAGCAAGATCATCGCCGTCGACCGCCTCGACAACAAGCTCGACTACGCCAGCTCCGTCGGCGCTACGCATCTGATCAACGCCCAAGGGGAGGATCCGCTGGCCGCGATTCGAGAGATCACCAACGGCCAAGGCGTGGACTATGCCTTCGACGCGATCGGTGACTCGGCCGTCAGTCGCATGTGCTACGACGCCGTGCGCCGCGGTGGCACCGCGGTGATCGTGGGCATGGCGCCAACCGGCTCCGAGATCTCGATCCCGAGCACCATCGCCGGCGAGGAGAAGATCGTCAAAGGCTGCTTCTACGGCTCGAGCCGTCCAGCGGTCGACTTTCCGCGCCTGGTCGACTTCTATCTGAGGGGCGTCCTGCCGCTCGACCGCATGGTCACCCACACCTACCCGCTATCGGCTATCAACGAGGCATTCGACGCCCTGGGCCGAGGCGAAAACGCAAGAGGCCTGATCACCCCAACCAGCTGACCGTCGCGCGGGCTGGGCTCGCTCGGCACCACCGGCACGGGCGACGCAAAGGGGTGCGTTGGCCGGCGTGATCTCGGCGCCGCCGGCCAACTCGGTGATGCGGAAGACGCCAGCAGCGAGTGGAATGGCGCCCAGCAGGAGCAGTGCGGCGGGCATGAGCCACGCTGCCGAACCTGCTCTTCCCAGAGCTCAGCAAGCCATGCAAGCGCGGCCTGGTCCACGACCGAGCCATGGATGACAGTTGTGCCGTCGCTCTCCTGGGTGAGACTCAGTCCGTCGAACCAGGCGGCCCATCGCGCGTCGAGGTGCCCCTTGAGGCGGATTTCGTACTGTCCGGGCTCGGAACGAGTGTCAGACGGTGCGTGTGTGTCATTCATGTGCTCCTTCCTTCCTTCCTTCCTTCCTTCGCTCGATCACAAGCTAGGAAGAGACTTGGTGAGGCGGCTTCACCAAATGTGGTGATTGATGGCGTGATTTAGCGACGACGGACCGGGGCTAGTGCTTACGCGTTGGCGACAACACGTCGAGCTCCTGTGCCCGGCGGACGGCCGCGCGACGGTTGTTCACGCCAAGCTTGGTGTAGATGTTCTTGGTGTGGGTCCGCATGGTGTTCGGGGACACCATGAGGTGGCGGGCGATTTCCGGGCCGTCCAGATCGGTTCCGAGCAGCCGAAGCACGTCGAGCTCGCGTTCGCTCAATGGCTCGATCAATGCCTGTTTAGCGGGCGTTCTGTCCTCAGCCTTCCCGAGCGCTGCCAGGAGTCGTCGGACATAGTCCGGGGCGATCCGCCGTTTCGCGGCCGCTTCCAGCAAGCCCGCCATGGGCGGGCCTTCGTCCACAAAGCTGCGCAGGTAGCCCTCCGGCTCGGCCAGCGCCAGGGCACGTGCGAGTGGCGCAAGCGCGGCCGGGATGTCATTTTGCATGTCATGCGCGAGTGCTTGCAGCACCAGGATTTCGATGACGCTTCCCGTCCTGCCGCCCTCTTCCGCTGCGTTCCGGAGGCGCGCCAGGAGTCCCAGTGCCTCAAGAATGGAGCGGCGGGCCAAGAGCAGCCTGGCCAGCGTG
>WNFV01003321.1_pt1 | contig 21149 bp, 21 predicted proteins | sample 5400101 | NCBI WGS metagenome assembly WNFV01 (sample SAMN13153361, study PRJNA577476) | soil metagenome | isolation source: 115 cm soil or saprolite under grassland replicate 1 | place: USA:California | collected 2016-06-15 | reverse complement strand
GGCGTGCTCGGGCACCGGGTAGCGCAACGCGCTGATACCCATCCGGTCGTCCACCACGTCCCAGGCGCGCCGGTACCAGCCGCGGCGTGGGGCCGGGGCCACCGGGCCGGCCGGAGGCGCCGTTGTCTCAGTCATCTGCGCCGCCTCCTGACGAACTGGGCGTGGGATCCGACGGTGGCGCCGCGAGTTGGCGACGCAAGACGCGCACACTCTCGTGCGGCCGGTAGCGCACGGCCAGCCAGCCACCCAGCGCCAGGGCCAGAACGCTGATGGCCAGCAGCACCCAGTCACCCCCGGCGAGGTGCCCGCGCGGGTTGAGCGAGTCGTGGACCACGGTGGTGCCGGTCTCCTCCCCGCTCGCCGCCTCCATCGGGGCGCCGCCCTGCAGCGACTGCTGCAGCAGCGTACGGGCCTGGCCCATGTCCCCCGTGTCCAAGGCGTCCTTGGCCGCCTGGACCTGTGCCAGGTCGACGCCGATCCCGATGGCTTGTAGGACGAGCACCGAAGCCTGGTCGCTGTCACCTTCGTGTGCCAACGCCGGCAGCGGCGCCAGCGCCGCCAACCATGTGCCGACCAGGCACGCGACCAGGGTCGCGGCCACGCGTCGGCGTCCTACCTTCCAGGTCATCGTGTCGGACATGCGGGCAGGATGGACCGGCATCGGCCGCCGCGGTGGTCGCGGTGACCTCGCTGGCCGGCCTGGCCGGTTTCGCCCTCGGCTTCCTGTTGGCCTATTTCACGGACGCGCCGTCCCGGCCGGTGCCGCACTTCCCCGAGGGCACCCCGGAGCACGCCGCGGTGGAGATCCCGGCGTCGTGGGGGCTGGCCAGCTACCTGGTCACCTCGCTGGTGCTGGCGGTGCCGCCGGCCTGGCCCTGCTCGCGGTCACCATGATGGATTTCCACCGGCCCTACGCGGTGGCCGCGACCGCCCTGGCCGGGCTGGTCGTGGACGCGTTCCTGCTCATCGCCGGTCGCCGGGGCATGGCGGCACGCGTCCAGGCGGTCGTGTCCGCCGGGCTGCTGGCGGCGGTGGCCTGGTCGGCGCAGCTCCTCGGCATGGCGTACGCCGAGGGCGTGGGCTGGCCGGCCGAGCTGGTCGGCGGGGTCGTCGTCCTCTCGGCGCTGCTGTCCGCCCTGGCCGCCGGATTCCTCGCCGCACCGGCCGATGACGCCCCGCTGGCACGTGAACCAGGACCCCGGACGGACCGGTAGATCGTTCCCATCGGCGGGCCGCGAGCCGCGTCCGCGGGTCCCCAAGGACGCCGTCCCAAAGTCGAAACAACCGGGCGCTGACACATCCGTCGGCTGTCGATCAAACAGTCGCAGTAGGCCAGGGCCCCAGTGCCGGCCTGGCAGTCGGCCGGCTCGTCTGAACCTACTACGATGCGTGGGAGGTCAGGTCGTCGGCCGCTGTGGCGTCCGGTCGACTGCTCGGGCATCTGATGGAGGCGCGATGACCACATCCAACGCCGCTGTACCGCCCGACGGCGGGCCCGGGGTCGCCGCCCTACCCTCGGGGTGCGCAGCGCGACTGGTCAAGCGCGGTGCCGGCGGCGTCTACCGACGCGTGGGGCGTGTTGCCGGCGTATACCGGCCTCGCGGGTCGGTGCGGTTCTCTCCGCTGGTCGTGTGGGCCGTGCTGGCCGGCGTGGTCGGATTCGTGCTGGCCAACAACCCGGCCGACCGCAACCCCGATCTGCTCGGTGGCTGCGGCTGGTATGCGATGTTCGGCACGAACGGGCCGACCTGCGGCGGCACCCGGATGGTCTGGTATCTGCTGCACGGTGACGTGGTCAACGCCGCCCGGATGCACCTGGTCGCTCTGATCGGTACCCCGTTCGCGCTGTACATGCTGGTGCAGTGGAGCGCCGAGTGGCTGTTCGGGCTGCGGCTACCGGCGTTGCGGCTGCGCTGGTGGGTGTATGTCGCCTACGGCATTGTGTTCGTGGTCTACGGCGCGGTGCTGCGGAACCTGCCCGGGTTCGAGTGGTTTCACATCGACTACATGCAGCCCGGCATCGGCCTGTGACCATCGACCAGCGCTGATTGGCCCGGGGCGTCCATCCCGGGCCCCCGACACCGGGGACACGGAAACGGGGTCAGCATGGGCGACTGCGCCTCGATTGGCCGTAGCCGGCTGGCGCCGCCCGGTCGGCCCCCGGGTTGTGTTCGGCGCGGCGTCAGATGCCGATCTGGCCGGGGCCGACTGTGGCGCGCAGCCAGTTGATGAACTCGGTCCACCCGCCGGTGACCAGGGCCAGGCCGACCGCGACGAGCGGTACACCGCCCAGGCGGGTGACCCAGGCGCCGTGCCGGCGCACAACTCGGCTCAGCCACAGCAGGCGGGGCAGGCCGGCGCCGACGCCGATGAACGGCAGGCCCATGCCGAGGGAGTAGGCGGCGGCCAGGGCGGTGCCGCGGGCGGCGGAGCCCTGCACCGCGGCCAGCCCGAGGACCGCGGTGAGGGTGGGTGACAGGCACGGCGTCCAGGACAGCGCGAACGTTGCGCCCAGCAGCGGCGCGCCGGCCAGCCCGGCCGCCTCTGACGAGTCGGCGATCCTTTGGTCGGTGGCGACGGCGTCCCAGTTGTACTTGGTGTTGTAGGCGGCCAGGAACGCCCGCAGCTGGCCGGCCCCGGTCACCGCGGTCGCGACGCCCTCGACGATCACCACCTCGGTGCCGCTGTCCAGGTGCATGGTGATCTGCGGGTTGGCGGCCAGGTTGCGCCGGGCCAGCGAGCCGGTGCTAAACCAGAACCCGTCCGGTAGCCATGTCCCCACACCGGTCGGCAGTGGGCACGGCCATCCGGGCGGGTGGTGGCGATCCAGTAGGTGCGGGCGGCCTCCAGCCGCTGCTGGGCCCACGACCACGGCAGCAACTCGCCGGGCGGGGGCCGGGGCACCGAACATCACCGGCGGCGCGGCGGCCGGGGTGCCCAGCGCGTCCATGTTCCACCTCCCGCAACTCGGCCGGCCGGCGCCGTCAGCTCCGCGCTGGCAGACCTGCCTGCTCGGCAGCGGGCCCCTCTTAATCCGCGGGTTCGGGGTTCGAGTCCCTGGCGGCGCACCCGTGTTGAGCAGGCCGTATAGCCACCGGGCTATGCCGTTTTGATCTTTGGGTGTCGCGTGGGTGTCACGTTGGTGCGGGCCTTCTTGCCGCGTCGTGCGCGGCTGGATTGCCTGGGCCGCACGGGTTCCGGATGAGTAGGTTGCCCTGCTGCTGCGGACGTGGGCGGGCCGGTCTTCGCGCGGGTTCGGTGCCGGCGGCCGGGGTTGCGGGCCGCGGCGGCGAGGACGAGGCGGGCGGTGGCTTCGGCGACCTTGAAGTGCAGGTCGAGCAGGACGCTGGTGTAGGTAACCGCGGTCAGGACGATGCTGGTGTGGCCGAGCTGTTCCTGCACGGTCTTGAGGTCGGCGCCGGCGGCGTGGGCGAGGCTGGCCGCGCCGTGGCGCAGGTCGTGCAACCGCACGGGCGGTAGCCCGGAGTCGACCACGAGGCGGCGGAAGCGGCGGGTCAGCCAGTCCGGGTGCAGCGGCGCGCCGTCGGGGGTGGTGAACACGTACCCGGAGTCCTGCCGTGCATCGCCGACGGCGATCCGCTCCGCGCGCTGGCGTTGCAGGTGGGCGCGCAGCAGCCGAATCGTGGTGCGGTCCAGGGCGATGGTGCGGCGGCTGGCGGCGGTCTTGGGCGGGCCGACCGCGACGGTGCGGCCGTAGGCGAGCCGCTGCTGGTCGATCATGATGATCTTCTAGTCGAGGTCGACGTCGACCCAGCGCAGCCCGGCCGCCTCCCCGCGGCGCAGGCCGCGCAGGGCGATCAGCCACCACATGGCGAACAGCCGGCCGTCGGCGGCGAAGCCCAGGAAGGCGACGAGCTGTTTGGTGGTCCACACCGCGACCGCGAACCGCTGCCCGGTGCGCCGCCACGCCTCGACCCGGGGATCGGTCCACACCTGGGCTTGGGGCCGGCGTGGGGTGGGCAGTTCGGCGAGCCGGGCCGGGTTGTCGCGCAGCAGCCCGTCGCGGATGGCGGCGTTGAGCGCGGATCGCAGGGTGGCGCGGATGCGGTGCATCGTCGACGGGGTCGGCGGCCGCCCCAACCGGGTGTCCGTGCCGGCGAGGGCGGTGAACATCGCCGCGATGTCGCGGCCGGTCAACTCGCCGAGCCGGATACGTCCCAGGTGCGGGATCAGGTGCCGTTCGACGTGGTCGGTATAGGAGCGCAGCGTGCTGGGCCGGATGCTCGATCTGGTCGACAGCCAGTGCCGCAGCCAACGGGCCACCGTCCAGGTCTGCGTGGTCCGTTCCGCCCGGGACCGCTCCAACAGCTCGTCGCGCGTCGCCTCCGCCTGCCGGCGGGTGGCGTAGCCGCCGCGGCGGACCCGCTCCCGCCGCCCGAACAACGTGGCCACCGAGCAATGGAACGACCAGCTGCCATGCCCCCGCTCGGCCAGACGCGGGCAGCTTTGCGCCAGCCGCTTGCGGGTCTGCGGATCGCGGCACCCGCACCGCTTGAAGATCACACCGTCGCTCGCCATCACGCACCTCCTGGCCTGCCGGGCCTGTGGTTCTCACCGTGCGGCCAGGGGCCGGCAGGGTGAAGGGCTTCGGCGGTTCGTCACCGATCCGGACTACCGCTCGTCGAGTTTGAGCGAACGCGGGCGACGAGATGCGTCCCTGCAGGGCCCAGGCCGCTTTAGCTCCGCTTGTACACGGCACCCCCGGTCGCCCGAAACTAGATAAGGGCTATCTGAGTGTTTTGCGTGCGGTGAAGCGCACGGCCAGGCCGGCGAGGCCCGGCCGCAGCCGCACCGACTCAACGGGCAGCTCGGCGAGCCTGTCGCGAAGCTCGCCGGGCGCCATCAGGCGGTGGCGGGCGCCGTCGGCCTGGTGCAGCCAGCGGGCGAGGCGGCTGGCCACCAGGTCGTAGCCGACGAGTACGCCGCCGGGGCGCAGCACCCGGATCGCCTCACCCAGCGCCGCCTCCCAGTCGATGACGTGGTGCAGCATGATGAACGACAGCACCGCATCGAACCTGTTGTCCGGGAACGGTAGGTCGGTGGCGTCGGCCTGCCGCACCTGCGCCCGATCAGCGACGGGTGCCAGCCGGGCGCGGGCAGCGGCGACCATCGCCTCGTCGTAGTCGGTGACCGTCATCCGCACCCCGGGTCGGGTGGCCAGCAGTCGGGCGGCCATGGCGCCGCTGCCGCCGCCGATCTCCAGCACCTCACCGCCGAGCCGCTCGCCTTGCAGCGCCCAGGGCAGCACGATCCGGCTGGCGAACGCGCGCCAGCCCGCGCCGCGGCAGAACGCGGACTCGAACCGCGACATCGCCGGCATTGCGAACTCCTCCGATGGGCGGTGGACGGAGCCGGCGGTGAGGGACAGGCTGACCCGGCGGCCGACGCGGTCCCATCTGCCGAGTCCGTCATGTCAGAACCGCCGTATCCTGCAACCGCCAACCAGACTGGATTGACAGCCCAGACCAAGCCCCGCGACGGGGACGAAAGTGTCGGTCCGGTCGGCTAGATTCGCCCAACCGGGACGGTCAACCGGAGCGGCGCGGGATGTTCCACCAGGCGCCAGGGTTAGGGATCGTTGCGGCTCACGCGAGACGCAGCCGGAAGGAGTTGGTTGACGGTGACTCGACCGACGTGGGTCGACGATGAGCTGTTCCCGTTCCGGAGCCGCTTCCTCGACGTGCGCGGGGCCACCGTCCACTACATCGACGAGGGCGACGGGCCGGTCTTTCTGGCCCTGCACGGAAACCCGACCTGGTCGTTCCTCTACCGCCACATCGTGGCCGGGCTGCGGGGCAGGTTCCGGTGTGTGGCACTGGACTACCCGGGCTTCGGGCTGTCTGGCGCCCCGGCCGGCTACCAGTACACCGTTGCCGAGCACGCCCGCGTCGTCGACGGCTTCGTCGAGCAGCTCGGCCTGCGGGAGGTCACCCTGATGGTGCAGGATTGGGGCGGCCCGATCGGGTTCTGGGTGGCCACCCGCCACCCCGAGTGGTTCCGGGCGTTCGTGATCGGCAACACCTGGGCCTGGCCGCTGCACGACCGGGCCACCAGACTGTTCTCGACCGCCCTGGGTAGCGCCGGCCTCGGCGGACTTTTGGTCAAGCGGGCCGATGTCTTCGTCAACGTGTTCATGAAGGGCGGCATCCGGCGCAAGAAGCTCACCCCGGCCGAGCGGCAGATGTACAAAGGGCCCCATCCCACCCCCGCGTCGCGGGTGCCGGTGCATGTCATGCCGCGGGAAATCCTGGCCGCCCACGAGCTGCTCGCCGAGGTCGAGCAGGGGCTGGCGCGGGTCGCCGACAAGTCGGCGCTCATCGTGTGGGGCGACAAGGACCCCGGCTTCAAGGAACCCCACCGGCTGCGGTGGGAACGCACGTTCCCCCACCACCGCACCCACATCCTGCGCGGGGCATCGCACTACATCCAGGAAGACGCACCAGACGAGATCATCACCGCGATCACCGACTGGTGGCCGGGCCGCAAACCCGACGAATAATCCCTGCCCCGCCCTGCCGGGCCGCGCCACCGATGGCGAGCGGCCGCGGCATCGCGACCGTGGCCATCGCCCGCAAGCTGCTCGCCCGCGCTTCCACCTGCCCACCGAACAGGCCAAGGCCACCGCAGACGCTGGCGGCACGTCAACCCATGACGGTGCCGGCGCCCGCACGGCTGTCACATCGACGACCATGATCAAACCCGAGCGACGACCAGGAGGATGGTCACCAGCACAGGGCGCGCTCGCAGACCGCATGAGTCTGCAACACGACCGTTGACCTGACTGAGCAGCCCGGCCCCGTACACACGGTCATGCGCGTCACCACGGCGCCGAATGGGTGCCTGCGAGACCAACTCCGAGACCAACGCGCTATCAACACCGACAACCGCAGTCCCACGTCGACAGACCCGAACGACGCCTCCTTTACCCGCCCGTCCGGCCACCCCGCCACGCCCACAGACAGGCCACTCCGACCTGCTCAACGCCAACCACCAGGCCCGAAGCCCACTGCGTCCAGGGGCCGAGCCGATCAGTCGCCGGCTTCGGCGGAGATCCCAGGCAGGTCGACGATGGTGATCTTTCCTCTGGCCAGGCGGATCAGGCCGCGGTCGGCCAGCTCACCCAGGACCTTGGTAGCGGTTTCGCGGGACGTGCCGACCAGGGCGGCGAGCTGTTCGTGGGTCAGCGCCACCTGGGCGGTGCGCGGTCCGACGCCGAGGCGGCGTTGCTGGCCGGCGAGGGTGGCCAGGGTGCCGGCGATGCGCTGGGGCACGCTCTTGAACACGGTGTCGGACAGCCGCCGTTCCATCTCGACCAGGCGTTGGCCGAGAATCTCGGTGATGCGGGTGGCGATGCGCGGGTCGGACAGCAGATGCTGCTGGACGTGGGGCCGGTTCATGACGCAGACGACGGCTTCGTCGAGGGCCTCGGCGTAGTTGTCGTACATATGCTGGCCGAGCAGCACCATCTCACCGAAGATCGTGCCGGGGGTGATCAGTGCGGTGGTCAGCGCCCGGCCGTCAGCGGCGACCCGGAAGATCCGCACCCGCCCTTTCTTGAGGATGAACAGCGTCTCCACCGGGTTGTGCGGGGAGTACAGCAGCTCGCCGGCGGCGTAGGTCTTCATCGGCATTACCGCGGCGAGGGCGTCCATCTCGGCCGGGGACAGGTCGGCGAAGATGTCGACCTCGGACATACAGAAGGTGCGGTCGTAGCCGGCCGCGATGCGTTCCACGTCGGCGGCCTCCTCGCGTCGCCCGGGCGCCCACGGCGGCGGTGCCGTGCCCCAGGCAGGTTGGTGCAGGGCGTCGAGCCCGTCGGCCAGACACCGGTCATCCAGACCATACGCCGCGGGGCCCGCGGCGACCTGGCTGTCGGGAGGCGTGGCGTGGCGGGTGGTGGCCCGCCGCCGCGACCCCCGGGGGGTGGGTGGCGCGGCGGCGGGGTCGGGGTGGATGGTCATGACGATCCGGGGTGGTTCAGGTGTGCTGCAGGCGGGGCCGGACCAGGGCGTAGACGACGCCGAGGAGCAGCCCGTAGATGAGGTGGCCCATCAGCGACTGCCACGCCGTGGTGTTGAACACGAAGACGTCCATGCCGAGCTTGGCGGGCATGATCAGCAGCGCGCCGAGCACCCACCAGACCACCCCGTAGCCCATGCCGATCAGCGCGGCCGGTACCAGCCGGGTGGCCCACCGGGCGAAGATCAGCGCGTAGCTGGCGCCGATGAACGCCGAGATGGCCAGGTGGACCAGCCAGCCGACGGCGACCGACTTGCTGCCGACCAGCATCGCCACCATCGGGATCATGTCCATCATCTGCATGAGGATGCCGAACATCACGCCGCCGACCAGGCCGCCGACGATGCCGGCGACCAGCCGGGTGGGCAGCGCGGCGGCTGTCAACGGCGTCGCGCGTGCGGTTGTCATATCTGCTCGCCTCCATTTCGTGGACTATCGAGTTCGTGGACTATCGAGGCGACGGTAGGGCCGTCGGGTGGTCCGGTTCGGTGAGCGCGCACACACTTCTCACCCCGACTAGGCCACGACTAGGCAGGGGCCTCATCCCGGCCGGGGCGGCGCGAACGCGCGGCCGGTAACGGCCGTGGCGACGCCACACCTATGACGCCACAAATGTTCGGCACCGTTGGCCGTGGCTGTTCTCCGTGCAGGTCAGCACACATCGCCGGGTATGTGCGGGTGCACGCGCGCCGCCGCCACAGGGGCTGCGGCGACGATGGCGGCGCCCAGGATCCGCCGCCACCCAGGTTGCGCAGCAGCGGGCGGGGACCGGCCAGCAGTTTGATGAACCCGTCGGTGGCGTTGGTGGCGATGACCCGGTCCATGTCGGCCATCGGCAGGCAGGCCACCCGCCCACCGCGGGTGGCTGCCCGGGCTTCGGTCAACCCGACCCGGGCGACCTCGGGGTCGGTGAACGTCACCCACGGGGTCGTGGCCGGGTCGTAGCGGTGCCTGCGGCGGGGGGTCAGGGCGTTGCCGGCGGCGGGGGGTCAGGGCGTTGCCGGCGGCGAGGCGGCCCATCGCGAACGCGGCGTGGGTGAACGGCATCCGCCCGGTGACGTCCCCGGCCGCGTACACACCAGGGGCGGTGGTGGCCAGGTGTTCGTCGGTGGTGATGTAGCCGTCTTCGTCGACGGACACGCCGGCGACGACGGGTGGGCACGGTCTCGCCGCCGCCGGCAACCGGCCGCACGAATGCACCGTCCCCGGCATCCTCAGCGGCGGTCGGTGACAGTCTTCACAGCCGCCGACTGCCCGTACCGTGTGCGCGCTCACAAACGCGCCGGGCAGACCCCGGCAATCCTCGACACAAGACGACACCGACGAATCGGAGGAGGCTGACGATGCCCCGCGTCCCAGTGCACGATCTGGACAGCGCACCCAAGGCCAGCCGCGATCTGCTCGCGGCGCTGCGGGAACGCTACGGCAAGGTCCTCAACATCTACGGCGAGATGGCCCACGCCCCGGTGGTCCTGGCCGCCTACAGCGGCATCCAAGCCGCGATCGCCGAGCACGGCAGCTTCGACGCCCGGACCCGGGAGGCGATCGCGCTGGCCGTCGCCCACGCCGACGACTGCGGCTACTGCCAGGCCGCGCACACCGCTGGCGGGCAGCGGGCCGGGCTGAGCCTCGACGAGACCCTCGCCGCCCGGTTCGGCCAGCCGATCGACCCGAAACTCGACGCGCTGCTGGCCGTCGCCCGCCATGCCGTCACCCGCGTCGGCGAGGTCGACGAGGCGACCTGGCAGCACGCCCTGGCGGCCGGCTGGAGCGTCGAGGAGCTGGCCGAACTGTTCGCGTACCTGATCGCCAACATGTTCACCAACTACTTCAACCACTACGTCGGTACCGAGCTGGACTTCCCACCCGCGCCGGACCCGGCCTGAACGCCTGGCGTTGGGGTAGGCGATGGCAAGCAGGCCGATCGCGGACTACGCACTACTATCCGACCGGCACTCGGCAGCGCTGGTCTCCCGGGACGGATCGGTGGACTGGCTGTGCTTCCCGCGATTTGACAGCCCGTCGCTGTTCGCCGCGCTGCTCGACCCCGACGCCGCCGCGGACGCCGGCCGGTGGTCGATCCACCCAACCGGCCCGCACACCGCCACCCGCGGCTACCTCGCCGACACGATGGTGCTGCAGACCCGCTTCCAGACCGCCAGCGGGACGGTGACGGTCACCGACGCCCTCGCCACGGGCGGCAACGCCGATCCGCACGCGCTCGGCGCCGCCGCTCCGCACCTGCTGATCCGGGTGGTGACCTGCACCGATGGGACGGTCGAGGTGGCCGTGGAGTTTCGGCCCCGCCCGGAGTACGGACTGGTCACCCCGCTGCTGGCCGCCTGTGACGGCGGCGTCGCCGGCCGCGGCGGCCCGTCGACGTCGCGGATGTCCAGCCCGGTCGAGCTGACCATCGAGGCCGGTACGGCCACCGGCACCCTCGCTTTGCGGGCCGGGCAGACGATCCGGTTCGCGCTGCACTGGGCGCCGCTAGACGGCCCGCCACCCCGGGCGTTCGGCCAAACCGAGATCGCCGCGCAGCTGGACGCGACGGTCGGCGCGTGGCGGTCCTGGTCGGCCGCCCACCAGGACTACCAGGGGCCGTGGCGGGACCTGGTGCACCACTCCGGTCGGGTGCTGCACGCGTTGAGCTACCAGCCGACCGGCGCCATCGTCGCCGCGGCCACCACCTCCCTGCCGGAAACCGTCGGCGGCGAACGTAACTGGGACTACCGCTACACCTGGATCCGCGACGCCGCGTTCACCATGGACGCGCTGTGGGTGGCCGCCTGCCCGGACGAGGCCGCCCAGTTCTTCGCGTTCATGACCGCCGCCGCGGCCACCCCACGACCCGGCCTGCGGCTGCAGATCATGTACGGCGTCGGCGGCGAACACGACCTGACCGAACGCGAACTGGGCCACCTGGCCGGCTGGTGCCACAGCCGCCCGGTCCGGGTCGGCAACGGCGCCTGGACCCAGACCCAGCTCGACGTGTACGGCGAACTCCTCGCCACCGCGGCCCGCTTCGCCGACCAGCTCGACACCACCGACGGGCCGCTGCGCGGCTTCCTGGCCAGCCTCGCCGACACCGCCGCGGAACTGTGGCGCGAACCCGACCACGGCATCTGGGAGATCCGCGGCCAACCGCGGCACTTCCTGTACTCCAAGCTGATGTGCTGGGCCGCCCTCGACCGCGCCCTCACCCTCGCCGACCGGCTCCACGCCGACCAGGCGCGGGCCGAGGGCTGGCGGCGCTCCCGCGACGAGATCCGCCAGGCCATCGAGCACCAGGGGCGGAGCGAACGCGCCGGCGCCTACACCCAGGCCTTCGGCAGCGACGCCCTCGACGCCTCCGCGCTGATGCTGCCCATCGTCGGCTTCGCCCCCACCGACCACCCCCGCATCCTGGCCACCATCGACGCGGTCGCCGACCGGCTCACCGACCACTGCGGCCTGGTACACCGCTACCACACCGGCACCGGCGTCGACGGGCCGACCGGCGACGAGGGCGCCTTCCTGCTGTGCACCTTCTGGCTGGCCCACGCCCAAGCCCTGGCCGGTCACACCGAGGCGGCCCGCGAAACGTTCCACCGGGCCGCCGGCTACGCCAACGACGTGGGACTGCTGGCCGAGGAGGTCGACCCCGCAACCGGGGCGCTGCTGGGCAACTTCCCGCGGGCGTTCAGCCACATCGGCCTGGTCAACGCCGCCTGGGCGATCAGCCGGGCCGAGCAAACGCGTCCTGGCCGATGACGGCACCCGGTCCCCGCCTCGGCGCCCGTCCTTTCGGCGTGTTCACAGCTCGCCGGTCATCGCCCAGCCCGCGTCGCGTCGACGACGGTCGCGGCCCGGCGACCGGCGGTCACGCCGGTGTCGTCGTCCGCGTGCCCGGCGGCCCCGGTCGCACAGCGGTCGGCCACGCCCCGGCCGCACCGCCGCACGGCACGCACACCCACCACGGCTGCCGCGGACGCCGCGGTGACCCCGGCGATCGCGGCGGCGGCCGGCCACCACCGCAGCGCCGCCGCGGCGAGCACGCCGAACCCGCCGGCCAGGATGATCATGTGGATGGTGCAGCACACGGCGAGGGCGCCGGCGGCGCCCAGCACCGGCAGCCCGGCCCGGCCGAGGCCCTCACGAGTCTTCATCGGATGCCGCCTTGCCGGGGGTCGGGGTGTCGATGCGCATGCACGCGGCGAGGGCGTTGGCGTTGTCGGCGGCCAGGGCGCGGGCGGCCAAGACCAGGTCGGCCACCCGCGGGTCGGTGACCTGGTAGAAGGTGCGCCGCCCGTCCCGGCGGGCGGTCACGTAGCCGCAGTCGGCCAGGCAGGCCAGATGGGCCGAGACCCGCCCCTGGGCAAGGCCGACGTGCTCGACGCACTCGCCCACGGTGTGCGCCTCGGGCAGCAGGAACTCCAGCAGCCGCAGCCGGGTCGCGTCGCCCAGGGCGCGGAAGAACTTGGCCACCAACTCCACCCCACCGATGTCGGCGGGCAGGAGCGTGAGGTGGCGACGTGCCGCCTGATCCACAGATAATCTCCTATCATCCGGATAGCCAGATACTAAGCTAGGATCTGTACATCCGGGTAGCCGGATGCGAGCGCGGTTTGGTGGGAGGGCGGTGTCATGGGTTACGACCTGGCGATCGTCGGTTCGGGCGGGGGCGGTTTCGCGGCGGCGATAGCCGCCCGCCGCAAGGGCCTGGACGTGGTGATGGTGGAGCACGCCACGGTCGGCGGGACATGTGTGAACACCGGCTGCGTGCCGTCCAAGGCGCTGCTGGCCGCCGCGGAGGCCCGCCACGTCGCCCTGGACGGGCGGTTCCCCGGCATCGACCTGCGGGCCGGGCCGGTGGACTGGCCAGCGCTGGTCGCCGCCAAACGCGACCTGTTCGAGGCGATGCGGGCGGACAAGTACGCCGACCTGGCCGCCGAGTACGGCTGGCAGATCCTGACCGGTACCGCCCGGTTCACCGGCGACCCGCAGACCCCGGCACTGCATGTCGACCTCGCCCACGGCGGCACGACGACGGTGCAGGCGGCGCACTATGTGGTGGCGACCGGGTCGGCGCCCTGGGCGCCGCCGATCCCCGGCCTCGCGCAGGCCGGGTATCTGACTTCCACCACGGCGATGGAGCTCGACGCCTTGCCCGCCTCGCTGATCGTGATCGGCGGGAACGCGATCGGCCTGGAGCAGGGCCAGCTGTTCGCCCGGCTCGGCGTGAGCGTCACCGTGGTGGAGGCCCTCGACCGGCTGGCCCCGTTCGAGGAACCCGAGATCAGCCAGGCGATCGAGGGGGGTGTTCGCCGATGAGGGCATCGCCGTGTACGCCGGGGCGAACGTGACCGCGGTCGGCCGCACCGCCGCCGCCTCCCGGGTCACGGTGACCACCGCCGGCGGGGACGTCAAGGACCTGACTGCGCAGCGGCTGCTGGTGGCCACCGGCCGGCGCCCGGCCACCCGGGGGCTCGGTCTGGACACCGTGGGGGTGAAGGTCGGCGAGCGCGGGGAGGTCGTGGTCGACGACCAGCTGCGCACCGCCAACCCGCGGATCTGGGCGGCCGGCGACGTCACCGGGCACCCGCAGTACGTCTACGTCGCCGGCGCGCACGGCACGCTGATCGTCGACAACGCGTTCGACCATGCCGGCCGCAGGGTGGACTACACGCACCTGCCGAGGGTCACCTTCACCTCCCCGGCGATCGCCGCGGTCGGGCTCACCCACGCCCAAGCGGTGGCACGTGGCATCGCCAGCGAACACCGGGTGCTGCCGCTTTCGTACCTGCCCCGCGCGCTGGTCAACGGCGACACCCGCGGACTGGTCAAACTCGTCGCCGAACGCGGCAGCGGCCGGGTGTGCGGGGTGCACGTGATCGCCGACGGCGCCGGGGACGTGATCGCCGCCGCCGTCTACGCGCTGCGGGCCGGCATGACCGTGCAGCAGATGGCCGACTCCTGGTCGCCGTACCTGACCATGGCCGAAGGCCTCAAGCTCGCCGCCCAGACCTTCACCCGCGACGTGGCCAAGCTGTCCTGCTGCGCCGCCTGACCACCGGCCCACCACGCAACGAAACCCGCCGTGCGCACCGCTGGGAGCGCCGGTGGCGGCCCGGCCAGACGGCCTGACCCGGGCCGCGTGCCGGCCGTCGCAGCACTGGAACTGCCGTACCGCACATGACAGCGCGAACCGCACACGATCAGGAGGTATCGCCACGATGAGCACCGACTTCGACGCGATCGTGATCGGCGCCGGCCCGGGCGGCGAGGTCACCACGTCCCGGCTGCTGGCCGGCGGGCTGCGGGTGGCGCTGATCGAGCGGGAGCTGATCGGCGGGGAATGCGCCTACTGGGCGTGCATCCCCTCCAAGACCCTGCTCCGCCCGGTCGAGGCCCGCGCCGAAGCCGGCGACGCCGCCGGCCTGGCCACCCCGAGCCTGGACTGGCCGGGGCTGCGCGACTACCGCGACTACATGATCCGCCACCTGGATGACACCAACCAGGTCGACGGCTACCAGAAACAGGGCGCCACCGTCATCAAGGGCGCCGCCCGGCTGGTCGGCCGCGACCCGTGGCGGGTCGAGGCCGCCGGCCAGCAGCTCACCGCCGAGCATGTGGTCATCGCGACCGGCTCCGAACCCGTCCGCCCGCCTATCGAGGGCCTCGACCAGGTGCCGGTGTGGACCAACCGGGAGGCCACCACCCTGCGCGAGATCCCGAACCGGGTGGTGATGATCGGCGGCAGCGCGGTCGGGGTGGAGCTGGGCCAGTTCCTGGCCCGCACGGGCGCCCACGTCACCCTCGTGCAACGCGGCCCGCGGCTGCTGGACCGGGAGGAACCCCGGGTTAGCGAACTGGTCGCCGCCCACCTCAGGCACGACGGCATCGACATCCGGGCCGGCCGGCAGGCCAGCGCCGCCCGCCGCGACGGTGCCGACACCGTGGTCGAGCTCGACGATGGCAGCAGCGTGCGCACCGATGTGATCGTGCTCGGCGCCGGCCGGACGCCCCGCACCGCCGACCTGGGCCTGCCCGACGTGGGCATCACACCGGACCCACGCGGCGGGGTGCCGGTCGACGAGCACTGCCGGGTCAGCGACGGGCTGTGGGCGCTCGGCGACGTCACCGGCGTCGCCATGTTCACCCACGTCGCCAAGTACCAGGCCCGGGTGGTCGCCGACGCCATCCTCGGCAAGCCCCGCCGCGCCGACTACACCGGTATCCCGCGGGTGGTGTTCGCCCAGCCGGAGATCGCCGCCGCGGGGCTGACCGCCGCGCAGGCCCACGACCGGGGCATCGCCACCGCCGCCACCGAACTGGACCTGCCCGAGGCGATCGCCCGCCCCTGGACCTACCAGACCCACCCCACCGGCACCGTCGGCCTGCTCGCCGACCGCCACCGGCGGGTCCTGGTCGGCGCCTGGGCCGTCGCGCCGCTGGCCGGCGAGTGGATCCACCAGGCCGCCCTGGCCATCCGCGCCGCCATCCCCATCGACACGCTCCTGGACGGCGTCGCCCAGTTCCCCACCTACAGCGAGGCCTACCTGACAGCAGCCGAACAACTCGACCTCTGATCTGAGCCTCCGCCCAGCCACCCGGCCCACCCGGCCCACCCGGGCGGGCCCGCAGCCCCCGCCGCCCGCGGTTGCGGGCGGTGGCTGTACCTCGGTGACACAACAAGGTTGTGCCGCTGTGTGCGCGGTCACCGACGACCGGCCGGCGGCGGGGCGAGACTGCCGGTGATGCGCATGGGCCGGCCGGTGTCGACCGCGATTCGAAGGCAACCGTGGTCGGCCACGTCGCGGGCGTCCTCGGCGGCGGCCGGCCGCGGGACCGGCTCCGATCTGCAGGAGGCTGGCATGGTGACCACCACCCGCTGCGACACGCTGGTGCTGTTCGGCGCCACCGGTGATCTTGCCCGCAAGAAGCTACTGCCCGCCCTCTACCGGCTGGCGGCGGCTGGGCGGGCGCCCGCGTCGGTGGTCGGCGTCGCCCGCTCCGACCTGGACGACGAGGCGTTTCGCCGGCAGGCCAGGGCCGCGGTCGAGGCGGCGACCCGGACCGTCGACGACACGGTGGACGAGGAGGCCTTCGCCCGCCTGGCGCGTTCGCTGGTGCTGGTCGGCGGCGACTACACCGACCCGGACACCTTCGGCAGGCTGGCCGGGCGGCTGGCCGGCAACGCCCGCCCGACGCACTACCTGGCCATCCCACCCGGGTTGTTCGCCACCGTGGTCGACGGGCTCGCCGCGGTCGGCCTCAACCGGGGCTCGCAGGTGATGGTGGAAAAGCCGTTCGGCCGCGATCTGGACTCGGCCCGGCGCCTCAACCGGGTGCTGCACGCCGCCTTCGCGGAGCCGGCGATCCTGCGTATCGACCACTATTTGGGCAAGGAGTCGGTGGAGAACCTGCTGGCGTTCCGGTTCGCCAACTCGCTGCTGGAACCGGTCTGGAACCGCAACCACGTCGCCAGCGTCCAGGTCACGTTGGCCGAGTCGTTCGGCGTGGCCGGCCGGGGCGCGTTCTACGACTCGGTCGGCGCGATCCGCGACGTGGTGCAAAACCACCTGCTGCAGGTGGTCGCGCTGCTGGCCATGGAACCCCCGGTCGGAGACGGGGCCGACGCGCTGCGCGACGAGAAGGTCAAGGTGGTGCGGGCCATGCGCCCGGTCGACCCGGCACGCCTGGTCCGCGGGCAGTACGCCGGCTACCGCGACGAGCCCGGCGTCGCCGCGGATTCCACGGTGGAAACCTACGCGGCGATGCGGCTGGAGATCGACTCGTGGCGCTGGGCCGGCGTGCCCTTCTACGTGCGCGCGGGCAAGGCCCTCACAACGACCGCGCTGGAGGCCGTCGTCGAGCTCAAGGCGCCGCCGCGGCTGCTGTTCGCCGGGGCGGACTGCGCAGCGCCGCACCCCAACCTGATCCGGTTGCGGCTGGGCCGCCACCCGGGGGTGACCATGACCGTGCAGGCCAAGCAGCCCGGCCGGGCTATCCAGACCCGCCCGGTCGACCTGCGCGTCGACTTCGACGACGCGCTGGGTGGCCGGCAGGAAGCCTACGAGCGGCTGCTCGACGACGCGCTGGACGGCGACGCCCGCCGCTTCGCCCGCGAGGACATGGTCGAGCAGGCGTGGCGGGTGGTCGGCCCCGCCCTGACCGACGGCGGGCCGGTACACCCGTACCCGAAAGGCAGCTGGGGCCCGGCGGAGGCCGACCTGGTGCTGGGCGGCGACCACTGGCACGGACCAACTGGCTGAGCACCGTGCCGGGCGGACGAGGCCCAGTCCGGTGAGCGCGGGGCACGCCGCCGCTGACCGCACCAGCCGGCAGGTGGACCCGATCCCGATGCGTGGTTGCAGCGACGCGGCCAGCGCCTCGACGTCGGGTGGCGCCAGCGGCACGGTCTCGCCGCGCCCGACACAAAGCGGGCCACCCCGATCGCCCCCCCGCAGGCCGCGGCCGGGTCAGGGCCGCTTCGGGGCCGCGACTGTGTCAGCACGGTGACACTCGCGGGCGCGTGCCGCAGGTTCCGGCGTTGTGCCACGCAGGCGGTCGACGCCGCGAGATTGCGGTTAGGGCTTGCAAATGATTAACACGCTGGTTTGATCTTTGTTGTGGGATGGATGCCGTGTATTTCGGCGTGGCGGGATAGTCCGGCCAGAGTGCTCAGGTGCGCTGCGGGGGGTTCGGGGCTGAACCCGTGCTGGTCGAGCAGTCGTTGGGTCTGGTTGATGGTGTGGCGGATGGTGTTGTCGCTGACCTGGAACAGGCGGGCGAGCACGGTGGTGGGCAGGCTCAGGTGCTGGTGTAGGAGGGTGGCGGTGATTTGGTCGGTGAGGGTGAGTTTGGGGCGGCGGCCTGCGCCGGGCGCCCGTCGTCGTTGTGCGCCGAGCCGTTGCTGGCTGGCTTTGTCCCGTTCCGCCTGGTGGGGTGTGGTCAACGCGTCGGCCAGGGCGGCCAGATCGGTGCGGGATATCCCGGTCAACCGGGGATCGGTCAGGGTGGCGCGGTCCCAGGTGTCCGGACTGGTGGTCTCATGGCCGGTGGGTGCCGGTTGTGGGTACAGGGTGTAGTTCCAGTCGGGGTGGAACGTGTGGCCGGTGATCGGGACGGCGTTCATCTGGGCCGGGCTGATGGTGACACCGGTGGGGTACTGGCCGGTGTCCAGTTCGGCGTGTACGCGCAGCCCTGTGCTGGTGGTGGTGGCCGCGATCGATTGCACGTTGACTTCGTGGCTGGACAGGGGTCTGCCGCGCCAGTTCATCGTGATGTGGGAAAACAGCCGGTGTTCGACCTTGTTCCATTTGGAGGTGCCGGGCGGGAAGTGGCACACGGTGATCTGTAGCCCGGTCTCGGCGGCGAGGGTGGCCAGTTCCACTTTCCTCCAAATCGATGCTCGGGCACCTGCTCGGCGCGGCCGCGGCGGTCGAAGGCATCGCCACCGTGCTGGCGTTGCGCGACCAGATCGCCCCACCGACCGTCGGCTTCACCGAACCCGATCCCGACTGCGGCCTCGACGCGATCCCCGGCACCGGCCGCCGGATGCGCATCGACGTCGCGCTGTCCAACAACTTCGCCTTCGCCGGCGCCAACGCCACGATCGCGTTCGCCCGGCCCGGGCGGCGCCTCACGCCACCCGCCCGGCCACCCGCCGACGAGGTCGTCATCACAGGTGTCGGCGTGGTCCATCCGGCGGCGGCCACCCGGCACGACCTCTGGCGATCCTATGTGGATGGTGGATCCGATGTGGACGGTGCCGGGCCTGGACGGGACCGGCGTGGGTTGCGGGTGTCCCGGGTGGACCGGGACCCCACCGGCGTCGTGTCGCCCCGGCAGGGCCGGCGGCTCGACCGGCTCGACCTGTTCGCCGTCGCCGCCTGCCGGCGGGCGCTCGCCGACGCGGACCTGCCCGTCGACGCCCGCGGCGGCGACCGCGTCGGAGTGGTCGTCGGTACCGGCATCGGCCCGGTCGACAGCCTGGAACAGTTCAGCCTGCCGGTGCTCGCACACGGCCCCGGCGCGGCCAACCCGGCCGTGTTTCCCAAAACCGTCTACAACGCCGCGGCTGGCCAGGTGGCGATGCTGCTGGGAACCCGCGGCCCCACCTCGACCGTGACCGCGGCCCACGCGGCGGGCGCGGCAGCCGCGTGCGTGGCCGACGACCTGCTGCGCGGCGGCCGCGCCGACGCGCTGCTGCGTGTGGGTGTCGACGCCCTGTCCCCGCTGGCGCTGCAGGTCTACGCCGCACTCCCGGCGCTGCGGCCCCGGGCCGGGCGCGGGTACCTGCTGGCCGAGGGCGGCGTCGCGCTCGTCCTGGAACGCCGCCGCGCCGCCCGCGCGCGCGGCGCACGCATCCTGGGCGTGCTCACCGGTCACGGCATCGCCTGCGACGCGGCCGGGATCGGCCGGTGGGATCCCGGCGGGGCCGGCATCGAACGCGCCATGCGCACCGCGCTGGCTGCGGCCCGGCTCGACCCGGCCGACCTGGCGGCGATCTGGGCCAACACCACCGGCCTGCCGGCGGTCGACCGCCCCGAACACGACGCCATCGCCCGACTGCCCGGCACCGCAGATGTCCCGATCCGGCAGCCGACGCTGGCCCTGGGAGATCCGGTCGGGGCGGGCGCGCTGGTGTCCGCCGCGCTGGCCCTGCACCAGTGGGACATCGGCGGTCCGGCCGGGCCGGTGCTGGTCAACAGCTCCTCGCTCGGCGGCACCCACATCAGCCTGATCCTGTCCCCGGACCCGGAGGCGACCAGATGACCTTTCCCGTCACCATCCCGGCCACCGGGGCGCACCTGCCCGGCGCGCCCATCACCAACGCGCACCTGGAGAAGCTGTGCGGGCCGCTGCCCGCCGACGTGCTCGACGGCCTCGGCATCACCCGGCGGCACTGGCTGGTCGACCCAGCGACCGGCGAGCACACCACCAGCAACAGCCGGATGGCCACGGCCGCCGCCCGCACCGCGCTGCACCGCGCCGGGCTCACCCCCGGCGACGTCGACCTCATCGTGCTATCCACCGCCAGCCCCGAATACCACCTACCCAGCTCGGCAAGCTACGTGCAGGAGCATCTCGGGCTGCCGCGATGCTCCCTCATCGAACTGCGCGCCGGCTGTGTCGGCGCCATCCAGGCCTTGGACATCGCCCGCCGCCACCTGGCCGACGGCAGCCACCGCACCGCCCTGGTGATCGGCACGGAGGCGATCTCGCCACTGCTGGTGCCCATGTACCACGGCCTGGACCCGCACCAGGTGCGGATGCGGGACCGGCTGTGCCTCTACAACTTCGGCGACGGCGCCGCCGCGGCGGTGTTGCGGGCCGGACCCGAGCGCGTCGACGGCGACCCGCCGGCCACCTACGCCTACGTCACCGCCTGCCTCGGCGCGGACCGCAAACCCGGCATGCAGGTCATCGGCGGCGGCACCGACATCCCCTACGCCAAACAGCTGCGCCGCAAACGGCTCATCGACATCCGGCTGGACGCCGCCGGCGTCGCCGCCCACGGCCCCCACGTGTTCGTCACCGCGCTGCAGGATCTGCTGCACCGCGCCGGCCTGGGGCTGCCGGATGTGGATGTATGCGTGCTCCCCGAGGGCAACGCCGGATACTTCAGCGCCGAGCTGGAAGCGGCGGGCATGTCCCGGACCGACCACGACCGCATCCAGAACACGATCGTGGAGAACCTCACCGACGTGGGCGCGACCGGATCACCTGCCGTGCTGCTGGCCCTCGACGCCGGCGTCGGCACCGGACGCATCCGCCCACACGACACCGTGCTGCTCGTCGCGATCGAGGCCAGCCGCTACCTCTACGCCATGAAGACAACGACGCGCCGGGCGGCTGTGCTGGTCGCCGCGGGCGCGCTCGGGCTCGGTGGCCTGGCCGTGGCGGCGCCCGCCGTCGCGGGTATGGGCCCGTTCGGGCAGCCGACGGTCGCTGCATCCGATCCCGGCCCGGGATGGCGCGGCGGCAACGGCATGGGACCCGGTAACGGCATGGGCATGGGGTCCGGTAACGGCATGCGCGCGGGGATGGGCACCAACGCCCGGGACGGCAGCTGCGCCGGCTTGGCCGTGACCGCAGCCACGGGCACGCTGACCGAGCAG
>WNFV01003198.1_pt1 | contig 21154 bp, 25 predicted proteins | sample 5400101 | NCBI WGS metagenome assembly WNFV01 (sample SAMN13153361, study PRJNA577476) | soil metagenome | isolation source: 115 cm soil or saprolite under grassland replicate 1 | place: USA:California | collected 2016-06-15 | reverse complement strand
GATGGGACTCGCCGCGCGAAAAGAAGCTTTTTCTGCACCCAGCGTTTTCCGTATAATGAGCGTTGTCCACGCCCGCCCACCAGCCCCCCACGGGGATGCTACGCGACGGGTACCCCGCAAAGCACATGCGGGGCGAGCCGCAAAGCGTTAGCCCCTTCTTGTCAAAATCAAAATTTCGCTGAAATTTGGTTGATATTATATAAGGTATCATATATAATACCACCATGAAGATTCCCGACATTGTACTTGACACTAACGTGATTGTCGCTGCCCTGCGTTCGAAGAAGGGTGCATCATATAAGTTATTGTCATTGGTCGGGACACATCAGTTTGAAATCCATGACTCAGTCGCCCTGATTCTTGAGTACGAAGACGTCCTTCAACGCCACCGAGCAGAACTTGGATTATCACAGGAGGATGTGTCAACTTTTATCGATTCACTATGTTCAATGGCACATCATCACCAGATATACTTTCTGTGGAGACCCTTTTTGACCGATGTCAATGATGAGCTTGTATTTGAATTAGCGGTTTCAGCGAATTGTGAATATATCGTGACACATAACATAAGTGATTTTAGAGGCACTGAGGAATTTGGCATCAAGGCAATAACCCCGAAAGAGTTTTTGCAGATTATTCGTGAGGTGAAAGAATGAGCGCATTAAGTTTACGTTTGCCCAAGTCATTACATGAACAACTTCGTGAACTGGCACGAGAAGAAGGTATTTCGGTCAATCAGTTTGTCATGCTTGCCGTGGCCGAAAAAGTTGCTTCAATTTCCACAATTGAATATTTAGAAAAACGAGCAAAGCGCGGTAGTCGTGAAAAATTATTCGAAATCCTGAGCAGAGTCCCTGATGTAGAGCCAGAAGAGTTTGATAAATTGTAACGGGGCTAACAAAGCATGCACGCGATCCCGAAAGAGCATCGGGACAAGCTGGTGGGACTCGCCGCGCGAAAAGAAGCTTTTTCTGCACTTGGCGTTTTCCGTATAATGAGCGTTGTCCACGCCCACCAGCCCCTACGGGGATGCTACGCGACGGGTATCCCGCAAAGAACATGCGGGGCGAGCCGCAAAGCGTTGGGCCGCCAAGCCAAGATGCAGATGCTTAGCTCCAGAAGGGACTTACAAATGATCTTATTCGTCGTGCTCCTTAGTCTGCCATTCCTGACCATTTTGCTAATACGCTACAGCATCGACCCGAAAATAAGTCACTCTCACGAACGCGCTGTCATCGTGAAGCAGGGCTGCTTTTTCGGTCTATTTTTGGGTACACTGTTCATGGTTCTGAACCTTTTCGGCAACGTCATTCCTCTGCCCGCTGCGTTAGAGTCGGTTATTGACCGTGTATTTGCGCCGTTTATCCTGGGTTTTACTATATTCACCTTTTCCTTAAGCGGCTACCGCACCTCGCGTTTGACTGGGCAGCTACGGGCTGCCTCGCTGTCTGGATTACTTACAGGTGTTTTAGTCTTCATGCTGTTTGGCCTGTCTTTCATCATCATTGATATGGTATTTTTTGACATCGTTCGCCAACAACCCGAGAAGATCGCCAACTTTGCACACAGTGGGTACGCGGATATGCGGGCATACTTGTTCGATAGCACGGTGCGAGGCGCTACAGTAATGACTCTGGTGGGCGGCATATTGGGAGCCATATTCGGTAGTATGGGTGGACTGGTTGGAAAGCGCACACTCGCTCAACGGCAAACCGCCTGAACCCAGCGAAGATCTAACCCTGTAAGGTCTTGCGCATGAACCCATTCATGCTTGTATAGGATACCAGGCGTGTAAAATTGATATGAGACAACAGCCGCATGATTATCAGCAGTGCGGTCGTTATATAAATAGCGGTTGATTTTTATAGGAACAAGGAGCGTGTTGAATGGACAATGATTCGAAAATTCAAATTTGGGATTTATGGTATCCCCAGGCCGCCGCGACAGGCGTCCCTTTTGCTCGAGGCCGGCTGGATTCAACTGATATTTTATTGGTCCATGCCGCGCCGCCTATGCTGACAGTTGAGATTCGCAGTGAGAGAGGTCACCGGCTGGCGATGGGTGTAGATTTGCCCCAGACCGCGGACTGTCCGATGACACGCTTGACCCGCCATGGAGACGAAATTACGCGCGAAGACCTGTGGCCCACCTCAGAAGATATTGGTAGCATGGTCATCCTGCCTGGTGGTGAGGTCGGCGAGCTGCTCAAATGGTGGAATGCGGAAGATGGCAGTGAGTGGCGCTGGCAAGTTGAATTTTATAATCACCGTTAGCTGTTGAATTTTCATCCGCAAAATCCTACTGGAAAAAAGCATGTTTCCGAAAAAATTGTCTGCCGGTGATGAAATTCGTGTTATCGCTCCATCCACATCTTTTCGAATTATTTCTCAAGAGGTAAGGAGAATAGCCGGGGAAAATATTGCTCGGCTAGGTCTGCGAGTCACTTACAGTGAACATTGCGAAGAACACAATGAATTTAATTCCTCCTCTATCGCTTCACGAATCGCAGATATCCATGCCGCCTTTGTTGATCCACGCGTAGCAGGCATCCTGACGGCTATTGGCGGTTATAACAGCAATCAACTACTTAGGTATTTGGATTATGCTCTCATCCAAGCTCATCCAAAAGTCTTTTGTGGTTTTTCGGATATCACTGCCTTGGGGTTGGCGATCTATGCCAAAACAGGTCTTGTCACTTACTCGGGTCCACATTTTTCAACCTTTGGCATGGAAAAGGGATTGGAATACACGCTGGAATATTTCAAGAAATGTTTGCTGGAGGCTGAACCATTTTCGGTCAGCGCTTCAACCGAATGGAGTGACGATCAGTGGTATCGGGATCAACAGAAACGGACTTTTATCGCCAATGAAGGATATCTGATCATCAACGAAGGGCAGGCAGAAGGAAAACTCTTTGGCGGAAATTTATGTACCCTAAACCTGTTGCAAGGGACAGAATATATGCCTTCGCTTGCAGGAAGCATACTTTTATTAGAAGATGATTCCGAATCAAAAGCCTATACATTTGATAGAGACTTACAATCATTGATTCATCAACCGGGATTTGAAGAAGTACAGGGGATGGTGATTGGTAGATTTCAAAAAGAGTCGAACATCGAGCAAGGGAATTTGGTGGAAATCATCAAAACTAAGCGAGAGTTGGATAGAATTCCTGTCATCGCCAAAGCAGATTTTGGTCATACAACGCCTCAGTTTACGTTTCCAATTGGCGGACAAGGGGAGTTGAATGTCTCGAATGGAAAAGTAGAATTTGCAGTTATAAGGCATTGAAAATAGCGTCTAATGCTATGTGCAGTTGACGCGGTTGTTAAGCATGTTATCTACCAAATGGTATTATTAATTTTTGAATGACCCTCGGCTAGGAGACAACCGTGATTCTTATTGTTGGTGCAAGTGGTTTGCTCGGTCATGAAACAGCGAGACAATTATTGGTCAAAGGCGAGCAGGTACGGTTATTGACACGAACACCCGCTAAGCTCAATGATTTGAAACAAATGGGTGCGACCGTAATACAAGGTGACCTGATTGATCCAGCCTCTTTAGCACAGGCCTGTCAGGGTATGGATCGCGTTTTTGCCACTGCTCATTCCGTTATCGGCAGAGGCAGGTATAAGTCTGAATATGTAGATGATGTGGGCCATCGGTCCCTGATTGACGCGGCCAAGGCAGCCGGTGTTTCTCATTTTGTTTACACTTCGATTCGAAGTGTAGGACCGAATCATCCAGATGATTTCTTCCGCACCAAATACAAGATCGAAGAATATTTGAAAGCCAGTGGCCTGAGCTATACCATCTTGCGTCCTTCCGGGTTCATGGAAATGCATGTTCATACGTTCAACGGCAAGTCCATTCTGGAAAAGGGGAAAACGACCTTGCTGGGCAGGGGAACTAAATTACGTAACTTCATTGCGGTGCGTGACGCGGCACAATTTGCCGTTATGGCTTTGACGGATCCAAGGCTAAAAAACCGCATCATAGAAATCGGCGGACCGCAGAACTTTACAGATAATCAAGTGGCTGAACTTTATGGGAAATTCGCAGGGATCAAGCCAAAAATCAATCATATGTCGCCGTTTGTGGCAAAACTAATAAGTCTCGTTCTGAAACCCTTCCACCCAGGTTTAGGTCGTATTATGTACAGAGCAAGTTTGCCTGATGATGCCTTCAACGAAATATTTGACCCAACGGATATGTTACAAGAATATCCGATACGACTGACCACAGTCGAAGAGTTTATCCGCGAACGAGTGGGAGAAGCGAAGAAATAATCAGCCATCAGGTAGGTTATGCTGCCTAATAACAAGTCGTTCCAGTGAACGAATTTTAGTCGACGTTTAAAAATACTTATCGAATCTATTGGAGGTTTCGATATGACAACCGAATCCTATGACGAAAATGAAGAGCGCAAGCGGCCTGGCGTAGAGCGTGTGTACCGCAATGACCAGATCGCTGTCTATTGGGAACCGAAACTATGTATTCACGCTGGCTACTGCTTTCGCGGCCTACCCGAGGTCTTCAAGCCTCAGTCCCGACCATGGATTTCAGTTGACGCAGCCGAGGCGGAGGAGATCGCCAAGGTGGTCATGACTTGTCCGACCGGGGCGTTGCACTTTGAGCGGCTCGATGGTGGCCCACAAGAACCCCAACCGGATGAAACAACCATCGACGTGCGGCCCAATGGCCCGTTGTACATCCGAGGGCAAGTACGAATTGCAGGGCCAGGCGGCATCCTGATTCGGGAAGATACGCGCGTCGCTCTATGTCGCTGTGGTCACTCAGAGAATAAGCCTTTTTGTGATGGGAGTCACCGTCGGGTCGGGTTCCGCACGACGAAACTGCCCGAGAGCTCAGATTAAATTTCTTGTAGAACTAGGTTATTGGTGATTTACTAGATTAGATTCTAGAACGTGTATACACAACGCTTGTTGGCGGCAATATTGCACTAGGACCATTGTCTTCCGGCGTCGTCAAAGAAGATGAGGATACTCACACCAGACGCCATAAGAAGTATCCAAATAAAGCACTTGCGGCTCACCCGCACGGCGCTCTGCCGTTGAGTGCAGGCAGTCGTTGGAGACCGAAAGGTAAATTCTCGTGCCAGACTTCATCCATGGATTGGACTTAAGTGAACTCTTCTATAATGAGATAGTAGCTCCTATACTCAAGTCCCATTTTCCAGACCTTCAGTATTCGGCTGCTCTCATCGGATGGGGTTCTGAAGTTTTAGGCTTCGACGATGTACTATCCACTGACCATAACTGGGGTTTAAGGTTTCAGCTATTCTTGTCAGCACAGGATCACGAGACATATCATGATCCAATTAATGAAATGCTAAACAAGCAATTGCCGTCTGCCTTTCGTGGCTATCCGACAAACTTCACTATACTGGTCAATGAAGACCAACGCGCCGCTGGCGGAACCCAATCTGCGCACAACATTGACATTGAGACTATCAAAGGATTCTTCAGCCGGTATCTGGGCTGTGATCCATACGCTGAAATTACGGCGGTGGATTGGCTGACATTCTCCGAGCATAAGTTGCTCGCTGTAACAAGCGGGAAAGTATTTTATGACGGGTTAGGTGAATTTGAGCTTATCCGTCGATGGTTCAGCTACTACCCGAGAGACGTTTGGCTGTACATGCTTGCCACACAGTGGATGAAGATATTCGAAGAGCAGGCTTTTGTCGGAAGATGCGGTGATGTTGGAGACGAGTTAGGTTCAATGATTATTGCTGCTCGACAAGTCAAAAACCTGATGAAATTATGTTTTCTAATGGAACGGAAGTATGCGCCATATAGCAAGTGGTTCGGAACGGCTTTTTCTCGCCTAAATTGCGCTCAAGAGCTAGCTCCTATATTCAGGGAAGTTCTTCAAGCCAAAGAATGGAAGGGGCGACAGGAATCTTTGGCTCAAGCGTATGAAGTAGCTGTTAGAATGCACAATGCGATGAAAATCACGTTTCCTGTGGAAGAAAAAGCCGCCCAATATTACGGACGCCCATACATAGTAGTTGGGGATGGGCGCCACGTGGGTGAACTCATGAAGGCTATAACCAGCGAAGAAGTCCAAAAAATCAAGCATCGTCTTGGTTCAGTGAACCAGTTCATTGACTCTAATGAGCAACTCGATTATCTCTTCTTATGCAAGAAGTTGAGAGAGTTATACGTCTGAGGCGCTTTATACAGCAACACGCCATTTAATAATGTCATGTGCCGACGATATTGCTGCGTTCCGTTCTGGCTGATGGCCAAACCGTTGACCCTCCTTGTGCCCGATCTCCATAAGGTCACAAAGTTGTTAAAAATGAGCCGTGTGCCTGCAGGAGTAAGCGTGGGATGGGAAAAGAGAAGTAAACTCCTTTGCACGGAATCATCTATCAGAATCTACCCGCGGTTGGATTTATCCGTATCTCATCAAAAAATGGCGTCTTTCTTTCTTCAACACATTTTGCGGCATAAAGATAAAGTGCTGCCGACCAGCTTTGCCAGTTCTGCCCCATCGGTTGGCCGTTCTGGGCTTTCAGCCATTCGTTAAAACCAAATCTAAGATCCTGATTGAGGGTAGTATTGGAAGTTTTTACAGCCTCGGTAAGCGCCAAGAGCTTTTCTTCGGCCAACTGATACTTTTTAGCTGCAACTAGGGCGGCCACATAAAAACCACTGATAAACGGCCAGATGCCGCCATTATGGTATTCACCCGGCAGGTTAAATTTTTCATAACGTAAGTGCCAATCAGCTTCTCCAGGCTTAATATAAGGAAAAAAATTAGGCGAGAGATCCAGAGCCAACTCCCCTTTATTCTTCATACTCAGGCATTTTGCTTCAATCCAGGAAATCATTTCCTCAGCCCTGGTCGGTGAAGCAATACCAGAGAGAATAGCCAGGCTATTCCCCAGCAGGTCAAACCGATCACTACTATAAAGTTTATAAGACCAGAAAGCATAGTAGGGCCTAGAGGGTACTACAAGTCCTTCATGAACATGATGAGGGATCACTTCCTCGGTGATTGTAAATTGCTTCATTTCCTCAAGTAGCTGATCCGCTCGTTCATGCTGCTCAAAGAAGCGGAGATAACTATAGACAAGAGTATTGACGAATAGGCCATAGCCCATCACCCACTGTTCATCACGCCAATCGCTGGTTGGTTGTTGGGCTACCAGGTAACGATCCGCAGGACTTTGATATGCCATCCAAGTCAAGGCTTTGTGTGCAGCAGCCTGAGGGAAATTCTGTTCACCGGTTATTTGCCTGAAAATACATAGGGCCAGCAAAAATAATGGCGTAGTATCGCTTGCTCCGAGATCATCTTTGTCGTGGACCAGCGAAGGGATATGGCCATGCTCTGTTTGATTTTTTGCCAGTGTTTCAAAAACTCTTCGTATGCTCTCAATCAACTCCTTATTCTCGGAAACAGCAATCCCCAGGAGCGAAATCATAAGGTCCCTGGTATATGGCTCAGGATATCCCCAGCCAGCGGTTCGGGGGAGACCTTGATACGGACCGTGCATATTATGAAGCAGCACTTCAATTGCCGCTTGCTTGGCTTCTTCAATATCTTGTCTGGCAGTAATTTTCATAGATAAGAATATCTATTTTATTCCTAATTTTTCATGTATGATCTGCACAAACCGTTTGGCTACGACGCGGTAATCAAAATTTTTCACAATACGCGCTCTAGCAGCCCGGCCCATTTTTTTACGCAAGGCCGGATCAGTCATCAGGGTCATCAATGAGTTGGCAATATCGTCAATACTGGCTCGATATTCCACGGTCCGGGGGGATTGAAATACAACTTTACGTTTCTTTTCAAAGCCTGATTCGCTACCTAGAATCACTTCGTTCGCAACTGTTTCCTGCGCGACGTTGGCCAGAAAGGCAGTTTCACCATGGACGAGTGTATCGAGCATGCCCATAGCATTGATGCCAATAACCGGTTTCGCACATGCTCCAGCTTCAATTTGGGGCATGCCGAAGCCTTCCAGTCGTGAGGGTGCCGCGTAGATATCACAGGCCCCAATCAGATAAGGAATAAAATTACGTGAAGTCGTGTTGGTTATATAGATAACATTCTTATCAATCCCTAGCTGCTTGGCTAATTGTAAATCAGCCAGATTCTGAATCTTTGTCCGCGATTGAGGCCATACCTTACAGATATATTTCCAATTGGGAGCTTTGCTATCAATCATTGCCAGCGCGTGCAAGACTTCCTGTCCCCCTTTTGAAGCGGCATCCCCTCCTACCGTCAGGATGATTAACTGATCAGATGAAATACCCAGCACCTCTCTTACAGTCGTTATCTTTTCATCATTTTTTTCATACGGTCTAAATAGATCTGTATTGCAGCCCACTGGCAACACTTCAATATTGTCGCCCTTAATCCCATCTCGAATATATACCTCCTTCACCCAGTTGGATGTGACCAGGATCAAAGGCAACGCATTAAGCACCTCATGATAGTTGGCAATATAACCATCGGCCACCAGCCAGGGCACTGGTTGAACGCCATATTGCTGAGGATGAAGTATCAGTTGGGGAGTATGACCCCAATAGCCAACACCAACAACGATGTCCGGTTTGAACCAACGATAGTACCATTCCTTCTCCTGAGCAGATTCCAAATGAGCCGCATAGGCCTCAATCCCGATTTCCGTTAGACCCTTATACAGGAGATCCCCTTGAGTCGACAGCCCTGCGGGAGGAGGAGGATAATCATATAATAATAGAACTTTCATGGTAAAACACCTTATGATCTAGCCACCGCCGCGCATCTATTGAATCGGTAAATTGCCAAAATGCTTCTGCGCGCGGGGTTGTTTCTGCTTCAAAGCCGTTTTTTTCAAAACCATAGGTTTCGGTAATGATGCTATATTTTTTCTGCCAGATTCTCTCAGGTAAGATATGATAAGTATGGGCAGTTTTTATAGGTCTTGGAAGATAGTGTTTTCCCCCATCTTCATAAGCAAAAGTCCAAAGTTGATCGGTACTCACCTTTCCAGCATGCCAAAGAGTTATCATTGCTCTACCGATCTCCTCATGTCTGAGATGACGGGTATACTCCCCAGCGGGATTATGGGAAATAATAAGATCGAAATGCTCTTGGGGTAATAATTGTAGGATTGCTTCCTGAACTTCATTTTCAGCCAAAGCTTTTTGTTCAGGACCATCGTCCAGATCGCCCATTTTGCCCTCAGCCCCGAAAGCTTTTAAAGCTTGAAAGAACTTGGGGGCGCGGTCTCTATCACTTGCCCGGCACAGAGTTATGATAAACCAGTGCCACGCGGGTTGGCTCAGAATGTTTCCACCTGTCCATAATGTTTCATCATCGGGATGGGCGACGATCACAGCAACAGACTTAGATTTCTTTTTATAATCCACATCCATCATTCAGGATCTCCTTATGACCGGCCCATTAAGCCGGTGATAAAAATTTCATATCTATTTAAACGTTTCCAGCAGGAATTGAGAGAAAAGTATCAGACTTTCTCCTTTTGTTCTCGCATGAAACTTGCATTGTAATTGAAATGGATAGGAAACAAGTTGATTCAGATAGTGATTTACCTGTCCCCAAAGCACACAGAAATAGTTCTGCTGAGAGAAAAATCCTATAGAGTGGATGTGAGTTGAGTGGTGCGTAGAACAAATCCCTTATTGAACAATTCTCTTTATATCTTAATAAGCTCTGTGCAGGCAATGGGGATTCACCCCCTAGATCAGGTTTATACTAGGCTTCATGTGTATTTTACATTACAAGGAGGCTTGAGATGCCCGCTCAAGATAACTCGAGTAAACACATCATCGAACAGTTCTGGACAGCCATCCATAATAACGACTTCCGCGCGGCAGGCGAGTTACTGCATGATGACTATATCCTTGAATGGCCACAGTCAGGCGAGCGCATTCGTGGGCGAGCCAACTTTATCGCGGTGAACGAGAACTATCCAGCGCAGGGACCCTGGCAAGTAATCATGCATCGGCTGATTGGCGAGGGCAACGATGTCGCATCAGAGGTAACTGTTACCGACGGGGCAGTGAAAGCGCAAGCTCTTACGTTCTCTACAATACAGAATGGGAAGATTTTGCATCAAACCGAGTATTGGCCTGATCCATTTGAGCCAGCGGCATGGCGAATACAATGGGTCGAACGAATGTAACAGTTTGTCGTTGTTTCCACTGTTAGGCGGCTCAATGACCAACTCAAAATGGATTGTGCGTGAACAGCCAATGCAAGCTAGAATAGGAACAAATCTAGAGGTATCATTCGGTCAGAAGGAATCATAGCGGCGTGGCCACCGAACATGCATAAATCTGGAGCTGCGGACAAAGCAGCAAGCTGTTTTTCTTATCTGGTAGCAGGAGTGTGAGATATGTCCATTTCTTCGCGGGCTTTAGTTGAACTTGTTCTTCTTGGTCCAACAAGTGATCGGCGGCAATTGCAGGAATCCCCCATTTTGGGAGACGTGTGGATCGCTTTTGCGGTCAAGCCAGCCGCTGCAATAGATTTGCTGATCACACCCTACAGGGAGCGGCCTGCCGGCCCGCTAGCGGTTCTCATCGCAAACCGAATTAAGAACCTGGGATTAGACCGCAAGCAAAGCCAAGAGGCGCAGGTCGCCTATTTGCAAGGACTTGTCGCAGCTCGTCTTTTCTTCCGAGAAGTTCTTCGTGCCATCGTGCCGATGACGCAATGGTGGCAAGACAAGAGAGTCCAAGCTCGATTGCAGCCGAATGCGAAAAGCAGGCTGCGTGAAACGATCGATGCAATTATCAAATGGACAAAGGCAGAAGATGAAGACATTCAAGCAGAATTAGCTGAGGCTTTTTCCAACTTCACAGCATTAGATCGATATTTTGCTCTGGCCGGGATCATTCTGTGGGCCGCCATGCAAGCCGGTAAAGCAAAGGCACCAAGCGGTGGTATTGCGGGGCTAATTGCAACAGTCGAAGGACCGGAAGCAATTGTTGAAGAGCTCGAGCGCCTCTTAGAGGAAATCCGGGGAGATCCGGTCCCAGAAAGAATCCAAATCTGGCAAGTTTCTCTCAATCGAAAGGCGATGCCAGCAGTGGAAAGATCAGTGCCAGCTGTTAAAGGTGATGCCGCCCGAACCTTATTCAATGTGAAGTGTGATGACATTAAGTGGGCCGTCCTAGACTCCGGCATTGACGGAACACATAATGTTTTCAAGGATGCGAAGGGCGGCAGTCGAATCATCAAGGCCTTCGACTTCAGCAATATCCGAAAAATCGTCAGCCTTGATAATCTGGATATTGATACACCGGGTTTCAAACAAAGGCTGCGCGAATTGCTGATAGGTCGAGAGAAACGTCTGGATAAAAAAGAAGCAATCAATACCCTAAAGGCACTGGCTGAAGACGCCGATAATGATCGCCCAATTCATTGGGAACTGGTGGAGAAATTCATCGAGATCGACCCAACGACACCACCGCGTAGTGGACATGGAACTCATGTAGCGGGCATCATCGGTGCCAGTGGCGGTGTTGCAAAGCAAATTGCGAGTGCAGAGAATACAAGTGCCGAAACAGGGAGTGACTCAAGCTTCGCGGATGGGATGTGCCCAGATATCAAGTTCTATGATTTTCGCGTGCTGGCGAAGTCAGTGGAAGATACTGAGTTCGCGATCATTGCTGCGCTGCAATATATTCGCTATCTGAACGACCGCCACACCTACATGAGTGTCCATGGTGCAAATCTCAGTCTTTCCATCCCGCATGACGTTCGCAACTTTGCCTGCGGCCGCACACCCATCTGCAACGAATGTGAACGACTCGTGGAAAGTGGGGTCGTTGTGGTCGCGGCTGCCGGAAACTTCGGCTATCAGAGTTTTGAAACCAAGGAGGGCTCGTATGAGGGTTACACCGCCTTCAGCATCACCGACCCGGGAAACGCTGACGGCGTCATTACGGTTGGTGCGACTCACCGGTATCGCCCGCAGACATACGGTGTGAGCTTCTTCTCGAGTCGTGGTCCGACCGGCGACGGAAGGTTAAAGCCGGATCTGGTTGCACCAGGCGAACGAATCCAGTCGAGCTTGCCGGATCAGGGATGGGGAGAACTGGATGGGACGAGTATGGCGGCTCCACATGTAAGCGGGGCAGCGGCAATGCTCATGGCACGCTACGCCGAGTTGATTGGCGAGCCGCAAAGGATCAAGCGTATCCTCTGTGAGAGCGCGACAGATCTTGGGCGCGAGCGCAGTTTCCAGGGACATGGGATGCTGGATGTACTGCGTGCGTTCCAGAAAATCTAAGGAGGCTAGCATGATCTTTAGTATGGATGTACGACGCGCCCGCAAGGGCGACTGTCTACTTGTTCACTACGGTTCCAAGGATAACCCCGGGCTTGTTCTGATCGACGGCGGACCTGCCCAGGTTTATAGACCACAATTGAAACCACGACTTGAGCAAATTAGAAAGCAGCGCGGCCTCACTGACGATGAATCACTATCCATTGACCTATTAATGGTGAGTCATATCGATGATGATCATATCAATGGCGTGCTCGAACTAACAAACGAACTGGTGAACGCGGCAGACTCACAGAAACCATTGCCACTAAAGATCCGTAGCTTTTGGCACAACACATTTGATGACATCCTCAACAACAGCCCGCAAGAGTTGCGGGACGCGGTGACATCCTCGTTCGGTGCAGCGGCGCTTCAGGGCGAGCCTGATACAGAAGGACTCGAACCTGGCGCAGCTATGGTTTTGGCCAGCGTCGACCAGGGATTTCGGTTGCGCGACGACGCTAAGAGATTAAAACTTCGCATTAATCCCGAATTCGACGAAAAGCTAATCCAGGCAACTGGTAGCGGCAAAAGCATTGATATGGGCAAGGGTTTCAGCCTCACCGTAGCTGGACCAATGAGAGCAGAACTGCTCGACTTGCAGAAGGCACACGACGATTTCCTGAAGAAGTCCAAATCTGAAAGGAAAACAAAGAAAGCATTAGCATCATTCACCGACGACTCAGTTCCAAACCTATCGAGCCTCGTATTGCTTGCCAAGATGGACAAAAAACGGATACTTCTAACGGGCGATGCCCGAGGAGATAAGATCTTGCAAGGTCTTGAATTGGTGGGTCTGCTGAAAAAGGATGGCAACATGCATGTGGATATTCTTAAGATGCCGCATCATGGAAGCGACCGCAACATGGACCCTATTTTCTTCCGTCGCATTACCGCCGACCATTATGTGTTTTCAGGCAATGGCGAGAATGGCAATCCTGAACGGGAGACGCTGCAAATGCTATTAGATGAACGCGGGGGCGAGCAGTTTACAATTCATCTTACCTACCCTTTCCAAGAGATCGATACCAAACGTGAGGAGAATTGGAAGACTGAACAGCAGAAAGAGAAAACTAAAAAGAAAAAGAACTCGAAGTTAAAGGTAAGAGAGGATTGGTCGCCCGACAAACACAGTCTGACGAGCTTTTTCACGAAGCATAAGGATTTCGCGAAAAAGGTCAGCATCGTCGAAGAAGGCAAACCGCATGTTATCAATCTTCTTGAAGAGATCGGTTTCTGACAGGAAGAACTATGCATATGACTGACAGTCAATCAGATTGCGTGCTTTGTCGCGGCATCGCCGGTGATGCTGAACTCCTGCGTATGCAAGTCTGGGAAGACCCGCTCTGGCGGGTAACGATAAGCCTTGAAGCAGAAATTTTAGGCTTCGCATATCTCGAACCCAAGCGGCATATTCCACATATTACCGATCTGGATGGAGAGGAAGCACGGACCTTTGGGGAAGTTTTGGCTCGTGTCAGTCGTGTCCTTCAAGATGAGACTAATGCGGAATTAGTTTATGTATATATTTTTGGCGGCGGTGTGCCTCATCTTCACGTTCACTTAGCGCCGCATCGGTCTGACGATGCTTTGAATACACAGATTATTCGTGGTGAATTCACTGAGGAAAAGCTAGCGAGCGGAGCTTCACGATACATTAGTAAGGAATTCCCACCATTACCAGAAGAGGAGCAACGCACTGTTGCTCAACGAATCCATCAACGCCTGATGTCAGAAAGATAGCACTATGCTTATATAGAGTCGTTAAGATTAGCCTCATGGGAGCGAAACCATTCAAAGTGTACCGGAAAAAGTGTGCCTAAGATAAACTACATGTTTCTGTCTGAGCATATCTTTGTTTCAATACAGGAGATTTCCTTATGCCAATGGATAGATCTTTTATCGAGCTTAACCGTGCTTCGACCGAACGTATCCGTGCACTGGCTGGGCGCCTCAGCGACGAGGAAATGCAACACCCAGTTGGCGAACATTGGACGGTGGTAATCGCCCTGGCGCATCTAGCTTGGTGGGACAGGCGTGTGATGTATGTCCTGGATATGACCGAACGCGATGGCAAGCTGTTCATCCCAGAGATTGATATTTTTGTGAATGATCTATCGCTGCCACTGTGGGCCGCCATCCCGCCACGCGAAGCGGCACGAATTGCGATCGATACCTCAGAAACACTGGATAAGCGGTTAGAAGATTATTCACCAGAATTGCTGGAGGAAATCTACAATTACAATAAACGCTGGGTCGTGCGTGCCTTGCATCGCGGTGAACATTTGGACGATGTCGATACTGCATTAAAAAGTTGAACTTCGATCTTGAAAACTATGGTCAGATCTGACCCACCGCGCGCCAAATTCATTGAGAAGCTTACATGACGACTGTAATCCTGCTCCGCGCTGTGGCAGAAGCTGACCTTCCCATTTTCTTCGAGCAGCAACAAGACCCGGATGCAACTGAAATGGCAGCGTTCCCTACTAGAGATAGAGAAACTTTCATGACGCACTGGGCCAAGATCATGGCTGACGACTCCGTCCTGATAAAGACCATCCTCTTCGATGGACAAGTTTCTGGTAACATCGTCAGCTTTGAGCTTGGCGGTGAGCGGGAAGTCGGTTACTGGATCGGGAAGGAATTTTGGGGTAAAGGCATTGCCACGCAAGCGCTAAGAGAGTTTTTGGTTTTCATAAAGACGCGTCCACTTTATGCTCATGTTGCCAAGCATAATATCGCCTCCCGCCGCGTCTTGGAGAAATGCGGATTTATGCTTGTGGGCGAGGGTGAAGGTTTTGTCAACGCACGCGGTGAGCGCGTCGAGGAGATTATTTTAAAATTGGAATAACTATTCCAGTCGTAACGTTAACATATTACCTGCTAAATCGAAGTGGAGAAAGAATAGATGGCGCGATCTTCAAGCAAGATCGATATATATCTTGAGATTGGGAAGAAACGAACGTTTGCCGGCGCGATCGACTGGCCGGGCTGGTGCCGAAGCGGATCCGATGAAGAGTCCGCGCTTCAAGCTCTTTTTGACTATGGGCCACGTTATGCCCGCGTTCTTCGCTCCTCACAGCTTGGATTTCAAGTGCCTAGCAAACTATCTGACTTTGTTATCGTCGAACGACTCAAAGGCGATACAACCACCGATTTCGGCGCACCTGCCGTCGCCCCGGCCAGTGACAAGAAAAGGGTTAATGATAACGAGCTTCAACGCTTTCAAAAACTGTTGAAGGCATGCTGGCGGACGTTCGATGCAGCTATCAAAACAGCCCAAGGGAAGGCGCTTCGCACCGGACCTCGTGGAGGAGGCCGTGACGTAGAAGGAATCATCCATCACGTGCTGGGTGCCGACGCGGGCTATTTAACCCGGATTGGCGGGAAACTTGAACAGAGCAATGACGAAGAATTGGGGAAACAACTCATTCAAGCCCGGCAGGTAATTCTGAAAGCGCTTGAATCAGCCGCTCGTGGCGGGACTCCCGCGCGAGGTCCGCGTGGAGGCGTGCGCTGGACCCCACGTTACTTTGTTCGTCGTACAGCCTGGCACGTACTTGACCATGCCTGGGAGCTTGAAGATCGCGTACTGGATTAAGTTCTTTGTATCCAACTAATATGGCCTCCAGGATTTCACGCCGTAATTTCCTGAAGCTCTTGCTCGCTACTGGTGGAACTTTACTTGCGGGTAAAGCCTTAAATAGCTTTTATACGGCAACCCGCACTGCGCGCGTCCATCTCATTAAGAACATTATCTTTTTCATTCAAGAGAATCATAGCTTCGATAGCCTGTTTGCATATTTTCCCGGCGCAAACGGAAAGTCTCCAGGTCAGCGTTGTGCAGATTCACTTCCAGCCGATCCACCTCATGGACATAGCGATACCTTCCAGCCCAATGCTGCCACCAGCGAGGCAGCGCGCTGTTCCTACAACGAATCTGACGCGCCCAATTACTGGAAACTGGCGCGCGCGTTTACCCTATGTGATAACTATTTCAGCGATGTGCGCGGCCCTTCCGATCCCAATTTCCTGATGATGATCGCAGGTCAATCCCCAATTGTCGATGCCCCAGGGCCTGATATGTGTCCTGGTTTCTGCCTAGATATTAAAGCATTGCCCCATCGCCTCGATGCCAAAGGTCTGAGCTGGCGTGACTACGGAGGCATTTTCACCAGCGTTGAGAGTCTCGTCGGACGTCCCGAGATTATGGACTTCAGCGACCAGCAATTCTTCGTGGATGCGGCGCAAGGCACATTGCCGAATGTATCTTGGCTCGTCTCTGGATTTTTATATGAAGCCGATGCCAAAAGTGGACATCCTCCCTCCAGCTTATGTGTAGGCGAAAACTATGCTGTGCAGGTTCTGAACGCGGTCATGAATGGACCGCAATGGGGAACAACCGCGTTCTTTCTAGTTTGGGATGAGTGGGGAGGCTTTTACGATCATGTTGAACCTCCAGTTGTTGAAAGATGGAAAGATGGAACGCCATTTCGCTACGGTCACCGCGTGCCGTGCATTGTGGTCAGTCCCTATGCGCGTGCGAGATATGTATCTCATGAACTGCACTCGCACGTTAGCTTGTTACGCTTTGCCGAAACAGTTCTCAATCTAGCGCCATTGACGAAGCGAGATGCTCATGCCAGTGATATGCTGGATTGCTTTGACTTCAACCAATCACCATTACCTGCGCTTCTGCTAGAGCCCCGTCAGTGCTTCCAATGATATTTATAGAAATCAATAAATGTAAACCTAGTAAGGCTAGATTTCTCTATTTGGGAGGTATGTACCTTTCTCTCGTTCAAGATAAATGCTAAAATCGCTCCAATTATTGTTAGTAAGCATTTTATAGGAGAAGCAAATGAAAAAGGTAAATTGGCATGTACTCATTTCAGTTATTAGCCTCGCCGCCCTGACCCTGGCCTGTAATTATATTTCTAATCTTGGCAGGGGTGGAGATAAAGCAATCGTACGTGATGATTTCTCGGATAGTTCCAGCGGTTGGGGAACGGGCACAGATTCAGATAGTTCAGTGGAATATGCAAACGGTGGTTTACAGATTATTATTCACTCTGCTCGCTATATTACATGGTCTAACCCAAACAAAGAAACTTATGAGAACGTACACATTGACGTAACTGCAAAAAATGATAGCGAAGACCGTCTCGCCATTTATGGCATTATCTGCCATGAACAGGCGGATCAAACATTTTATTACCTAGGCGTAGCTTCCGATGGATATTACACGATCTCCAAGTCAGTCACAGCACAGGATGATGTAAGTCTCACCAACGGTACCAGTACACTCGTACCGACTGAAAGCGAGACCTTCACGATTGGCGCGGATTGCGGCAATGGAAGCCTGGCCTTGTACGTCAACGGCCGACAGGTAGCCTCTGCGCAAGACTCAACATATACGAACGGAAAGGTCGGCTTGTTTGCCGGAAGCAATGAAATGCAGAATTCCGTAAACGTGACCTTCGATGATTTCGTCGTTACTTCTTTGCAATAACAGATTGGAATGGGCAAATTTTATAGGTAGGAGAGACCTCATGGCAGATGAGTTAACTGTTAAACAGACAAATAACCACGTTACTGTACTGCACCTTTCAGGCCACCTGCATGCCAATACAGAGGGAACTTTTATGGATTATCTGAGCCGTGCGAAAGATTCGGGCGCGCGTTTTTTGTTGGTTGATTTGAGCGGCGTAGAGGTGATCAGCAGCGCGGGGTTGCGAGCGCTTCATAATGGGTTCAAAATGTTCACGCCTACCGATGAAGTGGAAAAATGGCAAAAGGAAAATCCCGGTGATATTTACAAATCACCTTATTTCAAGTTAGCGGGTGCTTCTGGGAACGTCTATTATGTACTGAACCTGGCAGGGTTCCTCCACAATATCCCCATCTTTCCAACTCTTCAAGATGCGATCAATTCTTTTGAAAAATAGATATGGGTTATCTTCTGCTTGAAGGTGGTGCTGAGTTCGGTGGACGCATGTCTGAGCCAGATCTGCGCGCCATCGAATTGGCCGGTGGATTCGAGGCGCCGATACGTATTATTCCTACTGCGGCTGCACCTGATAGTAATCACAAACGCGCAGGCGGAAACGGCGTCCGCTGGTTTAATCATTTGGGGGCGAAAGACGTGGACGTAGTTTATGTCATCGACAAATCCAGTGCGAACGATTCAACACTCGCCGCTGCTATTCGGACCTCAAAACTGGTCTATTTACTTGGAGGCTTTCCTCGATATCTCGGAGAGACTCTGGCAAATAGCATCGTTTGGCAAGCGGCGCTAGAGGCCTATCAAAACGGTGCGGTGATCGCGGGTTCAAGCGCTGGTGCAATGGTGCTGTGCGATCATTATTATGATCCATACGAAAAGAAATTGCTGCAGGGATTGAATCTGATCTCAAAAACTTGCGTCCTGCCCCATCATAACAATGCTGGAAAAGCATGGGCAAAACATTTGATGGAGAGCCTGCCCGATTCAGTTCTAGTTGGTATTGACGAAGGGACAGGAATGATCAATGACATAGATGGCAAGTGGACGGTATATGGTGGGGGTCAAGTCACGCTCTATCGAAGTCACGCTGTACTTCGGCAGGAAAATGGTCAGCAGATTATGGCCTACGCGCGCGGGGAGCAATTCACCCTCTAACATGTGTGACTGTACTTGGATGCTTCACGTGTCTCTCGATGAATTTATGTGTTCTATCTTTCAACTCGGAGGTGTTTATGGAAACGGGATTAAAAATCACTGAAGAACAAGTACAAGCGAAAATGCCAATTATGGTCTTCCATTTACGCGGCTGGCTCGATGCACAAAGCGAAGAACAATTGCTGGGCGCTGCCCGCGACGCATATGAAGGTGGTTCGCGCTATCTACTACTTGATTTGTCTGAAGTGGATACACTCACTAGCGCAGGCATGCGCGCGATTCAAAAAGTATTTCGGCTTTACAGCCCTTCGAATGAGCAACCAAATACGAATCCTGTGAAAATGTGCAATGCCCCACCGCAGATTTATCATGTCCTAGGTATAACAGGCTTCCTGCAAACCATTCCAAACTATGAAAGTATACAGGCCGCGCTTGATTCTTTTGAATAATCAATCATTCATCCCAACGAGCGTAGGTTTCACTTCGCCCACCTATGCCAGCACCCGGCGCCCCGTCCCCTGGACTGTCCGGACGACAGTCCAGGACAGTCCAGGGGACGGGGCGCCGGACGGGACAGGGCAGGCAGCGCGAAGTATCTTCAAGATGGCTCTTCACTGATACCGAAGAGCCTTTCATATAAAGTTTGATATCTACCTTCCGCGCGCTTCATCATCCTAATTTCACGCTTCTGCTTTCCGGGCAGACTCTTTCGCGCATCGGTGATTTTTTATTTCAGATTCCATTAGCGTGGTAGGTCCTTGAAAAGACTGGCTCCGCCGTAGCAATGGGTACGGTGCTGATCTTTGGCTTTGTACCAATGCTCTTATTCGTGTTGATTGGCGGTGTGGTAGTAGATCGCTTACAACGCACGCGCCTTCTCTTCTGGTCCGATATCGGGCGCGGGATTGTGATGGCCGTGCTCACTTGGCTGGTTTATACTAGTCAGCTTGAAATCTGGATGGTGTACGTCGGTGCCTTCCTCTTTGGCTTTGCGGACGCGTTCTTCCAGCCCGCTTATCAAGCGCTTATCCCATAGATTACACCGCAGGAAGATTGGCCAAGTGCAAATTCACTATCCAGTTTGAGCATGCAACTCGGACGCGTCGCTGGTCCCGCACTCGGAGAGATCATGAGTGGGCTCGGGGGAACTGTGCTGGCATGGGAAGTCGCACACGCCTGCGTTATCGGGGCTTCACATTTTATCTGTGCAGCGTGGCGGCCGGACTTGGACTAGGCGTTTTTGGCCTGCACGTGCCGTTTATAGTTCTGATCGGTGCAGCAGTGCTTAACGGCGCGGCCTTGGAAATTGATACTTTGGTTTGGACAAATGCGATTCAAGAAATGGTGCTGCCAGAAAAGATGGGACGCGTTTACAGTTTAGACATGCTTGGTTCGTTCGTGCTTTTGCCCATCGGGTATGCACTCACAGGCTGGTTAATTGAGCAGGTCGGCGCGGCAGGCACATTCGTCGCCGCGGGATGCGTGACTGCCATCGTTAGTTTGCTAGCATTGCTTCATCCCGCCATACGAGGATTAGATTAGGAGCTATCCGTAATATTCTATTAATAACTTTTCTCAAGAATCTAGTATTATTCACATAGTGCCGCATGAACTCCTTAACCGGAACCTTGATTTTTACTCATGTTTTCGTCCAAAAGTTTAGCACTTTATGCAACGAGCGGTAAATATGGATAAACGCATTCTCGTGGTTGAAGATGAACCGAGCATCGCAGAAGTCGTGAGCCTTTATTTAAAGCGCGCTGGTTATCAAGTGCAAACCGCATCCGATGGCAGACAGGCAATGTCCATTCTGGAGAAACAGATCCCGGACTTCGTGATCCTGGATATTATGCTTCCCGAAGTGGACGGCCTCTCTATCACCCGCTGGCTACGTGACCGTTCTGATGTGCCGATCATCATGGTCACCGCGCGCCGCGAAGAAATTGACCGTATCGCTGGGCTCGAAATGGGCGCGGACGATTACGTGGTCAAGCCGTTTAGTCCGCAGGAGTTAGTGAGCCGTGTCCGGGCAGTGCTCAGGCGTACTGGACGTGAGCAGGCTGAGGCGGAGTCTGACCGAGCACTACTTTTTGATGGAATAACCATTGACCCGGGGACGCGCGTCGTAACAGTAAAAGATTCCGGTGTGGAGTTAACTGCTAAAGAGT
>WNFV01003197.1_pt1 | contig 21154 bp, 15 predicted proteins | sample 5400101 | NCBI WGS metagenome assembly WNFV01 (sample SAMN13153361, study PRJNA577476) | soil metagenome | isolation source: 115 cm soil or saprolite under grassland replicate 1 | place: USA:California | collected 2016-06-15 | reverse complement strand
CTGACCGCGATGATTGCCATCGGAATCACCGTCTGACCGCGCGTAAACGCGCCTCTCTTTCTCTTTCCCCTCAGTGGATGAACCCCGGCTGTTGCGGCTTCGGATGACGGCTCTTCGTTTGAGGCGAAGAACCGCAGCAGTGTCTGGCCGAGCAGCATCGAGGCGAAGGCATAGATCAAAATCCCAAAGTAAAACGGCCCCTCGATCACCCACTTCGTGACACCAAAGCCCAAAAACATCACTGCCGCTTCACCCGAAGCGAGCGTCGCGGCAGCAACCACTCGCGCGTCAGAACTTGAGGCGCCACTCACTCGCGCGCCAACCCATACGACGGCAAACTTGTAAGTCAGCGCCGCGATAACCGCTGCGAACACAAGCATCATGTTAGTCAGGCTGCGCCCGTGCGTTTGGAGCAAAAGCGGCAGGAAAGCGAGTGATAGAAGCAGAGCCACTGCGACAACGTGATCGCTTTCCTTCAATTTTTTGCCCACTTCGCTACGGCTCATTACGGCGCCCGCGACAAATGACCACGCGAGCGCGCCCAGGCTGCCAATCACCGAATGCGCCAGCACGAAGATCAGCGCGGCCATCAGCAGGCAGCCGATCAATATCCGTACAGGCGAAACGCGGTCTGCAGCTCGCTCGAGGAATTTTGCGGCGATGAAATAGGCGAGCGAAAAGAAGAGGGCGATTTTGACCAACTCATACAGGATGACCACCGTGTAAGCCGTTCCGGCCAGCCGCCCGCTGGGGATGGCATCAATGACGGCGTAGATGTGGACAACCAGCGCCGCCAGAGTCGTCAACGCAGCGGCAGCGCCTCTGGCTGAAGCTGCGGCAATCGCCCCCCTCGAGGTAACGAGCGAACGTTGGCCTGTAAGCCAGAGGCTCGTCCCCACGATTGCCGCAGCCATCGTGATCACCGCTCCATGACCTTCGCCGTTGATTATCGCCAGCAGGATCGCAATAGAAGTGAAGAGTAGCGCGCCTGCCGCCGACACGAAGTAAATCACGCGCCGCGTCCTCCACACTTCCTCTGCCTCGAAGCGCAGGCCAGCCAGGAATATCAGTCCTGTGATTCCAACTACTCTCGCAAAGGCGCCAATGCTGGCGCCTACATCGCCGCCTGCAAGCCAGGCGCGCCAATCAGCCGGGATCAGCGCCAGACCGAGAGCGACTGCGCACAAGGTTGTGATGGGTTTGATCTGCATCATTGATTCTCCCTTTAACTCACCGCAGGCGCCGGCCCGACCGTCGGATGCTTCCTGACCTCGAAGTACCACTTCCAGATCTCATAGATCGCCGGATAGACCGCCAGTTCGAGAATGAACGAAGTGAAGATGCCGCCGATCATCGGCGCGGCGATGCGCTTCATCACGTCCGCGCCGCTGCCCGTGGACCACATAATCGGCACGAGGCCCAAGAACATCACGGCGACGGTCATGACTTTGGGCCTGAGCCGCTTGACGGCCCCGTGTAAAATCGCTTCCTTGAGATCAGTCGCATTTCGCATCAGCCCCTTCGCTCGCGCTTCTTGATAGGCCAGATCGAGATAGAGCAACATAAACATCCCCGTCTCGGCATCCACGCCCATCAACGCGATCAGCCCGACCCAGACCGCGATGCTCATGTTGTAGCCCAGCAGATAGAGGAACCAGACCGCGCCCACCGCCGAGAACGGCACGGCCAGAAAGATGATGATCGTCTTGGCGACCGAGCGCGTGTTGAAGTAGAGCAGCAGGAAGATCACGAAGATCGTGATCGGGATGACGACGAAGAGGCGCTCCTTGACGCGCTCCATGTTTTCAAACTGCCCGCTCCAGATCAGTTGATAGCCGGTAGGCAACTGCACGCTCTTGCTGATGACCTTCTTGGCGTCGGTGACGTAGCCGCCGATGTCGCGCTTGGTGGTGTCGAGGTCCACGTACACGTAACCCGACAGACGCCCGTTCTCGTCGCGGATCATAGCCGGGCCGCTCACCAGCTTGATGTCGGCGATCTGCGCGATGGGAATCTGTGTGCCGCCCGGAGCCATGACGAAGGTACGCGAGAGCTTATCAACATCACTGCGATAGTCCCGCATATAGCGGACATTCACCGGATACCGCTCGCGCCCTTCAACCGTGGTCGTGATGTTCTCGCCCCCGATGGCCGACATCACCACGTCGCTTGCCTGGTCAATGGTCAGGCCGTAGCGGGCCAGTTCGTCGCGCTTGAGCGTGAAGTCGAGGAAGTAGCCACCCGCCGTGCGCTCCGCGAAGACGCTCTTCGTTCCGGGCACGTCCTGCAACAACATCTCGATGTGTTCGCCGAGCTTCTGCACCTGCTGAAGGTCGGCGCCCATGATCTTGATCCCGATGGGCGTGCGCACGCCGGTCGTGAGCATATCCACGCGCGCCTTGATCGGCATCGTCCAGGCGTTCGAGACGCCGGGGATTTGCATCACCTCGTTGAGTCCGCCGGGGCCGTAGATCAGTTCATCCATCGTCTTGTGATCCGGCCACACTTTGCGCAGGCTGCCCTGCAACCAGCCGGGCGCCCAGGAGGAATACCAGCGCGGCTTCTTCGGCCATTGCATATGAGGCTTGAGCACGATCACGGTCTCCATCATCGAGAATGGCGCCGGGTCGGTCGCCGTTTCCGCGCGGCCTGCCTTGCCGAAGACGCGCTCGACTTCAGGAAAACTCTTGAGCGTTTTATCCATCACCTGGAGCAACTGCTCGGTCTGCGTGATCGAAATCCCCGGCAGCGTCGTCGGCATGTAGAGCAGCACGCCTTCATCGAGCGGCGGCATAAACTCCGAGCCGAGCTTCTCAAAGACCGGTACGGTCAACGCCACTGCCAGCACCGCCAACCCGACGGTGATCCACTTGAAGCGCAGCGCCAGATTGCAGACCGGGTGATAGAGCTTCATCAGGGGCCGGCTGATCGGGTGGTTTTCCTCATTGTGAATCCTGCCGACCAGAATCGCGTTGACGATGCGAGCCAGAAAGCGCGGACGGAAGCGGTATGGATCCATGCGCATCAGCAGCATCAGCATTGCCGGAGCGAGCGTGATCGCGAGGAAGGCCGCAATCGCCATCGAGAAGTTCTTGGTGTAGGCGAGCGGCTTGAAGAGCCGTCCTTCCTGCCCTTCGAGCGTGAAGACCGGGATGAAGGAGACGGCGATCACGAGCAGCGCGAAGAAGCTCGGGCCGCCGACTTCCTTGACTGCGTTGATGACGACATCTTTATAGCTACCGGGCCGCCCCTCGGCCTCCCAGTGTTCAAGCTTCTTGTGCGTCTGCTCGATGAGGACAATGGCGGCGTCGACCATCGCGCCAATGGCGACCGCGATTCCGCCGAGACTCATAATGTTGGCGGTAAGTCCCATCGCGTGCATCGGAATGAATGACAGGATGATCGCAATCGGAATGGTGGAGATCGGGATCAGAGCCGACGGGATGTGCCAGAGGAAGATCATAATCACCAGACTGACGATGATCATCTCTTCAATCAGCGTGCCCTTGAGCGTCTCGACGGCGCGTTCGATCAGTTCCGCGCGGTCGTAAGTGGTCACGATCTCGACGCCCGCCGGCAGCGACGGCTTCATATCTTCCAGCTTCGCGCGCACCCGCTCGATGACCTTCAAGGCGTTCTCGCCGTAGCGCATGATGACGATCGCCCCGACAACTCCGCCCTCTCCGTCGAGTTCACCGATGCCGCGCCGGATGTCCGGGCCGAGCGTGATGGTGGCGAGGTTCTTCACCAGGATCGGCGTGCCACCGCCTTTGCTCGTCCCGACGACGATGTTCTCCACATCGTCCAGCCGCTTGATATAGCCGCGCCCGCGCACCATATATTCGCGGCCCGAGAATTCAACCAGTCGCCCGCCCACGTCCTTATTGCCCTGCCGCACGGCCTCGACCACTTTATCAATCGGGATGTCGTAGGCTTGCAGCGCATTCGGATCGATGTTGACCTGATACTGCTTGATGAAGCCGCCGAGCGGCGCGACTTCGGCCACACCTGGGACGGCCTGGATCGCGTAGCGCATGTACCAGTCCTGAAAAGTGCGCAACTGCGCCAGGTTGTTCTTCCCGCTCTTATCCACCAGCGCATATTCAAACACCCATCCCACCGCTGTCTCGTCGCGCGCGAGTTCGACGTTCACACCCTGCGGCAGTTTCGGCAGAATGTTGCTCAGGTATTCGAGCGTGCGCGAGCGCGCCCAGTAGAGGTCCGTGCCGTCCTCAAAGATGATGTAGACATAAGAGTAACCGAAGTCTGAGAAGCCGCGAATGTCTTTGACCTTCGGCACGCCGAGCAGCGAGGAGATGATCGGGTAGGTCACCTGATCTTCCATAATGTCCGGGCTGCGATCCCAGCGCGAGTAGATGATGACCTGTGTGTCCGAAAGATCGGGGATCGCATCGAGCGTGATGTTCTTGATCGACCACAGCCCGATCAGCGTCGCCACGCCGATGAAGAGGAAGACGATGAATTTGTTGTGGGCGCATGCTTCAATGATTTTGTTAATCATGGCTTCGCTCCTATTGCTCCTTCTTCTGATGTTGCGAGTGATCCTCAGGCTTGGCGTTTGGCGCAGGCTGCCCGCCCGGTTGATGCTGCGAGTGATCAGCCTGCGGCGATTGCTTGCCGCCAGCAGCGCCGCCGCCGCCGTGACTCATGCCGGGCATTCCCATGCCGCCTGCCGCCGATTTCAATTTGCTCTCGGAATCAACCAGGAAGTTGGCCGAAGTCACGACGCGCTCGCCCGCCTTGAGTCCGCCAAGCACGATGAAAGTGTTATCCACCTTCGGACCTAACTGGACTTTGCGCGGCTCGAAGTAACCGCCTTCGTGCGCGATGAAAATCGTTTGCTCTGAGCCGGAGTCGAGAACCGCCTCTTGCGGCACGACCAGGCGTCTGCCGTAATCAATCTTCAGCTCGACGTTGGTGTACATATCCGGCTTGAGCGCGAGATTCGGGTTGGGAACCTCGATCCGCACCTTGAGCGTGCGCGTCGTGGCGTCGAGCTGCGGGTAGATGTAATCCGCCCTGCCGCGAAAGACGCGTCCCGGATAGTAAGCGAGCGTGATGTTGGCCGATTGGCCGGTCTTGATCTCAGGCGCTTCGTACTCGTAGATGTCGGCGATCACCCAGATCGTCGAGAGATCGGCAATGGTGTAGAGTTCTGCCTCCGGTGTGACGCGCTGCTTGGGGAACGAGTTGCGCGTCAGGGCGAAGCCATCGGTTGGCGCATAGAGCGTGAGAGTCTTGGTTGGCTTACCGGTTTTTTCCAGTTCATTGATTTGCTCGTCGCTGATGTCCCACAACTCAAGCCGCTTACGAGCCGCTTGCAACAACGATTCGCTGCCCGTCACCGCCTCACGGAACGGACTCTCGGAGAGTTCATTGCGCCCCTTGAGCGCGAGCAGATATTCCTGCTGGGTCTGCAACAATTCAGGGCTGTAGATGCTGATGAGCGGCTGTCCTTTCTTGACTTCCTTGCCGGTAAAGTCAACATAGACCTTCTCGATCCACCCTTCGACTTTGGTATGGATGCGAACGATCTTCGTCTCGTCGTAAGTCAGCCGGCCAACGGTGCGCAGTGTCTTGAAGACCGGTTTGTAGGCCGCCTCGCCGTACTGCACGCCGATCAGTTGCTGCTTTTCAGGAGAGATCTGGAATGCGCCTTCGGGCAAGTTAGCTGTCGTTTGGCTGGCCCAAGTCTCATAAACCGGCACGAAGTCCATGCCGTCTGGAGCTTTGCCCGGCTTGTCGGACTTGTGGGCCGGATTCATCGGGTCCTGCCAGTAGAGAACCTTCAATTCAGGTTTGTGCGCCGCGCCAGCGTGTTCTCCGGCGGGCGTGGCCTGGTTGGTGGTTTTGGCCGTGAAGAGTCCGAGCAGCCGCTCTCTTTGCAGATAACCGGCGCCTGCCAGACCTGCAACTAACACCAACAGCGCCAATCGCAACACTGTCCGGCGTCTCTTCGAATGTTTGCCAGCCACAGCGGCGCCAGCTTTTGCTGTTTCAACGGGACGCGGTTCAGCCTCTGTTTCCACAGCAGCTTCAGACTGCTGAATCTTGGCCTGCGCCTCATTGAGCGCGGCCTGTTTCTCTTCCGGATTCTTATCCATGACTAGCATATCTGCGCCCCCTCTCTCTTGGCTCTCATTGATGAGCGCCGGCGCCGGCTTCAATTAGCCCGACGCCGGCATTAAACGTCCCAATTCGGGACCGCTACGTTTGGGCCTACTTGCCCTCTATCTCCTTCGCTCGCATTTCGTGGAACTTGGCCATCTCTTCGGCCTCACGCGCCAGGTTTTCCGCAGCCTGGGTGTACTTCTCACAGTGAAGCCGCATCTTCTTGACGTATGGGTTTTCGCCAGTGTCCTTCGGGTTTTTGGCGACTCCCTTGCTGTAATCGGCCAGCATTTTCTTGTGCGCTTCGGCCTCCTGACGGTACTCCGCGGCCTTTTTGCGATACTGCTCGGCGCGTTCCCGGTGCTCTTGAGCGGTCTGCGGGACTTTCATCTCCTGCCCTGCGGCGTGGCCGGAATGATCTTGCGCCGTTACCGGAAAATTGAAGGCCCAGACGGCCGGAACGAGCAGCGCCGCCGCCGCGATGTTTCGGATTGTTTTGGCGATGTTGTTCTTCATGTTTTCTCCTTGGTTGGAATTTGGTTGTTTGTTGTACCTTTCGAGATTGTCGCGTCAAGGCTTAGTCAAAGGACTCATCTCACATGCGCCGCCGATAGTTTGCGGTCACTGTCTCAGCGTGACGCCCACCAGCGGCTCCAGCGCCGCGATCGCTTTCTCTACGTTTGATAATTGCTCGTAGTAACTCAGCTCGTAGTTACGAAGAGTCACCGTGTTGTCGAGCAAGGTCAGAAAATCCACCAGGCCCGCCTCGTACCCGGCGATGGCGGATTCCAGCGACAGCGCTGACTGCGGGATGATCGTCGTCCCGTATAGCTTCACGAGCCGCTGCGCCGTCGTCGCGGACAAATACCGATCCTTGATGCGTAAGAAGAGCAGCGTCGTGGTGTTTTCCAGTCGCTGTTTCTCCGCCGCGGCGCCCGCGGTCGCTTCGGCCACCGCCGGGCGTTGCTTCTGCCAGAAATAGAGCGGGATTTTTACGCCCACGTTCACGCCGTACATCTCCGGCATGCCGGGCCGGTTGAGATAGGTAAGACTCACTGAAAAGTCCGGGTAGAACTCTTTTTTAGCCAGTTCGACGCCGTATTGCTCACGATCAATCCTGCGCCGCTGCGCTTTCAACGCCGGATAGCTCGTGAGCGCCATTTCGTTAAGCTCGGCCAGACTGTAAGTGAAATCGCGCGGCCTGATCTCTTCCGCCCTTCCGACCGGCGTTTCAGGCTCGCGGAAGAGCAGGCTGTTGAGCCGCGCTTCGGCCACCTGCCGGCGCTGTTCGAGCATGGTCAATTGTTCCGTGAGTTTGGAAATCTCGACCCGCGCCTTGAGCACATCCTGCTGAATCCCTTTGCCCACGGCGTAACCGGCCTCGGCGATCCTGGCGAACTTCTCCAGCAGGTCTTTGTTCTTCGTGATCGTCTCAATAGCCTTGTCCGCGTAGTAAAGGTCGTAGTAGGCGTCTTTGACCTCGGCGACCACATTCAGTTGCGTCTGCTCGTAATTCCACCACTCGGCCTCCGCCTCCACGTTGGCCATCCGGCCTTTGATCGCGAGCTTGCCGGGAAAGGGAATCTCCTGACTGAAGCTGAGCGCGCGCCCACTGGACGGGTCGCCCTTCTGCATGTCGAACGGCGGAATCGGAGTTGCGTTGCCCATGTAGCCGTAACTGAGCATCGGTTCGGGCAGCGCTTTGGCCTGCGGCGCGCGCGCGCGCATCATGTCGAAGTTGCGCCGCATCGCGATGATCTCCGGATTTTGCTCCAGCGCCTCAGCTACAAGCATTTGAAGAGAAATGAACCCCGGCGCGGATCGCTTCGTCTCCGGAGAGCGCGACTCAGTCGCTACGGAGCTGACGTTTGAAGATAAAGAAGATCGCTGCGGCGTCTGCTGCGCCGCGACGTTTCCGCCTGGCAAGAAAACGGCGAACAGCAAACATGCCATCAATCTTTGAATTCGGCTCGATCTCATCTCAACCTCTCATCGTCCGCGCATCATCCCCATTACGGGCCCACAGGTGGGCGCGGAAAAACCTGTCCCTGGCCTGCCGTGGTTGCGGCAAGCGCATACGCCGCAGGGCGAATCGGAAAAGAGAAAATATAACTGGTGTGTGTTAATGGACTGATTAGATCAGTAAAGAGGAATGCGTTATATAAAGCGGACGGGAGCGGGACGACGGTAAGACGCCGGTATACTCGGGCGTGAATGCTATCGCCACGGGTGTCCCCTCCCCCTGATGACGATTTTCAGCGGGGATAAAATTTGGCGTAGTGGTGGAAAATGTTTGCGCCTCGGCTTGTGGCGACAAGTGGCAGCATATTCCCGTTTCTTGCGGCAGACTGTTCATCTCCGGCGCCTCTGCGGCGCATTCCAGTCGCCGGCCAGCATGACAGCGAGCGTGCTGAGATCCGTTTTCATCAGCGCAATTGCAAATGGCGCCTGTCCAGGATTGATGGGTGAAGAGCAGCAAAAGCGCAATTCCTCGCATCAGCGCCCACAAGGAGGCTTTGCTGAATGTGAACCCTGGTTTTGTCGCTTGTCGCGCCAACGTTATCTCCTTCCTGCCTCATGTAATCAGGACAAAGTTTTACTGTCGAAACCTTATGACATCGGTCACGTTCGCCTATCACGTAAACCGCGTCCTCACTAACGTCACCCTTTCATAAAGCAATCTCCGTTCCATCGAGCAATCGTTGAAAAAAGGGCGATTTGACCATTCGATGAAGGCGCATCGGGGAAAATTTCCCAGCAGCCTGCGAGATTTTCCCCACCTATCGGCGAATGGCTATCTCAAAGGCAAAAATACCTCGGCCGGGTATACGATCATTTCAAGTATGCGTTGGCGACATATTGCTGCGCCATCCGATGGGTGTTGAAATATGAGGCGTTCAAAGCAATCGCGTGCCGCATCACGTCTATCCACTGCTCACGGCTTTGATAGAACAAAGGCAAAATCACGCTCCCAAGCTTTCGATAAAGATCATCAGCGTCTTGCCGGTTGACAGAACCGGCGTCCGGCGTTCCCACCTCTCGCGCGCCGATAGACCACCCTGTTAGCCCTTCAACGCAGCCTTCGATCCACCACCCGTCGAACGTACTGAAACTCGGCACGCCGTTGTGCGCGGCCTTCATGCCGGAAGTGCCTGACGCTTCGAGCGGGCGCTGCGGCGTGTTGAGCCAGAGATCGCTTCCCGCTACGACGAGCCTGGCTAAATCAATGTCGTAATTCTCCAGATAGACGACCGGGATTCGATCGCCGAGCCGGCGCGATACGGCGATGACGCGCCGGATCAGCTCTTTGCCCTCGCCATCTCTCGGATGCGCTTTCCCGGCGAATACAAACTGCAAGGGGCCTGCTTGCCGCGCAATTTCCAGCAGTCGCCGCTCGTCGGAGAAGACCAGATCCGCTCGCTTGTACTGCGTCGCGCGGCGGGCAAATCCGATGGTCAAAGCGTCAGCAGATAGCGAAATATCAGTTCGCTCTTTGATGTAGGCCAACAGGCGAGACTTGGCTTCTCTGTGCGCGGCCCAAACATCATCTTTGGGAATGCTGATCGCCTGTCTCAGCATCGCCGGATCGTTAGCCCAGCCCGGAATGTAACGATCATAGAGAGCTTTGAAACTGTCGCATGTCCACGTCCAGGAGTGCACTCCATTGGTGATGTGATTGATGGAGTATCCCGGAAACATCTCGCGCGAGACTTCCTCGTGTCGTTTCGCTACGCCGTTGATGTAGCGGCTGAGATTAAGCGCGAGCAGAGTCATACTCAAACGATCCTGGCCGCCGAGCATTTGTAGAACATCGAACGGTACGGTCTGCCCCAACACGCGCTCGACCAAGTCATATCCGTACTGATCGTGTCCTGCCGGCACAGGCGTGTGAGTGGTGAAGACGCATTGGTTCCTCACCCGCTCGAAATCCCACTCGGCGGGTTGCGTCGCGTCTTTTAAGAGTTCCATGACGAGTAGGCTGGCATGGCCTTCGTTCATATGAAACTTCTCAACGCCGCTGTATCCCAGAGCACGCAGCATTCTGACGCCGCCGATGCCGAGCAGAATCTCTTGCGCCAGCCGATACCTTTGATCGCCGCCGTAAAGGTAATCTGTCAGCGCGCGGTCACCGTCAGTGTTGCCTTCAACGTTTGTATCGAGCAAAATCAAAGGCACAACATAGCCGCTCGTCCCAATAACGTTGTATTGCCAGGCTCGCGCCTGAACCGTTCTACGCTCGATCTCCACCTGAACTGTCTCAGGCAAAGGCAGCAAGAATCGCGAAGGTTCCCACACGACCGGCGCCTCCTGCTGCCCGCCCCACTCATCGAATGTCTGGTCGAAATAGCCTTTGCGAAAGAGCAGAGATACTCCCACCACGGGAATCCGCAGATCGGCGCAAGATTTCAAGGTATCTCCGGCAAGCACACCGAGCCCTCCCGCGTAAGTCGGCATACTCGAACCGACGGCGACTTCCATCGAGAAGTAAGCTACTCGCCGGGACTCATTGACGTCTTCCTGGGTCGGCGCAAAGAACGTCTCCAGGTACCTCTCCGGCTGCGTGAGAAATTTGTTCCGGCAATATTCTGAACAGAAATAGATAGTTTGACCTTCGTAGAGAGCGGTCAACCCTCTCTCCGGCAAAACCGTCATTCCGCAAACCGGGTCTTTCATCAACATGCTTATAAATCCGTCCTTTCGCTCAAAGTATCCCCCGCGCTCTTCGCCCTTCGTCATTCGGGGCGATCTGCCTCCGCGCGAGCTTGACCATATCAGTTTGACTGCACGGCATGGCTCGATATTGCGGAAGCAATCCGGCCAGGCGCGGATCCGCCGTGAGTCTGTCAGCTTCAACCAGCACGGGAATCTTTGCGCAGCCCTCACATCCTCTGAGAACCTTGAGCACACCGCTGATGCTTTCAGGGCTTAGGTCAACAACCACCAGGTCGTATCCGCCGCGACACGCCGAGCACATCTCTCCGGGGGAAGAGGCGCCCGCAATTTCGACCTCGCCTACGAAAAGCGAAACTCTCAGCCTGGTAAGTCGTTCAGCAGAGTCGCTAACAATAAGCATGCGCGACTTGCAAGCCAGAACAGGATAAGGTTGATGTCGGTTATTGATGAGAGTTGAAGAAACCATGCTCAATCCTCTATGTATATGCATCCTGTTCATCTATCGAAACCGCTCAGGCCAGGTGGCAAGGCGCAGGCTTAGCGCGGGCAGTAAAGTAATCTGCACAATCGGAACAAGACCGACAGTCGCCCCCAAAACGCTCAAGGTTGGCATCAGCGAAGTGTAAGACCACTGGCCGAGCGCGCGGGCTGCCCATTCTAAAACCACCCCGGCGACAATCCCGGTCCCCAACAATGCCAGCCATCCGTACCTGTCAGGTGGTATTAAATGCTGCCGGCCGGCCGCCATGTAAGATAGAAAGCAAACTCCAATCGTGATTACCACGTCGCCGAAAATAGCAGCCGACATCAATAGCGTTGATTGCCAGAAACCGGTAGTCGGCATGACGTATAGGAAGGGGCATTGAGCGTATTCCCAGAGACCGTTAAGCGCCAACCCGTAAAGCGCAGTGCGCCAAATAAGAGATGAACTTGTGTAGGCGCGATGCATCGCCGGCAAAGATTTATCCATCAGAAACACCCCTTTGCAGCATTGAGATCTTCACGGCGCTGCGGATGGCAGGGACACACATAATTGCCCGACAAATAACGCTCCAGCAGCCTGCTCACCAGGCGTTCCGGGTCTGCGTCGTAGATGACCTCAGCGCCAGTGTTCTTGCTCAGGCTTTTCTCGAGCGTCGGCCAGGCGTCCGTGATTCCGCCCGTGCCGGTCAGCGCCCCGATCAACTTTCCTTCTTCGTAGGCGATGGCAAACTCGCCCAGCGTGCCGGAACGTCCGCCTACGACAATCACAATATCGCTGCTGCGAATGTTGATTAGCTCACGTCCCATCAGTCCCAGCCCGGTGAAGGTCAGCACGTCATATTCCCGATAAGGCGAGTTGTAGACTTCGACGTGCTCCTTCAAACTGACGGCGGGCGAGATGCCGGCGACGTGGCCGCCGGCATCTTTCGCTCCCAGCGCCGCCTCGTGCGGCAGCCCCGGACAGGCTCCGGTCAACAGGCAACAGCCCTTCTCACCAATCGCGCGTCCGAGCTTCCGGCAGAGACCCGTCACAGAACCATCGAATTCGCCGCCCGCTGAACCCCATCACCCCGATGCGAATCTGCACGCCGGTGAAAGGGTCACGCGCGATCCGTCGTTCATGTATCTGTGTCATCACTCAACTCCCGTGTAGATGGACGTCAAGCCCAATCATTGTTCCGTCTCTTCTCAATGGCTTATGGCGCCCTTCTCACCTTCTCATCCGCCGGCCTTTTGCCATTGAAGAGTCGAGCGGTCTTCTTCACAGGTTTCTCTGCCGCAGTTACAGGCTTCTTGGCCGGCGCTTCATCGGATGTAGCCTGCGAGACAACTTCGCGCCGCAACTCCTTTTCGATCAGAGGCGGGAGGATTTCGCTTTCCGCTTACCCAACTGGCGAATATGCGCCACCAATTGCTTGATTTGCTCCTTACTCAGGCCCTTTTCAAAAGGCGGCATTTTGTCTTTGCCTTTCGCAATAACCGCGGCCAGTTGCGCGTCCGATAGCTTTTTCACTTCGGCGGAGCGCAGGTTGCGAACATTGAGTTGTTTCCCGACGGGGGTATTCCCGACGCCGTCCTCTCCGTGACAGGAGGCGCAATTGGCTTTGAAGAGCGCCGCGCCATCATCGAACGGCGCGCCCATTGCCCCTGTCGCGCGCTGGAGCGAAACCGCAGCGATCAGCGCCGCGATCACGAAAACTATTTTGGCCGTTCCTTGTATCGAATGTTTCATCGCTCCTCTTATCCTTTCATAGGTGATCGTTGAAGGTCCGGCTACAGCGCCGCGCGCGTAAGCAAGCGGCTGTCTCATAGGTCAGCCGCTTGCTTACGCGCGCGGCGCTGTGCCGGTCTCACGTGCTCTGATTTAGAAGTTCAATTGCCAGCCGATTCGGAACCGGTTGGCCGTCTCGACTCCGCCGAGTCGTTGATACTCGATGGACATGCGCCCGTACTTGATCGGATCGAAGATCACTCCGAACGTGCCGCCTCGCAGCGTGTTGTCGGAAAGGAGCGTCGTCGGGCGAAGCTGGTCGTAGCGCGCAAACAGGCTCAAATGGTCAACGATGGGAATCGTGTCCAGCTCGACGAAGTAACCCCACCCACGACTACGCTGCTCTGATTCGATAGCTAGGAAGCGTTCATCACGCAGGAACGAGACGCCGAAGATGGCGTTGAGACGCTCGAAGTTCTTGCCGTCCTGAAACGTCTTGTTGGCAAAGAATGAGAAACGCTGGAATTGCAGCGGATTCTGTTTCACATCGCCGAGCAGGAATGGGATGCGCCCTCCCGTATACTGGAACTGGACCCCGCTGAGTCCCTTGTTACCCAGCACCTGCTCGTAGACGAAACCATAGACGCGAGAGCGGCGGAATTCGGGCACGAGCGACTCGTCGCCTTCACCTCCTTCATTTCCCTCCCCCGCTTCCACTTCGGGAGCTTCGTTATAGTTGCCGAAAGCTTTGAAAGTCGTCGTGCGCCCCAGCGTATACTCGAAGGAGACACCGCGCCCTAAACCGGCAGGATTGAAGCCGTTGTCCGGTTGAAAGATAAACGGCAAGGATTCGGTCAGACCGCGATCCGTGCCGCCAAAGCCCGCGTTGCGCAGGTTGAAGATCTGGCCGAAGCGCATTTGCATAAAGTTGCGCGCCCCGCCGTAGTTGAACAATCCCTGCATCATCTCGAACTTGCCCATAAAGCCTTTCTCTTCGCTGAGCGGCAGAGGCTGGACGAAGAACGAAAAGTTGCGTCCTATGGGGCCTGCGGCATAGATAACCAACTCGCGCTTTTCGTATGTGGTTTTGGTTTCGCCTGCCTCCTTCTCGATCTCGATGCCCGGCAGGTAAGAGGTCGCGATATAGTCGTGGATGCGAGTCTTCGTCGCGGCGACATCTTCTTCCTGTTCTTGCGCCGGCAGCGTCATCAAGAAGTCCGCGATCTGTTCGATCTGTTCCGGCGTGGCTTTGGCTGGCGGCATCATCGATGACGCTGCGTGCTCGCCCGGGAACTTTTCGGTATGAACCTGCGGGTTGGTGATGTGAGCGGCGATAAACTGCCGGCTGCGGCGAGCGCCGATGCCGTCAAGCATGGGGCCGAACTGACCACCCACTTTGTTGATGGTGTGACACGCGGCGCAGCCCATGTCGAAGTAGAGTTTTTGTCCGGCGCGGCTCGAGTCGGTGGGCGCGGCCGGGACGTAATCAACCACCGCCATTGCACCTCCGTGCGCATCGCTATGGGCGTGCGGGCTGACACGGAACCCCGCCGCCGGTTCGGGCAGCGTTCGTAGGTAGGCCACCAATTCTTTGACTTCTTCAGATGACGCATGCGGATGGGGCATCCGGTTGGGCTGGTTACCGTGCAGTTCGGGAAACTTCCTGGCGTGTTCCGCCGGATCAGTCAGGTGAGCCGTCAAAAATCCTTTATCGCGGCGTCCACCGACACCGTCCAGTGGCGGCCCGACCAATCCGCCGCTTCCGCTGATGGTGTGGCAGCCCGCGCAGTTGAACTTCGCATAAAGCTCCTGCCCCTTTTCGCTCTCCGGCGTCGCGGCCTCCGGTTTATAACCCGTTGGCTCAATGACATAAGGTTTGTAATCCGCCGCCGCCACGCCTGATGTCGTCGCGGTTGGCCCCGGCCCCTTCGCCCGCCTGGCCTCGACCTCTTTCGGCAAGCGATAGCCCAGACGTTTGAAGTCATAGCCAGTGCGGTTCAGACGAGGATAGGTCGTGTGGCAGAGTGTGCATTTCGCGTTGTATCTGCGCGCCCAACCCGGATGCGCTTCCACTTTGAAATCCCCCTCTTTACCACCCCTCATCCAGTAGGGCGCGGCGATAAAGAGAACAGCCACCAAAAAGACCAGCTTGATGATTCTGTTTGTCAATAGTTTCCTGTGTTGGTTCATGTTCCCTCCCGCTTCCAATTGGGTATCATCAATCGGAAGATGATTCGCTGTTGCACATTCCCCGGCTCCGCACGCAATTGAATGAGGCGAAGACCGCTTCATTCATGGCTGTTCGATTATTCTCGTCTGCGCTCAGTGCAAGGGGTGTGCCAACTCACGTCTGCGTGTTGTCGCTGGAGCATCCGCCTTTGGCTGTAAAGGGCAGTGCGCAGGGCTAAGAAAAATTCCGCAGTCCGATGTGGAAAATCGCTTGCAAGTGGTTAAGATTCCCCATCTTCGATCTGTCAGGCAGATACCTGCACCAGGTATAGGCATATAGTGAGGCGGGACTTGGAGGATTCTCTCGATTCTTCATCCGCCAGCTCGGATTTCTGCGCGTAATGGCCCACTGTTAGTGGTGAAAGCCGGCCTGAGATGGTCCTGATTTGACGGACACTAGTGTTGCTTAGAAAATAAACGATATGACCATGAAAAAGGGACCATCAGAATCAACACGCAGCTGGGGCAACACGACTCAGCGCCGCCGCAAATATGACGAAGAGTGCAAAAGCGCTCTGGAGGCTCCCCTATGAGCATGCGCAGCACGATCGTCCGGCAGTTCGGCGAGCCAAGCGGGTTGCTGGGTCGGCTCGTAGGTTTCGTGATGAAGGTGCGGCCTTCCAATCGGCGGCGCAGCATGCTCACGCTCGAGCTGCTCGACATTCGGCCCGATGATCACGTTTTCGAAATTGGGTTTGGCCCCGGCCTTGCCATCGCGCGGGCGGCACAGCTTGCCTCACGCGGTAAGGTGGTTGGACTGGATCACTCTGAGCTGATGCTCGCGCAGGCGAAGCGGCGAAATGCGGCGGCGATCCGAGCCGGCCGGGTCGAGCTTCACCTGGGTGGGGCCGAGCAGCTCTCGCGATTTTCCAAGCAGTTCAACAAGGTGTTCGCCGTGAACGTGTTCATGTTCTGGGACGATCCAGTCGCGGTCTTGCGAGCGCTTTCGGAGACGATGAAGCCCGGAGCCACCATCGCGATCACGCTTCAGCCGCGTTCGAAAGGCGCCACACAAAGGCCGTGACGAAAGCGTGCTGCGATCGGAAGTGTCAGCCTGCATCCTCATCGCGTATCGACGCAACCGCCACGACGAAGTCAGCGAACGACATACCTGGCACGAAGGCGTCAAACCGAGCGAGACAGTTTGCGACGCCGGGTCGAATCGTAAAATATGTGTATCCGTCGACCTCTCCTCGAATCTTGTCGCGATAACAGGACACGAGCCTATCCCAAGGATTACGAACGAACGCAAACGAAAATAGGCATGGAAGAGCTGCCCTGAATGACTTGAAGACCGCTCCGCCGTCGACCACTCGACGCAATGGGGGTCGCCTCCTCTCGACTTGAGACTGATGCCAAGTATTTCTGCGAGAGCTATCTTGATGCTTGTACATGCGACCTAGAGCAGCGCCGATATACTTGCGAACACGGTAACAGAAGATCTCAATCGCGAGCAGAGCGCGCCTGTCCTTGCTCTCGCGCGCCTCATCCAGCAGGTCGCGCATGTCGTTTGTCAGGCCGAAGAAAATCCCACACTTCATCTGCTTCTCCTTTTCAGGTCATAATACCTTCGTCATCAATTATCTCTGCGACTCCGCGTCTTCTTCGCGAGGATGAGCGGCGAAGCGTACGCGGTTAAGCATCAAAGCGTTGATAGTCACAGTCACCGTCGAAGCGCTCATCGCCAGCGCCGCCCACTCCGGGCGCAGCAATAAACCTAATGATGGATAAAGCGCCCCCGCCGCCACCGGGAGCGCGATCAAGTTGTAGACCGCGGCCCAGAAGAGGTTCTGCTTAATCTTGCCGCGCACTTTGCGAGCCAGGTGAATAGAGCGCGAGACGTCCGCCGGGTCGTTCTTCACCAACACCACATCGGCAGTCTCGACAGCAACGTCCGTGCCAGCGCCGATGGCGATGCCGACATCTGCTTGCGCGAGAGCCGGCGCGTCGTTGACTCCGTCGCCGACCATCGCGATTTTGCGGCCCGCCGCCTGGAGTTCAGAGACCTTTCTGGCTTTGTCCTCCGGCAGCACTTCCGCGATCACCGTGTCCATCCGGAGTTCTCGCGCGACGGCTTCCGCGGTGCGGCGGTTGTCGCCGGTGAGCATCACCGTCTGCACGCCGAACTCGTGAAGCGCGCGTACCGCCTGGCGCGCGCTTTCGCGTATGGTATCGGCCACTGCCACCACGCCCGCGATCCGGCCGTCCGCGGCCACGTACATCGCTGTTTTCCCTTGCGCAGCAAGCTCCTGTGCGCGCTCACTCATCTCGCCGGTTTCTACGCCTTCGCGCTCCATCAACTTTTTGTTGCCGATCAGCACGCGCCGCCCGCCGACGCTCGCCTCTACTCCATGACCCGGGATCGAGTCGAACCCCTCCGGCTTGATCAAATCAATTTTGCGCGCCCTCGCGCCAGCGACGATGGCTTCGGCCAGCGGATGCTGCGAAGGATGATCGGCGGAAGCCGCCAGCCGCAACAACTCCTGCTCGGCGATTCCGACTGCCGGGATGAGATCGGTCAGAGCCGGTTTGCCCTGTGTGAGCGTGCCGGTCTTATCGAAGATCACCGTGTCAATTCCGGCGACGCCTTCGAGCGCCGTCGCGTTCTTGAAGAGCACGCCCTCGCGCGCGCCTTTGCCGACGCCGACGGTGATCGCGGTCGGAGTGGCGAGCGCGAGGGCGTCGGGGCAGGCGATGACGACGGTCGAGACCGCTGCGGTGAGCGCGAACAGGAACGTCGCCCCGGCGAAGAAGTACCACAGCGCGAAAGCGAGGAGGCCGGAACCGAGCGCGATGAAGACCAGGTACTTGCCAGCCCGGTCTGCCAATCGCTGTGCGGGAGCCTTGCTGGCCTGTGCGTTCTGAACCATCTGCACGATCCGCGAGAGCGCAGTGTCGGCTCCGACCGCAGTCGTTTTGAAGTTGAATGCCCCGGTCTGATTGACCGTGCCGCCGATGACTTTGCTCCCCGGCGTCTTGGCCGCCGGGATCGGCTCGCCGGTGATCATAGATTCATCCACGTAAGAAGACCCGGAGGTGACTTCGCCATCGACCGGCACGCGGTCGCCAGGCCGCACAACGACCTCATCACCTACGACGACCTCGGAGAGCAGAATCTCGACTTCAGCTCCGCCTCGCTTCACCCGAGCCGTCGCCGGTGCGAGTCTGAGCAGGGCCTCGACCGCCTTGCCGGTCGCGAAGCGGCTGCGCATTTCGAGCCAGTGGCCGGCGAGGCTGAATGAAGTGAGCATGGCTGCGGCCTCGTAAAAAACCTCGCCCTCAAACAGGAAGGTGGCCGCCACCGAATAGAGGTACGAGACCAGGATGCCCAGGGCGATGAGGGTCATCATATTCACCTCGCCGCGCCTGATCGCGCGCCAGGCGGCGGAGATGAACGGCCAACCGCCCCACCACACGACCGGCGTGGCGAGCAGGAATCCGAAGACCCCCATCGAAAGCCCGAATGGCGGCATCGCAGGCAGCCCGATCATCGCGCCTAAGGGAGAGAAAGCGATTAACGGCAGCGACAGCAGAGTTGAGATGATGAAGCGCCGCCACAGGTCGGCGACCATCTCAGCCCCGTGACCAGCGTGCTCGCCGTGCCCCATCGCGGCGCGGCTCTCAGCGGCGGTTCTTGGCGCTTGCGGATGTTCGGCGTGCGGCGTGGGCGCTGTGGCGGGCGCAGCCCGCGCATGTCCATCGCCGCGCCGCTCTTCATCGCCCACGCACGGATGGCCCGCCTGAGCGATCGAACCCGTGCGGCGGTAACAGTCACATTTGTAACCCAGGCGCCGGAGTTGGTCTTCAAGCCTTTGTGGCGTGGTGGTTGCGGGATCGTAGCTCAGATGCGCCACGCCGCGCGTGCGGTCGAGATGCGCGCCGGTGACGCCCGGTAGCTGGTGAAGGTCTTGTTCAAATCCCGCGTACTCGGTTCCGTTGTAGGCGCTTCTTATATCCACTTCGACGACCGGCGACGGGGCCTCGGCGACTGAATGGCTGTGATTGTGGTGATGTTGCACAATGAACTCCTGTGATAGGGTAGTATACCCATCCCGTGTATAAGTATCCAAGATTGGAATGCGTCGCGCCATTTGCTACACTCGCATTCGGTATCGTATACAACAACTGACATTGCCCTCGCTCTGAAAACAAAAAACCTTCAGGCGCGCAACGGTTTAACACTTGCTGGAAACCATGCGGCACGCCGGATGCCTATGATCCGCCCGGTTCTTGAAATTTGCCGGCGACTGCGATCAAAGGATCATCAAGCTGCCGGAATGGATCAAACTGTAAATTGGCAGCAAATTGGCAGCAAGGAGGGTTTATGTTGCTTCAAAAGTTTTCCAAATATCTGGCCGCCGCCTCTTTCGCTCTGGCGTTGGTGGTGTTGCCGGTGATCTCCGGCGGCTCCGTCGCCGTCGCGCAGGACGGTCGTTATCGCAACGGCGACTATAACCGCGATCGAGGTTATGATGACAATCGTTACTATAATGACGCTCGTTACTACGACGACCACAACCATCAGCGGCGGGAACACGACGCTCAGAAACGCCACGAGCGCGATGAGAAGGAAGATCTCAAACAACATCAGCGCGAGGAACGCTACCGCTACGGCAATTCCGATGAGCTACGCCATCATCAACGCCACGAGCGAGAAGATTTGAAACAACACAAACGTGAGGAGCGGGATGACCTCAATCATCATCAACGCTCGGAGCGCGGCGGCTACAATGGCGACGGTCGCTATCTCCCCAATGACGGTTACTACGACGATTATCGGCGTTCCGGTTCGTCCGGTCGCCGCTATTAAACACAATCACTACTATTCAAGGAGCTAATCGAGCATGAAGAAAACGATCTTTTTAAGTTTGGCCGCCGCGTTGCTGGTCACTGCCTGCACCGTCGTTCGGGCGCACGAGAAGGTGAAGCTCACCGGCTACGTTGTGGACGTGGTTTGCTTCGCCGATCACGTCAAAGACAGCCCCGAAGCCGCGACCAAATTCGCAGCGGAACACACCAAGGAGTGCGCATTGATGGAGGAGTGCGTCAAGGGCGGCTACGGCGTCTACGCCGACGGCCAATGGTATCCATTCGACGCCAAAGGCAACGAACTGGCGAAAGCCGTCTTCGAGAAGACCGGCAAGAAGGATCACATCAAAATGACCGTCGAGGGGATGAAGCACGAAGGCAAGATTCTCGTCCAGAAGATCACCGAAGCGGAATAGCCCCGCGCGTTCATCACACATTTGAAGGCGCGGTCGCGAAAATTCGAAGACGTCCTCGTGCGTAACGGGTATTTGACGGGGATGTTAGAGACGCTTTCATTTCAATCGTTCAAACATCTACGAGGGGAGACGATGCGTGTGATCGCCTCCCCTCTATTGTCTATGGGCTGCGCCAAAGCTGCCTTACAGCCCAATCCTTGTTCGCCTAAAAGGCCACACCGCAAATGCGGTTTAGCCACGATAGGAGCCGGCGTCTAAAGCGCCAATCTCTTGTCTGTCGTCAGAGGGCAGCCCGAAGTTATCGGGGTGCGGCGCCGGCGGCGCAGACTCGGGCGCAATGACAGCCGGGTTGGGGGGAGGGGATGGAAGAACGGAAGCCCTGGGCGCCGGCGCTTCTCCTGCAAAAGCTCCGGCATTCAGAGGCGCTCCCTGAACAGCCGCCTTGGATGTGGTCTGGGGGACCGGCTCGACTTGGGAAATAACAGGACCTGTCAGGTTCCCCGTGACCATCCCCGGATCAAACTCGATCGTGATTTTCATAGGTCTGCCTCCTTTCATTTCAGGTAGCCTCTCGGCTAAATCTCAGCCTTGAAAAATGCGGGTTTGGAAGGGTTAATTGCCCCCTTTACCTCCAACAAAAATAACCCCTTACTGAGTCATGACGGTCCTCCGGGACCAAACTCAGAAAGGGGTGTCATAT
>WNFV01003196.1_pt1 | contig 21158 bp, 17 predicted proteins | sample 5400101 | NCBI WGS metagenome assembly WNFV01 (sample SAMN13153361, study PRJNA577476) | soil metagenome | isolation source: 115 cm soil or saprolite under grassland replicate 1 | place: USA:California | collected 2016-06-15 | reverse complement strand
GCCGAGCTCCAAGGAACCCAAGCGGCTTTGGATGAGGCGAATTGGTCGATCAAGGCCGCCGAGTCGGCCGTGGCTTCGGCTCGGGGAGCAAGAGATCTGGCCACGGCCACGTTTAAGCGGTACGAGTTTCTCATTGGCAGAGGTTCCGTCACGCCACAGGAATACGACGAGGTGAGTGCGAAATATAAGATCGCTGACGCCGAACTGCAACATGCCGAGGAAAGTCTTCGCGCCGCCAGGGCCAGAAAAAAACAAGCCGAGGCGAAAGTCGCATACGCTGAAACACTTCTTAGTTACACAAAGATTACCTCACCATTCGACGGGGTGGTGACGGCGAAGAACGCGGAGGTGGGTGGATTGGCAGCGCCGGGCAATCCTCTCATGATCGTCGAGCAGAGCGGTCTCTATCGACTGGAGGTTCAAGTCGGTGAGTCTTCGCTGGCCGATGTGAAGTTGAGCATGGCAGTTCCCGTAGTTATCGATGCCATCAAAACGGAATTTGCGGGCAAGGTCGGAGAGATTGTCCCGGCTGCGGACCCGCAAAGTCGGACCTTCACGATCAAAATCGAGGTTCCTCCACATTCTTTACTTCGCTCAGGTCTCTACGGCAAGGCTCGTTTTCCGACGGGAAAGAAAGAGGTCTTGGTTGTGCCATCGCAGGCGGTCATCGAAAGAGGTCAACTCGTTGGTGTTTATGCGGTCGACGATAAAGGAATAGTTCGGCTACGTTTGATCAAGACGGGAGGACGATACGACCAAAGGATAGAGGTTCTGTCCGGCTTGACGCGGGGTGAGCGCATCGTCGCGCGCGGCATAGAAAAAATTTCGGAAGGAAGTCGTGTAGCACCTCCGCCAGCCAAGTAGGAGTTTCGACGGTGAGCCACTTCATGGAAGCGATCGTCCGCGCCTTCATCGACTCTAAACTCACCCCACTGACGATCCTGGCCGCCCTCTGTCTGGGTATCTTTGCGATCGTCGCGACACCCCGTGAAGAGGAGCCGCAGATCATTGTCCCGATGATCGATGTATTCGTGGAGCTGCCCGGCGCAAGCATCAAAGAGATGGAGCAGCGAGTGACAATCCCCATGGAAAAGAAGCTCGCCGAGATTCACGGAGTGGAATACATCTATTCGACCACGGCTCCCGGACTGACCATGGCGATCGTCCGTTTTTATGTGGGCGAGAACGAGGAAGACGCCATTGTGAGGCTCTACAACAAGCTTTACTCCAATTTTGACCTCATTCCGCCGGGTGCGTCTCAACCCTTGATAAAGCCGCGCTCGATCGATGACGTCCCGATCTTGAGTCTGACTCTCTGGAGCGACCGCTACGACCATTTCACGTTGAGGCGGATTGCCGCTGAACTGGATGATCGGGTTAAAGATGTTCAGGACGTTTCCCAAACGCAGCTAATCGGCGGCCAGAGAAGAGAAATCCGCGTCCTTCTCGATACGGCGCGGATGGCCGCCTTCCACGTCGACCCTCCCCGCATTCTCAGCGTCCTAAACAGCTCCAATCGAGAATTGCGCGCGGGGAGCTACGCCAGTGGAAACCGCGAAGTGCTGGTCGATGTCGGAGAGTTTTTGGATGGCGCGGAGTCGGTCAGGAAGCTGGTAATCGGGACCTTTGCCGAGCGGCCCGTCTATCTGGGGGACGTGAGCACAGTCGAGGACGGACCGGAAGAGCCCAAGGACTACGTCTTTATGGGCGCCGGGCCGGCGGCGGCGACGAAAGGAATTCGACAAAGAGCGGGCGGGCTCACTTCTGCGGTGACCATTTCGGTGGCGAAGCGCAAAGGAACCAATGCCGTGACCGTGGCCGAAAAGGTTCTGGAAAAAGTTCGGGAAGAGAAAGGGCGAATCATCCCGTCCGAAGTTCAGGTTGCGGTCACGCGGAACTATGGCGAAACGGCGCAGGAAAAGTCCAACGAGCTGCTGGAGCATCTGCTCATTGCGACTATTTCCGTAACCGTTCTCATTGCTTTTTTCCTGGGAGCGAGAGCCTCACTCGTGGTCCTTACCGCCGTGCCGGTGACCTTGGTGCTGACTCTTTTCATCTACTACATCTACGGATACACGTTGAACCGGGTCACCTTGTTCGCCCTGATCTTTTCCATCGGTATCCTGGTTGATGATCCCATCGTCGATGTCGAGAACATCGTGAGGCATTTTAGAATGACGGCTAACCAGGGACGGCCGCTGGTCGACGTTACCGTGGAAGCCGTCAACGAAGTTCGCAGCCCTCTCATTCTCGCCACCTTCACGGTCATCGCTGCCATTCTACCGATGGCCTTTGTCCGCGGACTCATGGGACCGTATATGCGACCCATCCCGGTGGGCGCCTCGACCGCTATGCTTTTCTCCATGGGAGTCGCCTTTGTCATTACCCCGTGGGCGGCTCTGCGCCTCTTGGGCCGCGGGGGCCATGAAACAGAAGGAGAAAAGGAAGGCAGGGCCACACAACTCTATCGCCGAGTGATGGGCCACTTGATCTACGACCGAAAATGGCGAAGTACTTTTCTCGCCGGCGTACTGGTTCTGTTGCTTATAGCGGTTGCGCTCCTGATGACGAAACTGGTGACCGTCAAGATGCTTCCCTTCGATAATAAAAGTGAGTTTCAAGTCATCATCGATATGCCTGAAGGGACAACGCTGGAGCAAACCGCGAGGGTGGCGCGGGAAATAGGAGATTATGTAAGCCGTATCGTCGAGGTCACCGACTACCAGCTCTACGTGGGGACCGCTTCCCCGTATAACTTCAACGGCCTGGTGCGCCATTACTTTCTAAGACGCGGGCCCCATGTGGCCGATGTCCAGGTCAACCTTTTACCCAAGAGCCAGAGAGGAGCGCAGAGCCATGAAATCGCCAAGAAGGCCCGGCCTGGAATTCAAGCCATCGCGGCAAAGTTCGGCGCGCGCGTGAAGGTGGCGGAGGTTCCGCCCGGTCCACCCGTGTTGCAGACTCTGGTCGCGGAAATTTATGGCCCCGACTATGATGGTCAGATCCGGCTCGCCGAAAAGATTCGCCATCTGTTCGAGAAAACTCCGGGGGTGGTAGATACGGATTGGTACGTGGAAGATCCACAACCTAAAGTCCGTTTTGCCGTGGACAGAGAAAAGGCAGCCTATAACGCCATTACCGCAGAGCAAGTCACCCAATCGCTGCAGATTGCCCTGGGAGGGAAGGAGAGCGGGCTCGCGCATATCAATGGTGAAAAAGAAGACGTTTTGATTTTTCTTCAACTGCCGACCTCTCAGCGCTCGGGTACCGGCGACCTTCAAAGTCTCAAGCTTGTCGGTGCAGGAGGCAAGCTTGTGCCCGTCTCCGAGATCAGCAGTCCTGTAAAGAGCACTGAGCCACCCAGCATTTATCGGAAAAATTTGAAGAGAGTCGTCTATGTCACCGGTGATGTCGCCGGTCGAGAAGAGAGTCCGGTGTACGCGATCTTGCGGCTTGACGAGGAGCTGGCGAATGTCACCCGACCGTCGGGGAGGCGCGGGGTTCCTATCTATATGACGCAGCAGCCTTTCTCCACGGCGGAATATGCCCTGAAATGGGATGGCGAGTGGCATGTAACGTATGAGGTGTTCCGTGACCTAGGACTTGCCTTCGCCGGCGTGCTCATCTTGATCTACCTTCTCGTCGTCGCCTGGTTTCAATCCTTTAAAACCCCGCTGGCGATCATGGCGCCCATTCCTCTGTCACTCGTCGGTATTCTGCCCGCTCACTGGCTCATGGGAGCCTTCTTCACTGCAACGTCGATGATCGGCTTCATAGCTGGAGCCGGCATCGTGGTGCGCAACTCCATCATTCTCATTGACTTCGTCGAACTGCGGCGCAAGGAGGGAATGAGTTTGGCAGACGCAGTCATCGATGCGGGAGCGGTGCGATTTCGTCCTATGCTGCTGACCGCCTCGGCCGTGGTTGTTGGCTCGACAGTGATTCTCTTTGATCCGATTTTTCAAGGGCTCGCCATCTCGTTAATGGCGGGCGAGGTGGCTTCACTTTTTCTTTCCCGCATGACGGTGCCGATCTTGTATTACTTGAGCGAGAGAGAATAAAAATTGGCCTCACAGCCTAACTTTCTCACATGCCTTTGCTCTACTAAATAAAATGGTTGGAGGTAATTGCGATGACTAAGAGGATGTTAATGAGCAGAGAACTAGTCGCTACCGCAATCTGGATCTTCACTGCTGTGAATCTTGTGTGGGCGGGGCCACCCTTCGCTACAGATGACCCGGAACCGGTCGAGTATGAGCACTGGGAGGTCTACCTTGCTTCCCGACTGTTTCACGACAAGAGCGGGTGGTCGGGTACCTCTCCTGAGTTAGAAGTCAATTACGGGGCCATTCCAAATCTCCAACTTCACCTTATCGCCCCGGTTTCATTTGTAGCTCCCCGTCACAGTGCCAGGCTATTCGGTTATGGGGACACGGAGCTAGGGGCAAAGTATCGATTCTTCGAGGAAACGGAGTCCCTTCCACAGGTCGGCACGTTTCCTTTGATCGAGCTACCAAGCGGTGACCACAAGCGAGGGCTAGGTAGCGGGCACGTACAGGTATTTCTTCCGATATGGCTTCAAAAGGGTTTTGGGCCTTGGACAACTTACGGGGGTGGGGGGTATTGGTTTAACCCAGGCAACGATAACCATGACTGGGGATTCATAGGCTGGGAGTTGCAGCGGGAGGTGTTCTCTGGACTTATTTTGGGCGCCGAAATATTTCACGAGACAACCAGTGAGACAGGAGGGCATCCGGATACGAAACTGAACGGTGGTCTGATATACGACTTTACTGAGAACCATCATCTTCTCTTTTCGGCTGGCCATACAGTGCAAGGGCCGAGGGGGTTTCAAGCCTATCTTGCGTTCCAGCTTACGTTCGGCCCGGAAAAGCCAGCCGGTGCTCCCAAGTATTAACGTGAGGAGGCACGCAGGCAACCCACCCAGTAAATTAAACCGAAGAGGAGGGTTCAATGATGCGCTACAAACACATTTTAGCCGTCTCGACTTTGGCAGTTGGACTGGCAGCAGCTGTGGCTTATACCGATTCGGACTGGCTTAAGGGCAGCACTGAACAACAACTCAAAACTCTTGCTAACATTCAACCTGGATTAGGGACGGTCATGACCGAGTACGGCGATCGCTACACCAACGCGTACTATGCCGCCAACGGCGGCAACTGGGATCTGGCTGCTTATCAGATCAAGGAAGCTCGCGAGATTCAGGAGGTCGGTGAAACGACTCGGCCTCCTCGGGCTGCGGGATTGAAAGCGTTCGAGAAGGCTTACCTTGATCCTCTGGATGTAGCAATCAAGGCGAAAAACTTCCAACAGTTCGATAAAGCATTCAAAGCTGGGATTCAGGGATGCAACGGGTGTCATGCGGGTCAAGGCTTCCCTTACATCAAGTACGAACTCCCAAAGGCACCCACATCGCCGCTCTCGATGAAAAACCCCTAAATTCTTTTCGCTGAACAAGGGAAAAGAGTGGGAAGCACCGACCGGTTCTTCCCACTCTTCGCGATCCTCGGTCGGGAAATCTCTTTATCCTACGTAGCCATCAGTATTGGTTTACTGCCGTCAGCCCGGTCAAGGTATGATCGTTGTGCACCTGCATGCGGAACAACCGGACCATGTTCCTGCATTCAGGCTAGGATGCACAAATCAAGAGCGCTGCCAAAATTTGGGAACCATTGCGTGTGAATTTGTTTGTGGTGCGCTAATTAAGTTAAATAGCTGGAGGATTGTGATGACTATTAATGACGCTCTGCGACTTATAGCCGGGACGTTTGTTCTCTCAAGCCTAGCTCTGGGCTACTGGATTCTCTTTTCACCGCGTTTGTGGGATTGAACCTTTTACAGTCCGGCCTTACGAAGTGGTGCCCGATGATGTGGTTGCTCGCAAAGCTAGGGCTAAAAGAGTGAGTGTCGGAATATGACCAAAGATTGGTGACAAAATATCGCTGCAGGTAAAGCCATGTGTGAGCTCTTCGGCATGTCGAGTAAGCTTCCGACCAATGTGACGTTTTCCATCTCCGTGTTCGGAGAAAGGGGAGGACATCGGGGCCCGCATAGGGATGGCTGGGGCATTGCCTTCAATGAAGGACATGATTTCCGCATTATCAAGGAAGCAGCGCCGGCCTCGGACAGCGCATGTCTGCGATTCATCGAAGGGCATGATTTCAAGAGTCGCATCGTCATTTCGCATATTCGGCGCGCGAGCGATCCCACATCACCTTCGTTCACCAATAGCCATCCGTTCGCGCGCGAGCTTTACGGCTTAACCCATGTCTTTGCCCACAACGGCGATGTTCGAAGTGTTTTTGCGGATAGCCGATTTGCGCCCAACTATTATTTCGCCCAGGGGGACACCGATTCTGAACGGGCATTTTGCTCTCTCATGGACCGATTGCGGGCAGCACTTTCGCCTGACACTGCCGTGGATCTGAGCGTGAAACTACCGATTATTGAAGAGTGGGCCCTGGAAGTTTCGAAGTTCGGCATCTTCAATTTCCTCCTGTCGGATAGCCGGTATCTCTACGCGCATCGCTCAACTCATCTCTTTTATGTTCAGCGCGAATGCGTTTCGCAGACCGAATGCCTCAAAAGCGAGGAGCTGACCATCCGTTTGGCTCAAGATTCAAATGGCTCGCAACGAGTGGCTGCCGTTGCCACCGAACCTTTGACCGGCGATGAAGAATGGCAATCCCTGCCCGAAGCGAGAGTCGTGGCATTCCTTCACGGCGAAAAAATTCGTTGAAAGGTCTACGAACCGCCTGGACTGGTTTCGAATCCAATGCCACGATGTGTCGGCGGTTTGACGCAAGAAATGTGGGCTCCTTGGCGGAGGCACATGAAACCTTCTTTGATGCACCTCTTCCTGTCTTTTTTAAAGCTGGGTGCGAGCGCATTTGGTGAACCAGCATCGGTAAAATGGCGGTTGAACAGAAGCGATGGCTTAATGATCAGATAGTTACTTTGATCGGAGGTTTTATGATCCACCAAATTAACCCGCAATCGGCTACTGCGCGTAACACCGGCACGCCCCGTCGCGTGGTCATTGTCGGTGGCGTAGCAGGAGGCGCTTCCTGTGCGGCGCGACTGAGGCGGCTTGATGAAACCGTTGAGATCCTCATGTTCGATCGCGGCCCCTATGTCTCGTTCGCGAATTGCGGGCTCCCGTATTACGTCGGCAACGTCATTTCTGATGAGAGCAAGCTGCTCGTGGCATCGCGAGAAATGTTTCACGAGCGGTTCAATATCGAGGTGCAGACCGAGACCGAAGTCACTGGCATCGACCGCAGCTCTTGCACAATCACTGTGCGCGATCTCCGCGCGGGCCACACTCGCACGGAGCGCTACGATGTGCTCGTGCTGTCGCCCGGCGCTGCGCCGATTCGGCCACCGCTGCCCGGCGTGGAGCTGCCCGGCGTCTTCGCCGTGCGCACGATCCCGGACTCCCGCCGCATTCGGTCATGGATTACAGACCATAAGGCCAAGACCGCCGTTGTTGTGGGTGGCGGATTCATCGGCTTGGAGATGGTCGAGAACTTGATTCATCGTGAGTTGTCCGTGGCAATTCTAGAGAAGCTGCCGCAGATTATGCCCCCGCTGGATCCCGAGATGGCGGTGCCGCTCATGGAACACCTTGCTGCCAAGGGTGTGCGGCTCCATTTGGGCGACGGGCTGGCGCGCATTGAAGAGCTCGACGGCGGCGGCCTGGTCGTCCTTGCAGAGAGCGGCGCGCGCTTGCCCGCAGATTTCGTCATTCTGGCTATTGGGGTGCGGCCCGAGACCGCGCTTGCCAAGGACGCCGATCTAGAGATCGGTCCTCGCGGCGGCATAGTCGTCGATGCTCAGATGCGCACTTCCGATCCACGCATCTGGGCCGTGGGCGACGTCGTTGAAGTGCAAGACGTGCTTACGGGTCAAGAAACGGTGCTGCCGCTCGCGGGACCGGCCAATCGGCAAGGACGAGTTGCCGCCGAATCGATTGCCGGGCGCGCGACGCATTTCCGTGGCGTGCAGGCAACTGCCGTGGTTGGCGTGCTGGCTCTGACCGTCGCGTCGACCGGCGCAAGCGAAAAGGGACTAAGGCGCGCCGGCGTCACGAGCTTTCAGAAAGTATACCTTCACCCGGGTCATCATGCCGGTTACTACCCCGGTGCACGCCAGATTCATCTCAAACTCTTGTTCTCGGTACCCGACGGCCGTATCCTCGGCGCGCAAGCGCTGGGCTTCGAAGGCGTGGAGAAGCGCATCGATGTCATCGCGACCGCCATTCAGTTCAACGGCACGGTGCACGATCTTGCTGAAGTCGAGTTGTGCTATGCGCCACAGTTTGGCGCGGCGAAAGATCCTGTCAATCTCGCCGGCATGCTCGCTGAAAATGTTCTGAATGGCGACATGCCCGTGGCCGATTGGCTGGAGCTTGACCGCACAGACGCTTTATTACTGGACGTGCGCGAAGGCGACGAGTTTAGCCGCGGGCACATACCAAAGGCGATCAACCTGCCGCTCTCACAGCTGCGCTCCCGTTACGTCGAACTTCCAAAGGATCGCGACATCTGGGTGTGCTGCGCGGTTGGACAGCGCGCGTACTTCGCCACGCGCTTTTTGACGCAGCACGGGTATCGATCGCAGAACCTGTCTGGAGGCTATACGACGTACGAAGCACTCAAGGCGGCGGGACTCGCACCGTGATTGGTTGCGCGCTGATGGCGGTTACGATCACGAGCAGTGTGGCGCAATGAGAGACGGAAGCTGGATGAACCGTGATCTTTCGGTCTTTGACGACTAGTTTTTCACGCTTTTTCGACATTCGTCCCGGTGAGGCGGCGCGAATTGGATTTATGGCCGCCTTTCTGTTTTTCTTGCTCGCTGCCAACAACGTTATCAAGATCGTCAGGGATTCTCTTTTTCTCAGCCGCTTCCCGATAACCCAGCTTCCGTATGTTTATCTGATGGCCGCGGCCTTCGCCGGTGTGGTCATAACCATTTATTCTCGTTATGCATCGGGGCTTTCGCTTTCGCAGGTCATCCTTCGCTCACACGCATTCATTATCATTAATATAATTGTTTTCTGGTTTCTTATCGCTTTTTACGATTTCGGTTGGGTTCTTTACGCGTTTTACATGTGGTCGGCGATCGTGGGCCTCGTTGCTGTCGCGCAATTCTGGACCTTGGCCAATGACATGTTCAATCTACGCGAGGGCAAACGTCTTTTTGGCATTCTCACAGCTGCTGGAACCCTGGGAGCAATGACTGGGGGATTAGGAGCTAATTTCGCGGTTAAGTTTTTCTTTGGGACATACCAACTCCTGTGGTTCATTGTTGTTCTTTTTGCCGGGGCTCTTGGGGTGATCTGGTTCGGCGTCGGACAAAACGCCCGCGCAGCAAACCATCGTGAAGACGTGACAGCAAGCGAAATCAAGGCGCAGGATGCGAATAGTATCGTTGGTACGCTACGCAGCTCCCGATATCTTCAGGCAATCGCAGCTCTTAGTTTTGTCTCGGTCATAGTTTCGACTTTGATAGATTATCAGTTCAAGGCAGCGGCAAAAGAAGCATACCCGTCGGCAGATGCCCTGGCAGGTTTCTTTGGTTCTTATTATGCCTGGTTGAGTATAGTCACAATGTTTGCCCAGGTGTGGTTGACCGGAAGGCTTCTGATGGGTTTAGGACTAACTCCAAGTCTTCTGCTTCTGCCGGTTACGCTGCTTGCGGGATCTATAGGTCTATTGGTTTGGCCGGGTCTTTTTGCGGCTACAACGAACCGATTCGCCGAAGCGTCTTTACGCACGAGCGTCAATGACAGCGGATTGGAAATTCTTTATCTCCCTATCCCTGATTCGATAAAGAAAAAAGTTAAAGTCTTCCTGGATGTGACCGTTGAGCGGCTGGGAGACGGCATGGCCGCTTTTATCATTCTTTTCTACATACTCTTCCTGGGACGGTCCGAGGTGACGCTCCTGAGTTATTTTTCTATCGGTCTTATTTTTATCTGGGCGGCTGTTGTTTTCGTGACACAACGAGGCTACATGGAGGCCTTGCGCAGGAGTTTGGCATACCGTGAAATATCCTTCGAGGAAGTACGGATCGATTTTGCCGATAAGGGAACGCTTGAAGCTGTATTGAAGACCTTAGAGGACAAAGACGAGCGGTCCGTCCTTTTCAGCCTAGACCTCATAGAAAAATTGGACCCAAACGATATTATGGCGCGGTTGCCGCGCGGTCTGCTCCGTCATTCCTCTCCTGCGGTCAGAGCTCAAGCCATAAAAGTTTTTGCGACGCGTCCTGATTCGACTACCATGAAAGAGATAAACCAGATGTTGCAGGACGAAAAGAAAGAAGTCCAAGCAGAGGCGATCAGCGCGGCTTGTGCCATTTTCAAAGTCGGCGCGGTATCAGTCGTGCGCCCATATCTTGAAAGTCCGGAGCTGAACGTCAAGAGAAGAGCCGTAGAGTGTCTGCTCCGCCACGGGGATGGGGCGACGCGCGAAACGGCATATAACAGATTCCGCGAAATGCTTAATGGCAGCACCAGTGACGGAGAGGAAAGTCGTGTCGAGGCCGCGCGTCTTATGGGTGAGATCAATGACCCGACGTTCGCAGGTCACCTCAGCAAATTGATCATGGAAGACCCGTCAAGCCGAGTGGTTCATGAAGCGATGGCTGCAGCAGGTAAGGGTAAATATTCTGGAGTTGTGGCAGATATTATCTTGCGCCTCGGTTCTAACACGACCAAGGCCGCAGCTCGTGAAGCCTTGATCCGATATGGTGAGATTGCGGTCAAGGAATTAAGAAGCGCTCTGTTCGATTCCCGTGTTTCCCGTGACATCCGCCTTAACATTCCACGGACTTTAAGCAAAATTCGTTCGCAGTCAGCGATGAATGCACTTCTCGGCGGGCTGCTGGAGGAAGATCGCTCTATCCGCTTCCAGGCTATTCTTGCTGTTGACGAGATGGCCCGCCGGTTCGCAGATCTAAATGTCGATAGAGAGATAATAGAAAGCGCTATTATCTCTGACGTGCAGCTCTATTCTCAAAGGTTCGCGATTTTCTTCGTTCTATTTGCCAATCGGGAGGACCAATCACTCGAGAGGGGATCGCTTTTGAGCCAGGCGCTCACCGATAGCATGGAGCGTGTGAAACGGCGAATGATGTGGTTGCTGTCCCTGATCTATCCAACTAAAGACATTCGGCGCTTTTGGGCTGGCTTGAATTCCGGAGAGCCGAATAAACGCGCCCATGCCATCGAGTTTCTCGACAACCTGCTGACGGGGGAGATCAAAGAGTATGTCTTCCCTCTTTTTAGCGATGCCCCGGACGCGCAGCGTTTCAGAGCGTCTGTGGATTTTCTTGACATGGGTACCCTTGACACAGAATCCGCTCTCCGTGCGCTGCTCGAACAGGGCGATATGTGGCTGAAAGCGGCAGCCGTGTGGGAGATTGGAATCAGAGGACTTACAGGGTTTAGCGACAAAATCGCAGAGTTCTTGGATTCTGACCATCTTGTATTGCGTGAAGCGGCGGGGAAAGTCATTCACGGTATTTAGGCTTGGTGATGGAACAAGGAACGCTGACCACTCTGGAAAAGGTTATCTTCCTTAAATCTGTAGATATCTTTAAGCACGCTACCATAGAAGAACTTGGTGGTGTTGCTGCTCTGACCGAGGAAGCCCATTTCGAGCCCGGGGAAATTATTCTTCATGAGGGCGAACCTACGGATGCGATCTACTTTATCTTAAAGGGCCGAGTGGCGGCCGAAGGAAACGGCCAACTGGTCCACGAGGTGGGCGAAAAACAGGCCTTTGGGACGGTGGCTGCTCTTGACCGTAACCCGGCTGTTCATACTGTCAAGGCTATTGATCCTGTTCACGCGCTCAAGCTTAACGCCCAGGACTTTGATGACATTCTTTCCCTTGACTTCGAGCTGGTTCGAGCCGTTTTTCACGCTCTTTGCCGAATGATCCGTGCGGCTCAGTGATCACTAGCTAGGGGAGTCTTCGTTCCACAGGTCTGACCGGGCCCCGAAATTTTTTGCAACGCTCCGGTTCTTCTCATTTTTGCCATTCTCACCCGGTTTCTTCTCAATCCTGAGAAGATCAGTTCTGTTCATTTAATAAATTTAGGCCGTGTCCCGTGGCGTAAGTCTTGCTGTTAAAGAAAATAGCCATTCCTTTTTTCAACAGGAGAACGTGATGAAAACAAATATTTTTTCGCAAATCGTGCCGATCGTGATAATGGGCTTCGCCCTTATGCTCTTTGTTGAGTCGGATCGTGCGTGGGCACAAACTGCGCAGCCTCAGATTCGTCAGAGCGTCGAGAGAAAATTCGAGGAGTACAGAACGGCCATTAAGGACGCCCATCAAATCGATATTAAGAACTTCAAAGAAAAACTAACCGGCGGAATGGCGGACGGAAAGCCCATTACCAATTACGACATAGGACAACTGCTCGCGGGGATAAAATGGGAGAAGGAACATACCAACGATAAGATGCTGGCTCTTGAACTGGCGATGGATCATCTTGAGAGCATACCCGATTATTATACGCGCCTTGAAAGGATGGACTGGGAATGTCGTTCCGAAAAGATTAGGGAGATGTGAACCGTTAGCCAAAGCATCAGGAGTCGCAAGATTTATACAAGGGCGACGATCCGGCCGACGACTAGAACTCCAGTATTCCACTAGATCTGGCAATTTGGCGTGCGGACGCTCAGGAGAATGAAGCGATATGAGCCTGATTGCCGCAAAAAGTTTGAGCAAGACATACGCAACCGACAGCGTAGAAGTCAAAGCCCTGCAACAGGTCAGCTTCGAGATCGAGCCAGGCGCCTTCCTCGCGTTTGTCGGTCCTTCGGGCAGCGGGAAAACGACGTTGCTTAATCTTGTTGGATGTTTAGACAAACCGACCAGTGGCGAGTTACAGGTGGCGGGGATGGATGTTCTCAAGTTGGATCGGCGGGAAGCAGCAGAGTTTCGCGGGCAAAATATTGGCTTTATTTTCCAGAGCTTTAACTTAATTGCTGTCTTGACGGCTTTTGAGAACGTGGAATACCCGCTGGTAATGGTGCAAGAACTGCGTCCTGCAGAGCGGCGCGACCGGGTGCTCAAAGCGTTAAAAGCTGTGGGAATGTTAGAGCAAAAAAATCAAATGCCAGAGCAGCTTTCCGGTGGTCAGAAGCAGCGCGTTGCGATCGCTCGCGCTCTGGTCACCCAGCCCAAGTTGGTACTTGCCGACGAACCCACGGCAAACCTGGATCATGAAACGGCGTATATGATTCTCCGACTGATGAAACAGATGAGAGATAATCTCGGCATCACTTTCGTCTTTTCGACTCACGACACGAGAATCATTGGGGAGGCGGAAATCATTTACACATTGGAAGACGGTTTACTTCTTCGACGCGAAGAAAGAGGGAAAGCTCATGTTCAATCTAGCGAAGATCGCGTTTCGAAACTTGCGTCGCTATAGGCGCCGGACCCTTTTGACCGTCTCATTAATCGCGTTCGGGGTCATTTTTGTTTTGGTCTTTGTCGCGGTGACCGCCTCGATCAAGGATTTCATGATCGCCCAGATCACCGACTCTTATCTCGGAGCTTTGCAGATCCATCGCGGCGGTTACGTGGCTTCGATTGAAAGTCTTCCTTTGAATCTGAATATAGCGCCTGCCGCGGTGTCGCAGATGGAAAAAACTCTTGGGGATATTAAAGAGATCGAAGCCTATTCGGAGCGGATAAAGTTCGGCGCCCTGTTCAGCAATTTTACCGAGACCACTAATATCAGGATCAACGGAGTATATCCGGAAAAAGAGTTTGCTGCCTTGCCGCAGATGCTCTCGCGAATTGCCGCAGGGGAAAAAAGCGTCCGTGCATTGGACAAGGGAAAAATGCTGGTGCCGAAGCTCTTGGCTCAGGGGTTTGGCGCCAAAGTCGGCGACACCGTCGTGGTGGTCGCAACCAATAAAGATGGATCGGTCAACGGCAAGACCTTTCTCGTCAGCGGCATTCTGGAAAGCGCTACCGGACCGGGAGGGCGTGACGGTTACATCCATTTTGATGACGCCAGAGAAATCCTACGGATGTCCGGCAATGAGGTGAGCGAGATCGCGGTTAGAGTAAAATCATTGCCGCGGGTAGAAGGGGTCGCTCAGAGCATACGAGGGAGGCTTGGCTTGGGAGAAAAACAAAAGGGCGGCGGCATCGAGGTGCATACGTGGTCGCAACTATCTCCCTTCGCCAACATCGCCAATATGATCGATGTGATGACGTTCTTCATTAAGCTGATGCTCATCGCGATCGTGCTGATCAGCATCCTCAATGTCATGATCATGGCGGTCTATGAGCGTGTGCGAGAGATCGGTACCATCGCGGCGATCGGGACTCTTCCAAGCAAGATCCTTTCTCTATTTCTTGTAGAAGGCTTTTGCCTGGGACTCACCGGCGCCATCGTAGGCGTCGTTCTCGGCTTGGGAATCATCTTCGGATTAAACCTTTCAAAGATTACATTTAACTTCGGACAGGCCACGGGCCTTATTCTTGCTCCCACGATCGCGCCGATGGAAGTCCTAACAGCTTCTCTGATGGTGATCATCGTATCCGTTCTCGCAAGCTTACAGCCGGCGTACAAGGCTTCCAGAATGGAGCCCATCGACGCGTTGCGGCATATATAAGGAATGACGAGATGAAATTGGCTATTTTTGCCCTCCCCGTTATCCTGTTTCTTGCGACGCCCGCACTGTCATTGGATGGCGCAGCCATTCTAAAGCAGGTTGATAAAAACCTTCAGCCCGAATCGTTCGAGTCTTATCGAAAGCTCATTAACATCGAGCCCAACGGCGCCAAGCGCGAATTTCTCCTCTACACTCTGAAAAAGGGCAACGACAAGATCGTTTCGTTGTTTCTCTCGCCGGCGAGTGAAAAAGGCAGAGCCACGCTCAGATTGGGAGACAACATGTGGCTCTACATTCCCAATGTGGGCAAACCGGTGCGGATCACGAGTCTGCAATCCGTTGTCGGCGGCGTCTTTAACAATGCGGATATTATGCGGCTGGACTACAATGTCGAATACGACGTGCAAAAAATTGACGATGAAAAGAGCGAATATGTTCTCGATTTGAAGGCAAAGACCGCCGCGGTCGCCTATGACAAACTGAAGATGTGGGTAGACAAGAAATCGGTCGTGCCTACCAAAATTGAATGCTATGCAGCTACCGGACTTTTGATCAAGACCCTTTACTTCAAAGAAAGAAAACCGTTTGACGAAGGAATCCTGCGGCCATCGATCATCGAAACCGACAGCCCTCTTTATAAAGGCTATCAGTCGATACTCGCCTACGCGAATGTCAAGAAGCGGATCGTCCCCGATGAAGTTTTTACGCTGGAATTTCTCGCTAAGATTGAGACCATTCGCTAAGAGCCGAGCGCGATTTCTGAGACTGCTCGCACTGCTATCGGTTTTGTTGCCAGCGGCCAACCTTCTTGCCCAGGAACAGCCCCCGGAAAAGAGCAAGTTCGAAGTTGATCTATCAGAGTTCCAGAAAGAGATCGACAAATTCGTCACCAAGCCCTACAGCCTTGGTGGTTTCGCAGAGTTTCAACCGACGTTGTTGGGAATCGATCGCGACTCGGCAGTGTCGCGCGCGCGCTTTTTCAAAAACCACCAAGATAGTCTTTTCGATCAATACAATTTTCGCCTGCGCCTGGAAGGGAGCTATAAGAAAGATTGGTTCTCGATGTTTTTCAAGACCGACACCCTCGTGCGCAACGATTTTCAGGGATGGGACGAAGACACCAAACTCTTCGAAGCGTACGCGTCGGCAAAACCAAGCGCCAATTTAATTTTTGAGGCGGGAAAGAAGGTGATGAAGTGGGGCAAGGGCTACGCGTGGAATCCGGTAAGCTTCATCGACCGCCCAAAGAATCCCGAGGACCCCGAAGAAGCCTTGGAGGGAACCACCGTCGCGACCGCGGACTACATTCACAGTTTCGATGGGCCGCTGAAAACGTTGACGCTGACGACGGCGCTGATCCCCGTGTACAAATACGTTAACGCCAAATTCGGGGAGCTGCGCCGAACTAATTTCGCATCGAAACTTTATCTACTGCTCTACGACACGGACGTCGACTTGATGGTGTTAACCGGACAGAGCCGCACCACCCGTTACGGTTTCGATTTTTCCAGGAACCTCACGACCAATTTGGAATTTCACGGTGAGTTCGCCGTGGTTAATAACCTTGATACGATGGCGATCAACGCGAGTGGCCAACCTACCAAGACGCAAGCGGACGCGACCAGTCAGCTGATCGGGTTGCGTTACTTGAGCGAAAAGGAGACGAGCTATTTTCTCGAATACTATCGCAACGGCGGTGGCTTTAGCCGAGCGCAGATAAAAGATTTCATCAGTTTCGTAGATGACAGTTATCGCACATTCGTGAGAACTGGCAACGATAGCGGACTGGTGCGGGCAAACAAGCTGCTCGATGGTCCCTACGGCATGGCCAATCCCGGGCGTCATTATCTTTATTTTCGCGCCAGTCAAAAAGAACCATTCGATATCCTCTATTTTACCCCCGCCGTAACATCGATCATGAACTTGACCGACGCCAGCCTGACGGTGATTCCCGAGCTTACCTACAGCCCGATTACGAATCTCGAGTTGCGTTTCCGTACCGCCTTTTTGCTCGGCAAAAAGGGTACCGAGTACAGCGAAAAACAAAACGATTATCGGGTTGAATTCAGGCTCCGATATTACTTCGGCTTGTAAAAACCGAGAACAATTTCATTCGTAACTGAGGGGGAGAAGGCTGTGATGTGATGGATCTACTCCGGCACTTGGGACGCGTGCAGCGAACTGGAGTCATCGTGGTCACGCACGATGAAAGAACGATCGAAGGCTTTGATCGCGTTTATCACATGACCGACGGTCGGATCGCCGATCAGTGATCGCGGCAGAAAGGCAATGGAGCTCATGCCTGACTGGTTTTGCGTTTCTCGCGGCATACATCGTGTTGATGCGTTGGCTGCTGCCTCGTCTCGGCGTGCCCACCTGAATGGCAAATTCCTGTGACGTCGAGCCTCGATGCAAGAGTACGAGCAGCAACAAAGAGGAGAAATAAAAGATAATGAGAGTCGAAGATTTTACGGAGATTCGATTTAAACCGATCGGAGTCATTCACAACGACACGCTACTCCATCCCAGAACGATTTCCCAAAGAAATACAGGAGCAATGAAGACTCGTGGACTCCACCCAAGAGTCAGAAGCCCTAACTTTTGCTGACTTCGCACGCACAGAGGGACGGTTCGCCAAGCAATTTGACTGTGATGGTAATCCCTCGTTGACGCTCTTCCAAACACAATAAGATCCCTGTGCCACTGGTGGATACTGCAGGAGCTGGCCAGTGTGCGATGCAATCTCCTGTCCTCAAGCTATGCCCGAGATTGGGCGCTATGGGAAAAAGCTGCGGGGCGTCATGAAGGGCAGCGGCAGCGTGTGGTGCCGGTCTTGTACCTTACGCCCCTTTCACGTCCCTAAACGATTTTTGCCAAAAAAGCGGCAATAACCCCAGCGACCAGAGGGAAAAGGATGCTGGCAATTATTCGGATGGTGAAGAGTCTAGGGCCCAAGATCGAAAACTCGTAAAAAATGATTCCGCCACCCCAAAGGGCCCATGAGGTTATGTAAGTTGTGACGGTACTAACACTCCCGCCCGCATGGTAGAGCGATGCTGCGATGGGAAAACTGATGAAGGGGCCTCCGAAGGTAAGAGTCCCTGCTAAATACCCAACTAATACTCCTTTGAACCTCGACTCTTCTCCCAGCCACTCTCGTATTACGCTCTCAGGCAGCAGAACGCGAACATAACCTGCGATCAAATAAGCACCTATCAGCGTAGGCAGGACAGGCAAAAGCGTTTTAATCGCCTCGGTGATCCCCAATATGTGGCGATTTTCACCCTTAAGATAAGCAGCCACGGCAAGAACCAGCGCTACAGCATAAACTACAATGTTAAGTGTCCTCATCTTAAAGCCTCCCTCTCCCTTACCGCAGTTGTTATCACGAATCGCTCCTCCCTTTGTTAATCGTTATTTTGTCTGGATTTTTGTGTCCTACTTGCCTCACAAGGGGGGGCGTCGAAACCTCATAGATGAGGGAGGCAGTGCGAAAGCAGCAGAACAGTGGTTGCAGGACGGCAGCAGAATATTTTTAAAAAGTTTTTAGGAGCAAACCGAGTAAAGAGTTAGTAGGTTGCCACATGGATCCATTAATTTTGCGCATGCTGAAATAGTCGGAGCAAGAGAGCTGGACTTTGCCACATACTTGTTGACCTGAGGCTCCTTTCTTTCGTTTTCCCTTTACCTGCCAGGTCGTTATGTCTTACCCCTCTGTTCCATCGCTGCATAAACTCGTTTCTCGGGCCCCAAATAGATCTGCCGTGGTCGTGCAATCTTTTGCTCGGGATCAGTAAGCATTTCCTGCCACTGAGCGATCCAACCGGAGGTACGCGGGATGGCAAAAAGCACCGGAAACATCTCTACCGGAAATCCCATCGCCTCGTAGATAATGCCGGAATAAAAATCGACATTCGGATAGAGCTTGCGCTTGATAAAATATTCGTCCTCCAGGGCAATCCTCTCAAGTTCCAGGGCAATATCGAGTAACGGATTTCTTCCTGTAACCTCAAAGACCCGGTCAGCCACCTGTTTGATGATCTTCGCCCTAGGATCATAGTTTTTATACACCCTGTGACCAAAACCCATGAGCAGACCATCACCGGCCTTAACTTTCTTAATGAATTCGGAAACCCTATTTTTTGAACCAATTTCCCTGAGCATTCTGAGCACCTCTTCGTTCGCCCCGCCGTGTAGCGGGCCGTACAGAGCTGCAGCCGCAGCCGCAACCGCAGAATAGCAATCCACGTGAGAGCTTCCCACGCTCCGCATGGCATTAGTGCCGCAGTTCTGCTCATGGTCAGCATGGAGAATGAAAAGAACATCCAGCGCCTGCTCGAGGATTGGGTCGGGCCTATATTTCACTTCGGTCATCTTAAAGAGCATATTCAGAAAATTTCCGGTGTAGCTCAAGTCGTTGTCCGGATAGGCGTAGGGCATCCCACGGCTGTGGCGGTAAACAAAGGCTGCTAGAGTGGGCATCTTGCCAATGAGCCGATAGGTCTGCTTTCGCTGTGACTCGGGATCAAAAATGCTCTTGGCATCAGGGTAGAAGGTTGAAAACGCCGCAACGGTGCTCACCAACATTCCCATTGAATGAGCATCGTGGTGGAAGCCGTCAATGAACTTCTTGATGTTCTCATGAATGATGGTGTGAAAAGTAATATTATGCGCCCACTGTTTCAGCTCTGCCGCGGTGGGAAGCTCTCCGTAAAGAATCAGGTAGGCAGTCTCGAGATAAGTACTCTTCTCCGCCAACTCTTCGATAGGATAACCTCGATACCGCAAGATTCCTTTTTCTCCATCAACAAAGGTAATCTTACTTTGACAGGACGCTGTATTCATAAACGCCGGGTCATAGCCCATCAAACCAAAATCATTTTCAGAGACTTTGATCTGGCGCAGATCTGTGGACCGAATCGTCCCGTTTTGAATGGGAATCTCATAATTTCTACCTGTCCGATTATCTGTTATAGTTAAAGTATCCTTATTCATGGCCGACCTCCTTAGAAGACGCTTTCGAGGCCTGGACTAATTTAGCTGCTCAGACGAGATTTTCCGGGCTTCCAAGGCCGATCTACAACCAGGAGTGGATATCGGTGACGGAAAGTCTCGGCGATGTGACAATTCCAACAAACGGGCAAGTAACCGGCAAGTACTTCAGGAAGGGCTTCCGCTCGGATGTCGTTCCACTCCAACGTTACGTGATCAGGGCCGATTAGAGCCGGTTTGTGATTTGCCCAGTCCAGTTGTTCCAGAGGTTTCCAGCAATAAACGCATGATTTTCCCTGATACCACCTGGTCAAGATGTTGCGCACCAAACAATCTTCCGGAGCAGCCTCGATTTGTGCTAGACACTCTTGCTGGCAACCCTGACGTTCGGGCCAGCGCGAGCAGCTCTTGAGCTGAAGATTCAGTTTGCCGATGACTCCCTTTAGCGCTGCATGTTTCGCATCCACTTCAACAGCGGCCGGCTTTGCTGTTTCTGGACAAGTGACCACCCTTACGCCGCGGAATTTGAAATACGCTAGTACACTACGCCAAACCACGAGGAGAATGAGGACGGTAACAACTCCCACAACAAGATAACCTGCAAAGGCTGCCATTGTCTTATCTCCTGCTATCCGTGAGAGCATAATTGATGCCAATTATGCTGACAGGGAGCGTCCAATGAAAGATGGAGGATTCTTTGTTGTCCTTCCGATAAGTTGAAAGATTTCTTAGCCGTTTGTTTTTACGACTGCGAAAAAGTCGGAACAAATTCCTCAGATGTGCGAAAAACCATTTACACTTCATCACCTCACGCTGGGGAAATTTGGTGAAAAATCCGGCACGAAGTTTGCCGTTAGAACTCACTCAATGTAATGTTGGCTGACCGCACGGGCGCAAGAGCAAAACTGTGTGTCGCACGTAAAGGATCCGAGCATGAGTAAAACAGTCGATGTCGTCGCTGGAACTGGATTGGACCAAAAAGCACGGAAAAGTCACTGGCCGGCGCGACTCGACGTTGTGCAGAGCGCGAGCGGGCTTTTTCTCGGTCTGTTCATGTGGGGCCACATGGCGTTCGTCTCGACTGTCCTGATCAGCAACGACGCCATGTGGTGGGTCACGCGGATGTTCGAGGGGCAGTTTGTTTTTGGCGCACGGTACCCCGGTATCGTCGCCGCGATCGTTGCCCTGGTTGCGGTGATGTTCGTGCTCCACGGTTTTCTGGCGATGCGCAAATTTCCCGCTAACTTTCAAGAGTACCGGAGTTTCAGCGGTCATTGGAAGATGTTGCGTCACGAGGATACCACGCTCTGGTGGGTTCAGGCGGTGACCGGTTTCGCGCTTTTCTTTTTGGCTTCTGTCCACCTATACCAAATGCTCGTGCATCCGGGCGACATTGGCCCATATGAATCGGCGGATCGAGTGTGGACCGGCCGCTGGTGGCCGCTCTATCTGGTGTTGCTGTTCTCTGTTGAGCTTCACGGCGGCGTCG
>WNFV01003873.1_pt1 | contig 21159 bp, 16 predicted proteins | sample 5400101 | NCBI WGS metagenome assembly WNFV01 (sample SAMN13153361, study PRJNA577476) | soil metagenome | isolation source: 115 cm soil or saprolite under grassland replicate 1 | place: USA:California | collected 2016-06-15 | reverse complement strand
GCCCGGCTGAGCGAAGGTCAGAGCGGCGAGAATAACAGTAATAACGGTCAAGAACCTCTGGGATGTAATCTGGCGCATATTTTTTCTCCTAGGCTTTCGGCGGAAGGGGCTGTGTGTATAAGTGGGACAGACTTTAGTCTGTTCATCCCTATTTCATGCCGCGGACGGACTTGTGAGCTTTGAGAAATAAGCGCAACAACGCAATCTAAAGTGACGCTGCGACACAAGCCAGACAATGAACGGCGCCCCAAAGGCTATTGCCCCATTGTGTTTGTTGCGCTTGTTTCTCAAAGACCACAAGCCTTTCCAACTGTAGGTTAAATGTGCTTCGATAGCAATCGCAGCAACACAGGCTCGACCTCGCGGCGGATCGCTTCGTTCGCGTAACCGATCCACGAGACGTCGGTCGTTGTGTCGAGCGGCGCGTCTAGCGGACGTCCGCGTCCGTCGGTGATGATCACGCCCGCTTCTTCGGCGATCAAGACTGTGCAAAGGTCGTAAGGGTGGCAGGCATGCCCAACAGGCTTGCCCTCGCGTTTGAATCGTTCGTAGAGCAGACCGCGCGCGTCGAGGAGCATCCGGTCGCGCCCCGTCATCAATTCGTAAAGCTGACCGCCGGTCGAGAGGTACTGGTCGTCGAACATAGCGGTCTTGCTCGCTTCGAGTCCGCCGATGATTTCGCGCGCCAGTTCTTCTTCGATGGCCGCGAAAATCTCCTTGCCGCCGGGAAAGGGATGAAAGACCGAAGCGAAGCCTTCCTTGATCGTGATCGCGGCCGAAGGCCGAGGCCGGAAGGACGTCCGTTCGCCGGCGCCTAGATTCGTCGTCTCGCCGCGGGCGCCCCGGCCCCGAATCGCCCGGAGCGTGTCGGCCATCGCGGCGCGCGTCGTAGGGATTTCAACCTGAACGGCCACGTCGGTGTCTCGGAGCGAAGTCTCGTCTCCCTTGTTCGGCGCCAAACCCGCAAGCCACCATGCGCTGCGTTTGTTGTACATGATCGGGCGGGTGCCGTCTATCGGGTCGACGATCAATCGCGCCCGGCATTTGTCAATCGGAGTCCCGGCGGGAAAAGCCAGCGGCTGCTCGTCGTTGACGCCCTCGCAGATCAGCGCGAATGAAAGCGCCGGCTGCAGGTGTTCAGCCAGCGCGGGCAGCAGCGCCGTTTCGACCGAGCGGTCAATGACATAAATCTTGTCGGCGGCGGTCTCGAAAGCGATTGCGGAGAGCGATTCGGACGATTGCCGCCGCAATTCCCCCAGGACGTGATCGCGCACAACTTCGCCGACGGTCGCTAATCGCCGGGATATTTCTTCATGATCATATTCCATCAAATCCTCCGAAACCCCCTGGGTACGCATCGCTTCCAGCGTGCAGTATTGGGGAAAGACGTATTGTCGGAATCAGACTCTACCGAAGCCGCCTAGCTTGCGTCGAGTGATTATCGTTTGCAATCCTGCGCGCCCGGCCCCAATCGCGCTGCGGGCCTCCAATGCTCCTCCGCCCATGACTGCACGCTGGAAGCGATGCTTACCCAGGGGTGATTTTCATTCTTTCAGGGCGCCGCCGCGCGACGTAAAGTTTCCTCGGGTAAAACGTGGCAGCTTTGACTGACGGTCAGGCCGCGAAACAGAAACGCCACATTCAACCGTCTGGGTGTCTTGCCGCGCAATCGCTGTTAAGAGATAAGCTTGCGCGAAGTTGCCCGGACTCTGACTCGCTGGCACGGTCGTTGCGGAACTCCTTTTTCATGAGAGCGCGAGACCTGGCAAGCGAGCTAAAGATAATTGGCGGCTGCGCGCTGGCGATAACCGCCGTCTGGTTATGCGCGCTAATCGTTACCTCACGCGCGCTGCGAAAGACTGACGAGACAGTGACGCTCGATCCCAACCGCCGTCCCGGCGCAATCTCGCCGCCCGCCATCTCTTCGGCCCCGTTGCCGGAAGCCGACAGCGATTTGGAAATCGTCGGCGACCAGATTGCGAAAGCCATCGTCCACCTGAACCGTGGGCGGCGCGAGGCCGCCTTGCATGCGCTCGATCAGGCGCAGAGCACTTCGCGGCGAGCGCTCGCGAGTCGCCCGGTTACAGACAAGATTAATGAAAGGCTAAAATTGGCCTTGCGAGAAACGGAACAGGCGCGGCGCCAGATCGCGCGCGGAAAGTCCGTCGCGGCGGCGCTGTCGCTGCGCAAACTTGCCCGTCAACTCGACGCCGTGTGATCTGAAATCCTCAATTTTCAGTCTCGCCCTTCTCCGCCAATTCATCTTTGACGCCGAAGCGCTCGGCCATGCGATATAGCGTGCGCCGGTCAATGCCCATGACCTCGGCGGCGCGGGTGCGGTTTCCGCCAACAACCTTGAGCACGTGCAGCAGATAGCGGCGTTCGAGTTCTTCGAGCAGCGGCAGATCGTCGTAGAGAGCGGCGAGCGGCGAACGGGCCGCCGCCAGCGCCTCTTCGGACTGTAGCTTAGGCGGCAAATCTTCCGGGGCGACCTCCGACCCGCGCGCCCGCAGCGCCGCATATTCCACGGCCGATTCCAGCTCTCGCACGTTGCCCGGCCAGTCATAGGCGACCAGGACTTTGACCGTTTCTTCTAAAAATCTCAGCGCTCGGCCGACAGTGTCTCGCGACGCCCGCAGGAAGCGTTCGGCCAGGAGGGGGATGTCGCTCCGCCGCTCGCGCAGCGGGGGTGGACGCAGCGTGAATACGTTCAGGCGATAGAAGAGGTCTTCGCGGAAGCGCCCCGACGCCACTTCTTTTTCGAGGTCGCGGTTGGTCGCGGCGACGACTCGCGCGTCCACTTGGACGGGCCGCGCGGCGCCGACGCGCCGAATCTCCCCCTCCTGCAGCGCGCGCAACAGCTTGACCTGCATCGCCGGGCTGGTTTCGCCGATCTCGTCCAGGAAGAGCGTCCCGCCTTCGGCCTCTTCCCACAGACCCTTGCGATCGACGACCGCGCCCGTGAAGGCGCCGCGCACGTGGCCGAAGAGTTCCGCTTCGAGTAGCGTTTCAGTGAGGGCGCCGCAGTTGACCGGCACAAACGGGCGCAAGGCGCGGGCGCTGTGTTGATGAATCGAGCGCGCCACCAACTCCTTACCAGTCCCGGACTCGCCGATGATCAAGACCGTCGAACGGGTGGGGGCGACGCGCGCGATCTCTTTATAGAGTTCGAGCATGGCCGGCGAGCGCCCTATCAGACCGGCCATGCCAGCTTGCCCGTGTCTCGGGCGCTCGGCTTCGGATGTCGACCGGGGGCCCTTGCTCGACTCTTCCGAGCGCTCCAGCGCCCGCCGCGCGACGGCGATGATCTCTTGAACTTTGAACGGCTTCGAGATGATGTCCCAGGCGCCTTCGCGCGACGCCGCCACCGTCGTGTCGAGCGCGCCGAAGCCGGTGATCAACACAACCGGGCATCGGTCGCGCATCTCGCGCAGCAGGTCGAGGCCGGACATTTCGGCCTCCAGGTTGATGTCACTCACCACTAGATCGAACTTCTCACGCGCCGCCAACTCGATCGCCCGCTCCGGCGTCTCGGCGGTCTCGGCGCTCCAGCCCTGCGCCGTGAAAAGCTCGCGCAACAGGTTGCACGAAGCCCGATCGTCATCAACCACCAAAATTCGCTTCATAAAATTTCCTTCCCGCCGCGCCCGCTTCTGCGGAGAGTGGACAGGATTTACAGGATTTTTCAAGATTCACTCAATTCGCAAAATCCTGAACAATCTTGTAAATCCTGTCCACCCTCATTGTTCTGTGACGCCGTCGCGGACGATCCGAGCTCCTCGGCGCCTTTCAAAGCCGGGAAGCGCAAACGAAAGCGAGTCCCTTGTCCGGATTCGCTCTCGACCTCGATCTGGCCGCCGTGTTCCTGCATAACGTGGCTGACGACGACCAGGCCCAGCCCGGCGCCTTTGCCCCTCTCCTTCGTCGTGTAGAGCGGTTCGAAGATATGCGCCTGAGTCTCGCGCGACATGCCGCAACCGGTGTCGGCGACATCCACGATGACCTGCGCCTCGTCGCCGTTGTTCGACTGGGCGCCCCAGTCCGCGCCCCAGTCCGCAGAGGATGTCGCAATCCGCAAGCTTCCGCCCGACGGCATCGCGTCGAGCGCGTTGTTGATGAGGTTGATGAAGACCTGCTGCAAATAATCGGCGTCGCCCGCGATCGGCGGCAGGCGCGGATCGAAGGCCGTCTCCAAGCAGACCTGACCCGTTTCCAGAGCCGGCCCGGTCGCGTCGCAGACGCGGCGCAAGAGCGCGTTCAGGTCGAGCGGGTTCAGTTCAGCCGTCTCCGCCCGCGTGCGGTCGAGCATCCGGCGCACGATCCTCTCGATCCGTTCGATCTGCTCGACGATGATTTCGATGCGCGACTCGGCGGCGACCGGCTTGTCGCGCAATTCGCCGCTCATCAACTGCGCGTGGCAACTGATCAGATTGAGTGGTGTACCCACTTCGTGCGCGAACTGCGCGGCGGTCTGTCCGGCGGCGGCCAGACGTTCGAACTGCGTCAGCCGGCGCGTAGTCCGCCACAACTCCAGGTTGGTGGCCGCGAGCTGTTCGTTGCGCTGTTGCAACTGCGCGGTCGCCTCGCGCACGCGCTCGCGGAGCAAGGCCTGGCGACGCTCCCGCTCGCCGGTCATCTCGCGCACTTGAGAGAGCAGGCTATTGAACTCTTGCGAGAGGCGTCCCAGCTCGTCGGGCGGTCGCGGCGGCGCCTGCGCCTCCAACTCGCCCGCCTTGGCGCGGGCGATTACTCCGAGCAAGCGCTCGATGGGCGTATAGACCAGGCGCCGGAAGAGCAGATAGGTCGAGAGCGTGGTCAACGCCACGGCGACGAGCGCGATCCAGGCGGCTTGCCGCGCATAGCGCACGGCGATTGACGGAATATTGTCCAGGCGCTCCGACACTTCGACGGCGCCGCTGACGCGTCCCCGGTCCCCGGTCCTTTGAATCGGCGCGAAGACTCGATAGAGCGTGTTGCCGACATCTGAGCGCTGTTCGGTTACGACACTGGAAGTCAGGCCGCTGCGCAGGGCGGTCTTCGTCTCTTCCGGAATCTCCTCGGCCGGCTCGCTGCCCGCAGCCGCCACGCGTTCGACGAAGACGCCGCCCGCGCGCTCCCAGATGCGCACGTCGACCACGTTAGGGCGCGTGCTGCGCACGAGCGCCACGGCGTTCGCCATGTCCTGCGGGCCGCCCGTCGTCGGTAGATCGGAGATCGCCTCCGCGAGACTGATCGCCTGCCATTCGGCCAGCGCCTTCTGCTCGTCGCGCACAAGGTCTACGACCCGCGCGCTGATGGTCAAAAGCGCGACGATCAGTACGGCGACGGTGATCGCCGAGGCGAGCAGCGTGGTCTTTGTGTGAAGTTTTAGCGGTCGCATGGTTTCGATTGACAATCTTATCAAAGGCGCTACATCCTGCGACAGCGGCGCTCATCAGGCCGGGGCGATTGCAAAGTCCTCAGAGAGGACCTAAAGCTCAAAACTTACAACCTACAAAAGCGCCGACTGACTTTGCAGAGCCTTGCTAGGGCCGCATCCTTCATCCTTTAGAGGATCGTATGGTAAAAATCATCGAAGCATATCAAAACTTGCAGTCTGCGCAGGAGGCCCTGAAGCTGATTGCGGAGAGCGTGGGCGAGCCAGGGCGCCTCTCAATCATCGGCCCCGGACAGTCTCAGATTAACGATAAATCGCGTTTCAACAATCCCTGGTTGTGGGGCGTCGCGCTGGGCGCGGTTGTGGGATTCGCGCTGCCCGGCGGCGGCCACCTGCTCCTCGCCGGGCATCTGGCGCGCGCCGTGGCGATGCACGCGCTGGGGGTGACCGCCAAAGGCATAATTGCGGGCGCGGCCACGGGCGGGACGGTAGACCTGTTGAGACGCCTGGGACTCGACCGCCAGTCGGCGTTGGAGGCGGCCGAGGTCGTCGCGCAGGGCCGATACGCGATAGCGCTCGACGGCGATTGGGTGACCATGCAACGCGCGAGGATCGTGCTCGGCGTCCGGCGGCCGCCGGACCCATACCTCTTCGAGATGGTTCGCCGTTACGGTTATGAGTATCAATCTTTTCTCTCGCTCTATGGCGGCATGGAGTCGTGGGTCTCAAGCGACCCGGAGGCCGCCGTCGTCTATCGCCGCGTCGGGCGCGTGGCCGTGGTGGCCGCCGCTCCGCTCGCCGCGCGCGGGGACCTGCTCGAAGTCACACGCCGCTTTCTCGACTTCTGCGGGAAACAGAAGCTCGATTGTCTGATGCTCCCGGTCGGAGGCGAATACGCGGCGATCGCGCGCTCCTGCGGCATGGCGCTGCTCCACATCGGCGAGTCCGGGTACTTCAAACTCCCCGAATGGCGCCCCGCCGGCGACCGCGCGAAGAAAGTGCGCGCCGGCGTCAATCAGGCGACACGGGCTGGCGTGAGCGTCGAGCCTTACGACCCGTCGCAGCGCCTCGACCCGCGGGCGCGCGCCGAGATCGAAGAGATCTGCCAGGCCTGGGTCAATACCCGTGAGGTGGACGCGCTCGGCTGGCTGCTGGAGCTTGATCCGTTTCACCTCTCCGAGAACAAACGGTACTTCCTCGCCCGCCGGTCCGACGGAAAGCTGGAAGGCATGCTCGTCTGTTCGCCGATCTACGCGCGCGACGGCTGGTACCTGGAAGACCTGATACGGCGGCCAGGCGCCGAGCGCGGCGTGAGCGAGCTGTTGATAGTCGAAGCGCTCAAACGCTTCGCGGCCGAAGGCGCCAGGCTGGCGACTCTCGGCACATCGCCGCTCGCCGGGGTCGAACCGCAAGGCCCATTCAAACAGACCTCCCGTCTACTCAAACTGATCTACGAGCATCTCGACGCTTTCTATCATTTCAAGGCGCTGCACCGCTTCAAAGCCAAGTTCGCCCCTTCCTTCGTGGATCAAGAGTACGTGGCCATCTACCCACCGCGCATCCGGCTGCGCATGGCGCTCGCGGTCATCGGGGCTTTTGACCCGGCGGGCTTCACCGGCGTGATGGCCTCGAAGCTGCGGCGGATCTGGCGCCAGGCGCGTCCGCGGTCTTAACTGTGGCGCGGACTTTAGCCCCGATCCACGGCTAAAGATGTACAGCGGACTGTCCAGTCTGCTGAAGTCTTCGTAAAGGGCCGATTGATAGAGACTTCAGCAGACTGGACAGTCCGCTGTACATTGCCGCGGCTTCACTCAACAGGTGAAGCCCCAAACTCGCGGAAATCCGATGGGAAGCCGATGAATATTGGTTGAATTCGTTGTCGCCCATTTCTTATCCGTGGATTTGGGCTTTAGTCTGCGCCTGCGTCATATCCTCGGGCCGCGCAGACTAAAGTCCGCGCCACTACTCTCCGGAGTCCCGTGGATTTGGGCTAAAGCCTGTCACATACGCAACTCTCTATCTCTTCGAGACTCGAGAATTCTTGCCGGCGCCCGGCCATCAGCAATTCCGATTCTGTCAGCAATTCTTTGGCCAAACCGTCTTGCCGAATCCGCCCTCACTCGATAAGCGTCAAGAGATAAACGACGAGCGCGCGCAATATCGTTTCGGCCACGGGCAATGACAGCAAGAGCCTGTCGCGCCGGAGCGCGTTTCCCAACATAATCAGAATCAGAAGGGACATGGCCTTCCTCCTCGCTTCGGTACGAGTCCAAACGTCCGCTCGGCTTTGTGGCGCTCCTGCTCTTCACGCCCGGGATTCGCCAAATCCGCCACGCCACACGCGGCGCGGATTGAGAGTGGATTGAGAGTATCGCGAGCTAAATCCCTTGATAAAGACGCCTCCGATCGGGCCGTAGCCGCCAGATCGCGCTGGCACATGTGTTGCCTCCGCCGTGAGGTTGTCAACGCAACGCGGCGAGCGCCGATGGATTATGCGCTATTGACCGAGAACAACCTGACAGGCCCTACTTATCGCTGAGGAGAATATGAAAAAGATTTTTGCATCCCTGACCCTCGCCGCTTTCATGCTGAGCGGCGCAACCGCCTTCGCTAATACGAAAAACCAGGCGACCAATTCGGCGCCCAAGATGACGACGACGAGCGGCAAGAAAAAGAGCAAGAGGAAACACAAACATCACCATTCGGCCACGAGCGCGACTCCGAGCGCGGCGACCCCTAAGAAGAAATAGCGACGGCTTTCTTTCTTTGACCTCCGGATAGGCCTCCTCGCTGCGCGCGCCGCTTGGAGGCCATTCTCATTTCAGGATGCCCTCGGAGTTATTTCTTCCGTTTGAACGCGCGCACGTTCTCCTTCGTGATCACTACCGTCCCGGTGTCGACGTTGGTCGGCAGCGGCAGCACGCCTGCGCCGCGCCAATCGTCGACCATCCGCACCTTGTTGTGATGCAGGTCGTAGAGCATTCCGAGCGCCATATAGGCCATCGTGTAGGTGCGCTGCGCGATCGAGGCGTCGATCATGCCTTCTTCAATCAAGCTCAACGTGGCTTCGTTGCGATCCATCCCGACGATTTTGACTTTGCCCGCCAGGCCTTTCTCCCTCAGGACGACCGCCGTGCCTTCGCCGCCGCCCGCGTCAACGCAGCCGACGCCGGCGATGTTCGGATGCGCGCTCAAGATGTTTCGCGCGACCTTCGCCGCCTCGTTCGGATCGGCGCGGTCGTTGCCCACGTCGACGATCTTGACGGCGGGGTGTTTGGCCAGGGCGTCGCGGTAACCTCTGATGCGGTCTTCCAGGTTAGGCTCGCCCGGCACTGAGAGCAGAAAGACCTCGCCGCGGCCGTCGATCAGTTTGCCCAGCAGTTCGCCGCCTTGCCGCCCGGCGTTGTAATTGTCCGTGCCGACGTAGCTGAACCGCTTACTCTGCGGCGCGTCGGAATCGACGCAGATAACGGGAATCCTGCCGTCAATCGCCCGATTGATCATCGGCGTGATGCCGACGCCGGCGGGCGAGACGATTATTCCGGCGGGTTTGCGCGCCATCGCGTCCTCGAACTGTTTGATCTGCTCGTTGACGTCCGTGCCTGACGCGCCGCGAAAATCGGCCCTCACGCCGAGCGCGCCCGCGCGATCCTCCAGACCCTCGCGCGCGTCGACCCAGTAAGGGTTCGAGACCGATTTGCCGATGAAGACGTACTCCTCGTTCGGGTCGGCTTCGGCCATGGCGAGGCGAGCAGCGCCAGCCCCACGCGCCCCGCCCGCCTGATCGCCGCGAGGCCAGAAGACCAGCAGCCCGATAATGATCAAAGCCAACGCCACATTGATTGCCCGTTCCATCTTTTTGTTCCTCGTTGTAGTCAGCGACTTCCACAAAATACGCGCCCGCTCGCCCGTCAATTGATCGATCATCACCGCGACGATCAGGATCAACCCGGTGATGATGCCTTCGGCGTAGAACGACACGCTCATGAAACCCAGCCCGTTGGCGATCATCCCCGTCAGCAGCAGTCCCAGAAACGCGCCGAGCACTGTGCCCACGCCGCCGTTCAAACTCGCCCCGCCGATGACCACCGCCGCGATCACGCGCAACTCCGCGCCGGTCCCCGCGATCGGCGAGGCGGAGCCGTTCTTCGCCGTGGTGATCACGCCGGCCATTGCGGCCAGCATCCCGGTGATCACATACATCACAATCCGCACGCGATCAACGTCGATGCCCGACAGTCGCGCGGCCTCTTCGTTCCCGCCGACGTAATAGGTTTGCCGCAGGAAACGCGAATGCCTCAGCAGAAGATCGGCCAGCGCCGCCAGAACCAGAAAAATGATCACCGGGTAGAAGACTCCGAACGCCGCGCCCTCGCCCAACCTCCTGAACGATTGCGGGAAGCCCGTCATCACCCTGCCCTGCGTTTCAACAAGCACGATGCCGCGCACGATCGTCATCGTCCCGAGCGTGGTCACCAGCGGATTGACCTTGACCTTAGTGATGATCAATCCGTTGACTAGGCCGACGACCGCGCCGCTCAAGACGCCGAGCGCCACGGCCACGCCGGTGTCGTAGCCGTTCAACAACGCGACGCTCGCGACATAGCCGCCTAGCGCCAGCGTCGAGCCGACCGAGAGATCGAACCCGCCGGTGATGATGACGAACGTCATCCCGATGGCGATCAACCCGTCGGGCGCGAGCCCGGTCAAAATCGCTTTCAGGTTGTCGGGAGTGAGAAACCGGTTCGAGGCGCCGGGCTGAATGAAATAAAAGACTAGCGCCGTGACGAGCGCGCAAATGAAGATTACCAGTTCGCGGATTTTGAGGATTCGTTTGAGCATTGTGAAGTTGAGGATTCGAGACGCCACGAGACAAGCTCGTGGCGTCTCGAGGCGGACGGCGTTTTTTGTAGCCACAAACGTGAGACGCCATGAGACAAGCTCGTGGCGTCCCATAAGGCGAATTCTAAATCAGGACAACCAGGATTGGTACATCTAACCGCCGCAGGTCGCCGCAGGTACGCAGAGAAAGACCTGTCTTTCTCGCCCTCTGCGCGCCTTTGCGGCCTCCGCGGTTGGACTATTTGTACTAATGTTACGTGGTCTGATTTAGTCTTCACGATCAATACGCTCAAGGCAGCTTGTCATCATGAATGCGACTTGGCAACATAGCTCCTCGTTTAAGTAATCTCGCGCAAGAGGAGATATGAAAAAGTTTTGCTCATTGTCCGCATTGATCGCGGCCGCGGGCGTCGATTTTTTGAGGACGGAACCTGTCAAATGAAACTGAGCGCCAGATTGATATTACTCCTGACCTTTTCGGTCAGCGTCGTGATGGTGGTGGCGAGTCTGATCACGCTGAGGCAGCGCGAGGCCGCGCTGCTGGACGCCGCGCGCGACGAGGCGCGCGTTCACGCCGTCACGCTGCAGATCGCGCTCGAAGAGGATTATCTGACGGGCCGCTCGCTCGACGCCCAGCGATTGATCAACCGGCTGAGGGAGAACACGGGGGTCTACAGCGCGGCGCTATTCGACGCGGCCGGCGAGATCGTCGCCATCTCCAACACGCTAGCCCCCGAGGAGTTCAGGTATCTGAACGAAGCCCGCGAGGCGCCTCTCAACGGGAAGGGCCTCGAGATCATGCGCAGCATCAGCGGCGAGGATTATTTTTCGATGATCCTGCCGCTTCAGGTTCAAGGCCGGCGGGTGGGCGCGATCGAGATCGTGCAATCCATCTCTTTTGTCAAAGCCGACATCGCGCGCGCGCGCTTTCACGTTTTGATCACGACGTTGCTGTTGTTCGGCGCCATCCTGCTGGTCGTGGCGGCGGTGACGCGGTACAGCCTGGCGCGGCCCATTCACGAGTTGCTCGACGCCGCCGTGGCCCTAGGGCGTGGCGATCCGAATTATCGGGCGCCGGCGCCGTCGGGCGGCGGCGAGCTGGCCAGTCTAGCGCGGGAATTCAACCGCATGGCCGACCGCCTGGCCGAGCAGCGCCAGTCCACGCTGCGCGAGGCCGAAGAGCGGCTGGCGCTCGAACGCAAGCTGCGGCACAGCGAACAACTCGCGGCCGTGGGAAGGTTGGCCGCCGGCGTGGCGCACGAGATGGGCGCGCCCTTGCAGGTTATTGACGGGCGCGCCAAGCAACTGCTCCATCACCCCGACGCGCCGACTGAAACGCGGCGCCGCAACCTGATCATCATTCGCAACCAGGCCGAGCGCATCGCGCGCATCGTCCGGCAATTGCTCAACCTGTCGCGCCCTCACAAACTTTATTTTCGAAGAATCGAATTGACGCCGCTAGTCGAAGAGGCCGCCGAACTGATCGAGACGCAGGCCGAAAGCGCCGGGGTCGAGATCGAGGTCCGATGCGACGGCGCGGCGATCGACGCCGACCCCGAGTTGATCCAACAGGTCCTCCTGAACATCTTCCGGAACGGAATTCAGGCGATGCCGCAGGGCGGGCGTTTACGAGTCGAGTGCCTGAAAGACGCGGCGGAGAGGGGCGGGAGAAACTTTGCGGCGCTGCGCGTTTCGGACACGGGCGTCGGGATCGCGCCCGAGAGCTTGCCCAACATCTTCGACCCCTTCTTCACGACCAAGGAGGTCGGCCACGGCACGGGGCTTGGCCTGCCCATCTCCAGCCGCATCGTCGAGGAACACGAAGGTTGGATCGAGGCGGCGAACGGGGCCGAGAGCGGCGCGGTCTTCACCATCTATCTGCCACAGGCCGGTTTAACGGAAGTGAGGGCGGAAGCGATGGCCGCTGAAGTCACGGAAGGGGGCGCCGCATGAGCGCGAGAATTTTGATTGCGGAAGACGACGCGGACCTGCGCGATCTGCTGCAGGACGACCTGGAAGACGCGGGATACGAAACCGTCGTGGCCATCGACGGGCGCGCGGCGATGGCGCACGTCGAGCGCGAGCGCGAATGGATCGACCTGCTCATCACGGACATGCGCATGCCCGGTCTGGCCGGCGACGAATTGTTGAACGCGATGCGGACGCGACGTTCAGAAGCCCCGGTGATCGTCATCACGGCATTCGGCTCGGTGGAGCAGGCGGTAGAGATGGTCAAGGCCGGCGCGTTTCAATACCTCACCAAGCCTTTCGACACCGACGATCTGCTGCGCGCGGTCGCCGACGCGCTGGGGCAGAGCGCGCCGCAGCGCGAACAGGCCCGGTTGCGCCGGGAGATGCCCGAAACGTCGGCGCGCATTGTAGGCGCTTCGCGTCCTATGCGCGAACTGTTCGGGTTGATCGCCCGCGCAGCCCGCGGTTCGAGCACGGTGCTCATCACCGGCGAATCGGGCACGGGCAAGGAATTGGTCGCGCGCGCAATTCACGAGACGTCCGATGCACATCCCGCCGCTGCGCGAACGCCCGTTCGACATCCCCTTGCTGGTCGAACACTTCATCAACAAAATCGCCGAGAAGTCAGGCCATACGCCGCTCAACGTTCCGCCGGAGACCCTGGCGACGCTCACCGCCTGCTCGTGGCCGGGCAACGCGCGCGAGTTGGAGAACGTGATAGAGCGCGCCTGCGCCCTGGCCACCGGCTCCAACCTGACTCCCGACGACCTGCCGGAGCGCGTGCGCTCGAACGGCCAGACGGGCGCCATGATCGCGCGCGCAAGGGAACGGAGAATGACGCTGCGTGATCTCGAAAAGGAATACATCGTCGAGGCGCTGCGGATGACCGGCGGGAACAAATCGCGCGCCGCCGAAATCCTCGGCATTGACCGGCGCACGTTGCATCGCAAGTTGGACGAATATCGCGCTGAAGACCCGTCGTTCGAGTTGTGATTTGTTATTGTCGCAGCAAACAAATTGTCGCAATAATATCTGTTGTCGGATTTTGTCCCAGCGCTGGGGCAGATTGTCTCGCCGCGGGGGGCCGCTCAGCTCAATAAGCCCAATAAAGTCAGGCGCCGCGGCTGATGGCACACTCGTTGCCCTGAAACGCGACGGCAGAGAAAATAAGCTTCATTAGACTCCAATAGAATTGGGCCCCGAGAATATATTTGCTTAACCACGGGGAAGACTGGGGACGTTAGAAAGAAATGGGAGTAATGGTGGTTCTTTCTTCGCAGTCGCAAGGTCTTCGCCGTGGTCATTTTTTGCTGGGGAGCTATTATGGAAAAACTTGTTAGAGGCATTCACCACTTCCAAACTACGACCTTCAGCGCGCATCGCGAATTGTTCGAGAGCCTTTCGCAAGGGCAGCAGCCGGAGACGTTGTTGATCACCTGCTCCGATTCCCGCATCGCGCCGGACCTGCTGATGCAGACCCAACCGGGCGATCTCTTCGTGTTGCGCAACGCCGGCGCCCTGATCCCGCCTTACGGCGCCGCGAGCGGAGGCGCCGGGGCGACCATCGAGTACGCCGTCGTCGGGCTGGGCGTGAAACATGCGCTCGTAATGGGCCATTCGAATTGCGGCGCGATGAAGGGGCTGCTCGATCCCGACTCGCTCGCCGACATGCCGCTGGTCGGCGAATGGCTCAAACATGCCGACGCGACGCGACATGTAGTGGACGAATGTTACCCCGACCTGAAAGGCGTCGATCTGCTCAATGCGGCGATCAAGGAGAACGTGCTGGTTCAACTCGACAACCTGCGTACCTATCCGAAGGTCGCGGCGCTTATGGCGAAAGGCGCGCTGACATTGCACGGATGGATTTATGAAATAGAGAGCGGACAGATTCTGGCCTACGACCCGCAGCTGTCACATTTTGTCCCGATCACTTCCGTGGCGGCTCTGCCCACGCTGACCGCGCGACCGATGGCTACATCCAGGATCGCGAAGCCGGCGTCGAGCGGTCACTCCAGCCACGGCGAGTGAGCGGGACGTCTTTACACTTTCCCGTTCCAAAATTTTCAACATAGGCGGCGGTCGCCGCAGATCGCCGCGGAGGGATTCGTCTGCCTTGATGGCGGTTATCACTCCCCTGGGTACGCATCGCTTCCAGCGCGCAGTCTCGGCGAAAGACGGATTTATAGGGGCCAGACCTGCGTACGCGTCGCCTCCAGTTCGCTGCGTCTGATTCCGATCAATAGGCGCCTTGCCGAGACTGCACGCTGGAAGCGATGCGTACCCAGGGATTTTCGAAGGAGACAAGAGGTAATGGCGAAAGCTATGATTCAAAATTTGAATGAACAGCCAGTGAATGAACGCGACAACACCCATCTTGTCGGAAGGCTGTTGTATTACCTGAACCCGCTCGACGGGCGTTACGACGACCTGGGCAAAGGCAATTGGAAGCTCAATGTGGCGCGCGATTTCACGGCCGGCCTGATCGTCGCGATGGTGGCGATTCCGCTGGCGATGGGCTTCGCGATGGCTTCCGGGCTGCGCCCCGAACAGGGCATTATCGGCGGCGCGGTGGCCGGGCTGGTCGGCGCGCTCTTCGGCGGATCGAAGTATCAGGTCTATGGGCCGACGGCGGCTTTCATTCCGGTGATCGCCGGAATCATGGCGACATACAATCTCAGCTTTCTGATTCTGGCGTCGTTGATCGCCGGCGCCATCCTGATGTTGATGGGCGTGGCGCGGCTGGGCAGTCTCTCGAGACTCGTGCCGCACTCCATCGTCGTCGGTTTCACAATAGGTATCGCCGTGGTGATCGCGCTCTCGCAGATCGGCGAGGTGCTCGGATTCAAGGCCTCCCTGGGATACGGCTTTCTCGATAAAGTGACCGGCGTCATCGCCGACATCGACGGCGTCAACTGGTACGCAGTCGCGCTGGGGCTGCTCACTTTCGCGGCCACGAAGTACCTGCTCAAAGTCTCGCCGTTCATTCCGGCGCCGTTGATCGCGCTGGCCGTGGCGACTGGCTTATCCTCGACGCTCTTCGCGGGCAAAGGGCTGACGCTTATCAAGGACAAATACGGCGCCATCCCGACCGACTTCTTCGTCTTCAACATGCCCGCGGCGATCCCGTTCGACGCGAAAACGCTCTGGGACCTGGCCTACTTCGTCGCCGCGATCATCTTCGTCTCGGCGGTCGAGAGCCTGTTGTGTTCGCGGATGGCCGACCGCCTGGCCGAGAATAAGGGCACGCCTTTCAATCCCAATAAGGAGTTGTGGGGACAGGGGCTGGTGCAATTCTTCATCCCGTTGTTCAACGGCTTCCCGCACACGGGCGCGCTCGCCCGCACGGCCACCAACATCAAAGTAGGCGCGATCTCGCCGCTGGCCGGAATCTTCAAAGCCGTGCTTAAACTTATGCTGGCCGCCTTCCTGGCGAAGTACCTGGAGCTAGTTCCGATGGCCTCGATCGGCGGCATCCTGCTCTACGTCTCGACGGCGATGGTCAAACCCGCCGAGGTCAAAGAGGCGCTGGCGATGAGCAGGTTCCACGTCGGGTTGATGATCTTTACCGCGGTGATGGTCGTCGTGACCGATTTCCTGACGGGCGTCTTGTCGGCGATCGCGGTCTACGCGGCCGGCTATTTGATCGGCAAGAGAATAGAAGCCAGGCAGGAGAAGGCTGCGGGACCCGTATACTCTCCGACCGGCGATTGATCGTCGCGGAAAAGAGTGGGTTCCAAACAGCGGGCGATGAAACGCGGGAGGGCTTTTCATCGCCCGCTGTTCTGTATAATACGCGACGTCAACGGGATCTCTTCAACTTCGCCGTCATCAAGATCAACTCCCCCGATTTCACCTTGAGCCATTCACCATCCGGCGCGTCCTTCGAATACCAGGTTTGGTATCCATCCCTCACGATCTTAAATTGAAACTCTGTATCAGGTGGCAAGGAATATTCCGCAGGCCTGTCCAGAGAATATCCGGTTTGAATCATCGTGTAAGAACCACCTTTCCTCTCAAAATGCACTGTCCCGCCGCTAGGCCCTCCTTGCTCATCCTCGATGGTGAGCTTTAAGACTCCGGGGGTAGGCCCCAAGGGAAGCTTAACGTAAGTTCCCCACTGTCCATGTTGTACCGTAACAACCGTCCATACCGCCTTTCCATCCCAGCCTAAAGAACTCAGGAACGGATGTCCGTGACTGTCGTTCGCCTTGTAAGCATAGAGGCGTATCGTTCCGGGATGCACGCCGCGTATAGTGAACATGCCTTGCCGATTTGATAGGGCGCGCGATATTTGCATCCCGGTATTTTCCGTATTCTCCGCCTCGACCCACGCGCCTGCGACCGGAACTCCGTTAGAATCGACGACCGTGCCTTCGACTGTTCCGAGCGGAAGTTGCAGCCGCGATTGATAGAAATCAGACGCGAAGAGCGCAAACAGCAAACCTATCGCCGCCGAGTTGAACTTCATGTGTTTTTGGGAAAAGAACCCGAACCGCTTGAACTGACCGCAGCTTTTTATGGCTCTGAGCCGAGCCGTTCGTCGAAAGCAGGAGGATTATACATAGGACATTAATGGGCACAACAGGATTTGAACCTGTGACTTCTGCCGTGTGAAGACAGCACTCTACCGCTGAGTTATGTGCCCGGATTTTCAATCTCTCGTGGCGCGGGACAGATAGTAGCAAATCGATTGCGAGAGCGTCAACGCGCGGCCAGATTTATGAAAAGCGCGGCTATCTCTTTGTGCCACCAATTTCTCTGGCTATGTAGCAAGCGTTGAGTTTGGCCGAAACTGAATCCACAGTGAACTTTTTTGCGCACACACAGACTGCTGAGGTGACCTGAGCATCGGCTCGTGGTATGATTCAAGTGTGAAACACACGCTATGCGCATACGTCATTTTTGACTAAACGCGGCGCGCCAAAAGCCCTGAATCAAATTGTTTTTTTGCCTTATGGAAGGCAACTGATCCAACAGCTATCCCCGTGAATCATGAACCAAAACAAAGACACTCCCAAATCACGACTGCTCCATAGTCATGGGTGGGATGGCTGCGCTGAGGCCAGGTTGTTGCGCGCAACCGATAACTGGGTTGAAGCGCCTGAGTTCCGCAGCCACGGACATGCCCTGCGCCGGTTGTTTGAGGATATTGGTATTGATGCGGTTGTTTGCATAGAAGGCCGCCCCACAGTGTGTCTTAAGGATGGCAGGCAGCTTAGTGACACGAACGTTGAGGAGATTCGCAAGAAACTCTGGAATCTTGGAGCCACAACGCTTCTAGTGATTGAGCAGCGAAGCGAAGTGCGAGTCTTTTCCACTCTAGTTAGGCCATCACAGGAAGATCATCAAGGCACTAGCGCCCAACTCACTACTGAAACGATTGAAAGATTGGAAGCGACGGAGCTTGCCTTGCGTTTACAACAATTTGTTCGTCGCGTTGAGACGGGGGCCATCTATCGTGAGCATAAGGCGCTCTTCAACCCAAAGCAATCTGTAGACCAATTGTTGTTAGAAAACCTGAGGGCGGCGCGTGATCTTATTTGTCCCGAAAAATCAGTCGATGGCTATCGCCGTGCCCATGCGCTTATTGGCAAATTTCTATTTTCTTGTTACCTGCTCGACCGTGGCATTATCGGCCCAGCCTATCTCAGGGAGAATGGCCTGCCGGAGGCTTCCAACATTTTAGGCTTGCTCTCCCAAGCGCTCGTTTACCGAAGCCGCATCCTGGAATCCTTGTTTCATGCATTGCAACGCGACTTCAACGGTTCGCTTTTTGGCGATCAAGTGAACAGCACCTTCACTGATGAAGAGGTTGATTATCTTTTACGTCTCCTTTCCGGTGAGAATCTCCGCAAAAGACAGCCATCGCTATTCAGGTTGTACGACTTCAGTTTCATCCCGGTCGAACTTATCAGTTCTATTTACCAAGAATTTCTTGGAGCTGAAGCAGAGGCTGGGGCACAACCGACGCGAAAGAACCAGCTCCGCAATCACGGCCAAAGAACACAGGGAGCTTATTACACGCCACCTCGACTTGCTGAACTGGCGATGGACATCGCAACGGAGGGGTGGGCCACGCTGTTAGACAAACGCTGTCTAGACCCAGCCTGCGGGTCCGGGATTTTTCTTGTAATCCTCTTTGTCCGTATGGCGGAAGAGTGGCGCAAACGCAATCCCAATGCAAGTACGGAGCGCCGCTACAACGAACTGATGCGTCTCTTGGCTGAGAACTTGCGAGGGGTGGACATCAACCTAACAGCCTGCCTCGTTACCTGTTTCAGTCTTTATCTAGCCTTCCTAGATCAGATGGAGCCAAAGGAGATCATGGAGTTGCGTGAGGCTTTAGAGCCTGACATGCGCAAGAAGCTGTTACCGCGCATCTTGTGGGAACAGAGCAAGAGTCGTCCCCGTTTGCCGCATTTGGACACCATCCGTGAGCTGAATTTCTTCGAGATGCAAGCTGAGCCAGAGTTTGATCTTGTGGTAGGGAATCCGCCGTGGGTGAGTCGAAAAGATGCGCCATTGACCGAAGCGTGGCTATTTTCCGAGAGACACAACCCGGTAGTGAAAGAGATTACGAAGGCAGAGCGCAGGCAGACATTGTTTCTCAGCAATAACACTGATCGCTTTCAGGCCGCGTGGCTCAAACGACACCGGATAGAAACAATTTGGTTGTTAGCTGATTATCGCTTCGTCTTGTTCCCAAGCGCTGACTGTCCCTGTTTTATCGGGCGCTACCACCCTCGGCGGAGCGACGAAACACTGGGTGAGTTTGAGTTCATCACACCCAAAGTTGAGTTACTTGACCCACGCGAAGCGCTGATTCCCGTACAGCCAGAAGACCAAAAGGTAATTAGCGAAGTCGACATTGTCGCTGCTGCTGAGCGAAACAAGGCTGCATTCGCCTGGAAGCAACATCATTGGGGAACAGCGCGTGATATCAGATTGATTGAGAGGTTGATACGTTTACCAAAGCTTGATGCACTCTGTGCAAGACCTCCAAGAATGAAGCGTGATACTCCAGGAACACGGTCTGCCAAAAACAAGAAACGCTGGTGGAAAGGTGCTGGGTTCCAGCCCTTGACTGAAAGTGATTTGCCAGAAGAAGGCGGGGATGAAAATCAAACAACTTGGCCAATTTGGTGGGACAAGCGCCAAGCTTTCCTGGCAGCAAATGCCGCGCCTGACAGTCTTTTTCTTGATCGTGCTCACTGTGAACCATATGGCAATCGCCCTATCGAGGTGCGGCGGACGATTGCCCCCGAATTGTGCCGCCCGCCGTTATTATTGGTCAACAAGGCCAGCACTAAGTCTCTCTTCTCTGATTTCAGTGTGCTATTTCAGGACAATTTCCAGTCCATTTGCGCACCAAAGAACGATGAAGATGAACTCTTATTTCTTACTGCCGTCCTTGCTAGCCCATTGGCCCAGTACCTTTTTCTACACACCACAGCCGTCTTCGGCATTGAGCGCCACATCGCCCGGCTGGAAGAAATACTTGAGTTACCATTTCCTCTGCCAGAAGACATGCCTAATCAGGAACGGAGCAGGGCTATTGTACGCGAATGTGCTGGCCTACTGCGGAATCTCAAACGCGAGCTGCCAAGATCAGAGAATCTGCTGAACCGTGGCTTGCTGGAACAGGAAACGAGAAAGAAACTCGATGCTCTCGTGTACGATTACTATGGCATTTGTGAATGGGAACGTTACCTGATTGAAGATACAGTAGAGATGTTCCGGCCTAGTTCGACACCAGGCTCGCTCGATTCCGAAAACCTGGTCACTGCTCAGCCTTCTCAACTGATACACCGCAGGGCTTATGCGAACACGCTCGTTTCAACCTTCCGTGGCTGGACGCGATCTAAAGCCAGCTTATGGATTGAGGGATATGTCGCGGCGAAACCCGGGCTGGCAATGGTGACTTTGGGCGTCGGTGACAGAGCCAGAGGATACCAGGAGGCACAAGCTGAGGAACACATCGAAGAGGTACTGAAGAAGATTCGCCAGTCATCTACGGGATCCGAAGGCTCTGTCTTTCGCTGCTTGCGCGGCTTTGCCTTTTACGAAGGCACAAAGGTGCATCTGCTCAAGCCGTTGAGCCGCCGACACTGGACGCGCACCGCCGCGCTAAACGACGCCGACGAAATCCTCGTCCATATGATGAAGGAGGACGGATGGGGCGCTTGAATTCAGGCGGCTCAAGCACCTCTCTTAGGCGTAGCCTTTTCCCTGAGGGGTTCGCGGGATTGGTGATGTCGCACCTATTGGAAACTTGGCAGACTTTTTCACTTCATCGGCGAGTACAACTCGAGAATGAGATTACGGCGCTGTTTTGCGATGCACTCAAGGAGGCTTATGTTGTCGCTGGACGGAACTGGATAATCGTTCCAGAATACCCAATCACTGATCCGATTCGAGGCATCCAGCTCAAGCGGTTGCGTGTTCACACAAAATCTGGTTTAAAGCATTTGGCAGATAAGTATGTCGAGAAAGGGTTACAGAGATTCGTAGATGGAAAGTATTCAGCAGATCACCCTTGTGGCGGGATGCTGGGTTACGTCATGGACAACTGCCTTGATGAGGCATTTAACAGCATTCAGTGCGAAATCCACAAGCGGCGTTCGGTGCTGAAGATGAAAAAGAAGAATTCCATTTGCGTCCCGTCTCGCACTGCTCCATCCCATCTGTGGAGTTTGGACACGTTCCACCGACGGTCGGATGGCGAATTGACGGTTCATCATTTATTGGTTGGAGTTGCTCGTTAGTGATAATTTCAATAGTTGCCTGAGCCTGCGCTGACGCCCTTTATTCCCTGAGACTCTTGTATGATCTTGACGCCCGCGCTCGCGCCGATGCGGGTGGCGCCGGCTGCGATCATCTCGCGGGCCGAGGCCAGGTCTTTGACTCCGCCCGCCGCTTTCACTCCGACCTCCGACCCGACCGTGCGGCGCATCAATTCGATGTCG
>WNFV01003192.1_pt1 | contig 21175 bp, 16 predicted proteins | sample 5400101 | NCBI WGS metagenome assembly WNFV01 (sample SAMN13153361, study PRJNA577476) | soil metagenome | isolation source: 115 cm soil or saprolite under grassland replicate 1 | place: USA:California | collected 2016-06-15 | reverse complement strand
TCACACCGACGACGCCGATCGGCATGCGCACGCTCATGTTGAACTTGTCCCGAAGCTCGGAGGGGGTCGTCTGCCCGAACATGCGGCGGCCCTCGCCGGCCATGTAGTAGCTCATGTCGATCGCTTCCTGGACGTCCCCGCCGGCCTCTGCCAGGACCTTCCCCATCTCGTGGCTCATGAGCTCGGTGAGGTCCGCCTTGTGCTCGGTGAGAAGCTGGGCGAAGCGGAAGAGAATCTCGCCTCGCTTCGGAGCCGGCACGAGCCGCCACTCCCGGTAGGCCGACTTCGCCGCTTCGACCGCGCGGTCGACGTCCGCGGCGCTCGAGCGCGGGAAGACTCCGATCGTCTCGCCGTTCGCCGGATTGACGCTCTCGAAGGTTTCGCCGGAGTCGGAGTCGACCCACTTGCCGCCGATGTAGTTCTGGAAGGTCTTCGTGCCGGCGACCGCCATCAGAGGCGGGCGATCTCGGGGACGAGCCGGCCGTCGTCCTCGAGGTGCGCATTCCACTCGCCGTAACCCCCCTCGAGCTCCGAGAGCTCATGGCCCCGGCCCTCGAGGCGAACCGGCTGGGGAGTATCGGGCGTGACCCGGTACTGGTACCAGGACAGATCCCAGGCGACGGTGATGACGACCTCGGCGTTCACCCCCGACAGGGGGACAACGCTCACCTGCGGGTCGCCCAGGCTCTTGGCGATGCCGGCGACCGTGCGCCGGAAGGCGCTCGCGTTGAAGAGGTCGGCCGCCTCCACCATCGCCTGCTCCTCCCGCGAGAGGCGGCGCAGGATCGGCTCGGAGGCGATGGTCTCCTGCGGCGCCGAGCGGCCCGAGTCGAAGATCGACGACAGGCTCAGCCGGCGCTTGCGCCTCCGCTCGACGGGGACCACCGGCGTTGTCGGGCTCCCCTCCTTGAGCCAGCCGTACTCGACGGCTATCTCCTGGCAGAGCGGGCACACGTCGACGAAATCGTCGCCGTGCGGCGCGTAGCGAAGCGGCCGCTCACCCGTGAGGAGCGAGCGCTCGCAGATCGCGCACGTCTGCGTGCTCGGCTGGCTGGAGATGCGCATGCTGGAAGAGCTCATTAAACCTTCACTTCCTCCTCTTCCTTCTTCGTCTCGGCGATGAGCTTCTGGGCGATCTGGCTCGGGACCTCGTCGTAACGGAGGAAATGCATGTGGTAGTCGCCTCGTCCGCCTGTGAGCGATGTCAGCGCCTGCGAGTAGGTGAGGATCTCGGCCATCGGAATCTCGGCCTTGATGGTCGTCATCCCGCCGGTCGAGTCCATCCCCTGGACGCGGCCTCGCCGCGAGTTCAGGTCGCCGTTGACCGCCCCGACGGCCTCGTCGGGGACCGCGACCTCAATCTCCATGATCGGCTCGAGCAGGAACGGTTTCGCCTGCTCGTAGGCGTTCTTGAAGGCCATCGAGCCGGCGATCTTGAAAGCCATCTCGGAGGAGTCGACCGTGTGATGCGAGCCGTCGACGAGCCGCACGCGGACTCCCTGGACCGGCGCGCCCGCGAGCCCGCCGTGCTGCATCGCCTCCTGGATTCCCTTGTCCACCGCGGGGCGGAAGCTCTGCGGGATCACTCCGCCGACGATCTGGTCGACGAACTCGTACCCCTGGTGCCCCTCGATCGGCTCGAGGACGATCTTGCAGTCGCCGTACTGGCCGCGGCCGCCGGTCTGCTTCTTGTAGCGGCCCTGCGCCTTCGCCTCGCTCCGGATCGTCTCCAGGTAGGGCACCCGTGGCTGGTGCAGGTCGACCTCGACCCCGAAGCGGCTCTGCATCCTCGCGACCGCGACCTCGACGTGCATCTGGCTCATCCCGGTGAGCAGCTGCTCGCCCGTCTGCTGGTCGCGGCGGAGGTTGAGGGTGGGGTCCTCCTCGTGGAGGCGGCGAAGCGCTGTCCCCATCTTCTCCTCGTCCCCCTTCGACTTCGGCGTGACGGCGAAGCTCATGACCGGCTCGGGGAAGTCGATCTCCGGATGCTCGACCTCGCGCTCTGCGTTCAGGAGCAGGTCTCCCGTCGTCGTGTCCTTCAGCTTGGCGACGGCGCCGATGTCGCCGTTGACGAGCTCCGGCGCGTGCGTGTGCTCCTTTCCCTGCATGAGGAGGAGCTGACCGATTCGCTCCTTCGAGTGTGCGCGTACATTGACGACGGTGGAATCGGAGCTGAGCTTGCCGCCGAGGACCCGCAGGACGTTGATGCGGCCCGCGAACGGGTCGGCGATCGTCTTGAAGACGAACGCGGCTGTGCCGTCGCCGCCGATCTCGATCGGGCTTCCCTTCTTGGCCGGAGAGGGAATGCCCTCGACGAGCAGGTCGAGCAGCGCCGTCGTGCCGAGGTTCTTGGTTGCCACTCCGCAGGCGACCGGGAAGACCTCGCCGCGCGTGACCGCGTCCTTGAGAGCGTGTGCGACTTCCTCGGCGCTCAGCTCCTGGCCGTCGAGGTAGCGCTCCATCAGCCCCTCGTCCGTTTCGACGACCGCGTCGAGCATCTTCTCGCGGTACTCCGCGACCTGGTCCGTCATCTCGTCCGGGATCCCTCCGGGCGCGGCTTCGTGCTCGCCTTCCGGGCTCGTGTAGGCGACCATGTGCAGGAGGTCGACGATCCCGGACAGCTCGTGCTCGGCGCCGATCGGGATCTGGACCGCGACGCACCTCGGCGAAAGCTGCGCCTGGAGCCCCTCCAGCGCCCGGAAGAAGCTCGCCCGCTCGCGGTCGAGCATGTTGACGAAGAGAACGCGCGCGAGGCCGAGCTCGTCCGCGCGCTTCCACACCCGGCTCGTCTGGACCTCGACCCCCATGACTCCGCTGACCGCGAGGAGGACGCCCTCGACGACGCGCAGCGCGGCGATCGTGTCGCCCTGAAAGCCGGGATCCCCCGGCGTGTCGACGAGGTTGATCTTGCGGTCCTGCCACGCGGCGTTGCAGATGGTGGCGGCGAGAGACATCTGCCGCTTCTGCTCCTCGTCCTCCCAGTCGGAGACCGTCGTACCCTGCTCGACGGTGCCGAGCCTGTTCACGGCGCCGCTCTGGAAGAGCATCGCCTCGACGAGCGAGGTCTTGCCGGTTCCGCGGTGACCGGCGACGGCGACGTTGCGGATCTTTGCTGGGTCGGGCTCGGGCATGCGTCGATCTCCTCCTGGACGGCAGGTTCAGGCGGATTCTAGTGGTCGCGGCCGTAGAGACGGGCTTGACTGGCCGGCGAACAAGCAAGCCTCGCAAGGACGCAGGGAGCGTTCGCACTGAACGAAGTGCGGGCGCGACCGAGAACGCGGCGAGGCGACGCTTTGCAGCCGGCCAGGCTGAGCGTATTTGCGGCCGTGACCACTCTATCCGCGTAGCGCCCGCAACCCAAGCGCCGCCAGCCACAGGGTGAGCACGCCTGCCCCGATCGCGACCGCCCAGAGGCCCGGGCGACCACGCGCTGCGTGCGCGGCCGCGTAGGTCACGCCGCCGAACGCGGCGGCCAGCAGGATGAAGAGCGCACCGAGGGAAGGTCGTTTTGGCGGGGCCACGGCGCGACTGTATCCGGTGGAGTCACACGTACAATGGCCCTCTCGAACCGAGGGGCGTAGCTCAATTGGCAGAGCACCGGTCTCCAAAACCGGGGGTTGCAGGTTCGAGTCCTGCCGCCCCTGTAAGACGAAAAGACCCGCATGCGCGGGCTTCCCGTTCTCTCTGGCAGGCGACGAGGGCCGGGCTTTCTACCGAGAAAGCCCCGCATAAGGGGCTTTCTGTCTTCTCGACGGGCGACGTGGTCCAGATTCTCCAGCGGAACTTTCTACCGTCTCGTCGATCCGCGCCTGAAACGAGCAGGTCGCCAACGCCGTTGCCGTGAGCAGCCGCCGCGGGGTGCGGATCGCCCGGCCCGGCAGGGAGTCGGAGCACATCGACGGGGTGGTCGCGCTTGCGATGGCGGTGGATCGGGCCCTCGGGGCCGAGGCAAGCCCGAGCCGGTGCGGTTGCTCGGATGGATCTAGTCCGAAGAAGCGGTGTCCCCTCCGTGTGGGGGCGTCAGGATCGGTAAGGGTCTTGACGGCCCAACGCTCGACGTCGAGGCTGTGCCCTGAGGCGTACGCCTGGACTCATTTGGCCTCACCTGATGACGTACTGGTGGGAACCGCGGTCGACTTCCCGCCTCCGCCGCAGCCTGAGGCGACCCCGGCCAGCGCCAGCATGACAAGAGCGGGAATGATTGAGGCCGATCGCATCGGAGGAATCATCTACCGCTCTGCGAGTGGCCTGCAAGCGGGTCTCTCCTAGATGGCGGAGGGTCCGGTTTCCAAACCGTTTCCAAAACGGTCCCTTTTCGCCGAAGGGGTAGACCTCGGCCGAGTGGTCTTCTCGCCGGGAACCTCACCAATCATTTCGCGCTGGGCTTCAGAGCGAAAGTCCCGGTGGCGAGAACCGACCCGACCGCGTGTTCTTCGTCCCCGCGCTGCCGAAGACGCGCAGGGCGAAGATCGTCCGCCGGGCCGTGCGGGCGCGCGCGTTGGGCGAGGATCCCGGCGACCTCTCCTCCGTCGAGAACCCGCGGAGGCGCTCGATGCGATCGCCCAAGCCGCCCAGCTCGTCCTGGCAGCTCGTCCTGGCCGGCAGCCGCTCGTCGTCTACTGGACGGTGAGCGTGCCGACCTTGATCGCCACGATCCGGATGGTCCGCCCGAGGAGGCTCGTGCAGGCCACGCTTGCTGTTCCAGCGCTTGTGAACTCGTGCGCGACCACCATCGTAACCGTCGCAGGCGCCGTGCCGGCAACGCTATCGGTATCCGAACCCGCGGTGAGGGTGCAGGTATCGGTCCCAGGGACGGCCAGGGTAAGAAAGGCCCTGGCGGTCATCACGTACTTGCCGGCCGGAAGCGAGAGCGTCGAGTTGCCGCTGCTTGAGGCCGTGAAGTAGGCATCGCTAGGGCCTGTGGGACCTGGAGGGCCTTGCAGCCCCTGGGCGCCCTGCGTGCCTTGGGATCCCTGCGGGCCCTGCCGGCCCCGGAGTCCTCGCGGTCCTCGCGGTCCTCGCGGCCCCCTTACGTTCCAACGCAGCTTCTTGTCCCGACGGACGCAGCGTCGGTGTCGGGCGATGTACAGCCCGCGGCCCTTGTGGTGCACGCAGGCCACTATCTTCTTCGGTTTCTTCGAGGACCCGCTGGCGAGGGCATAAGCGCCGCCCGAAACTGCCAGGCTGAGCACAATAAGCCCTACACCCATCGCCGGAGTGATATTCAGTCTCTTCACAATCGATCCCCCTTTGAACTCTTCCACTGCTATTACCGGTTCGCCTCCTTCTGAAACCCGAGGGTGCAGACTAGATCAGACGCGAGATATTTACACCGAATTTCGGCAAATGTTGGCCGCGCTCTTGGCTGACGAATCAATCAGATAATTGACTGATCATTCAATCAAGCAAAATAGGGCCGCTATTTCGGATCGTTCCGACCTAACGGGTTCCAGACCCAGCGGTTCGCGCAATACCTCGTAAGGTGGGCGGTACTGGGCTTGAACGCTATCTATCGGGCTGAGTCGGCGAGCGGTGGTGCAGAAACCTTCTACCGAACTTTCTACCGACCTGAGCGGCGCTCAGCGCACCTAACTGGACCTCACCGGACGCAACCGTGCCGGATCGCACCCGACCGGACCCCCGGCGGCGAACCTCCAAACCGGGGGTTGCAGGTTCGAGTCCTGCCGCCCCTGCTTCAGCGCGGGGGAACCCAGGGGTTCCCCCGCGAGCCCCTCCTTAAGCAGGTTCCAAGCTCGAACGCGGTCTGGGCTGCGTTCGGGCAAAGCCCGGCTCCGCCCTCTGATACGTCGCTTTGTCCAGCCCCAGGGATTAGGCGCCGCGCGCTCCCTTGCTGACGACCAGACTGACTTTCGCTCCGACCGGTCGCTTCGCGCCTGCGGACGGTCGCTGCGAGATGACGCGACCCTTCTCGACAGTGTCGGAGTAAGACCGCGTGATGCGACCGAGCGAACAGTAGGCGCGAGTGGCCGCGAGCTTCGCCTGAGCGCTGGTCTTCCGGGTCACGTTCGGCACAACGCACCGCTCCCTGCCGCTCAGGTACTGGACGAGCGCGAAGTCACCTCTCGAGGTATACGAGCTGTAGCCGGCGGCTACGAGCTTCCCGTCCGGCTGCCGCGCGAGGGCGAAAGCGACGCCGCTGCCCGGATACAGCGACGTCGTGACCTTGCCGTCCGTGCCGAAGCTCGTGTCCAGCGAGCCGTTCGCTTTGTAGCGGGCCAGCGCGAAGTCCCCCTCCGAGCCGGTGTCGCTGTAGCCGGCGGCGACGAGCTTGCTGTCCGGCTGCAGCACGAGCGCGAAAGCGTCGTCGTAGGCCGGGCCCAGATTTGTCCTGACCTTGCCGGTCCCGCCGAAGCTCGTGTCCAGGGAGCCGTCGGCCGCGTAGCGAACGAGGGCGAAGTCCATCGTGAACGCTCCTCCCTCGTCCGAGCTGTAGCCGACGGCGACGAGCTTCCCGTCCGCCTGCAGTGCGATGTCTCGGGCCTGATCGTCGCCCGAGCCGATCGGGGTCGTGACCTTGCCACCAGTGCCGAAGCTCGTATCGAGGGAGCCGTTTGGGTTGTAGCGAGCGAGCGCGAAGTCCCGGCTCGAGTCGGAGCCGGCGACAATCAACTTCCCGTCGGGCTGTAGCGCGAGCGCTGAGGCGGCGTCGGAGCCCGGGCTGATTGCAGTCGTGACCTTGCCGCCCGTGCCGAAGCTCGTGTCCAGCGAGCCGTTAGCGTTGTAGCGGGCGAGCGCGAAGTCGGTATCGGTGCCGTTCGAGGCACCCCCGGCGGCGACAACTTTTCCGTCGGGCTGGCGCGCGAGTGCTCCTACCCCGGTACCGGTGCCGGAGCCGAAGTGGGTCATAACCCAGCCGCCCGTGCCGAAGCTCGCGTCGAGGGAGCCATCGGTGTCGAAACGGGCGAGCGCGAAGTTGCCCCCGTCCCCGTACCCCCCGGCGACGACGATCCTCCCATTCGGCTGCACCATGGCCGCATAGGCCCAGTTGCCCGAGTCGACCGTGACCTTCCCACCTGTACCGAAGCTCCGGTCGAGCGAGCCGTTCGCGTTGTAGCGGGCGAGCGCGAATTGTGGTGATGTGAACTCGGGCGTGCTCCGAGTGCCGACGGCGACGATCTTCCCGTCACGCTGGAGCGCGAGCGCATTGGCCTGCGCGCTGAGCTTCGAGCCGAACGAAGTGGTTACCTTGCCGTTTCTGCCGAAGCTTGGATCGAGTGAGCCGGAGCGCGCCTGCTGCGCGTGGGCAGAGCCGATCGCCAGCGCGATCGAGCCTGCGAGAGCTGCAGAGAGAAGGAGAAGAGCCCTCATTCACTACGAGTAGCACAAACGGCCGCCGCGTCTCAAGTGCGAGCCCCGTCCGCCAGGGCTCGACCGCGTTATCGCCGCTTCTTGAACGTGGCGGTGACCGAGCGGTTCGCGCTCATCTTGACCGTGCAGGCCTTCTTCCCAGAACAATCGCCGTGCCAGCCCGAGAAGCTCGAGCCGGCGCCTGCCTTAGCCGTCAGCTTCACCGAGACGCTCGAGGAAAAGCTGGCCGAACAGGTCGTTCCGCAGTTGACCCCGGACGGGCTGCTCGTCACCGTTCCGGAACCCTTGCCCGCCTTGGCCGTGACGAGCGCCTTCGGCGCGCTCGCGCTCGCGCAGCTCGGGAAACGGAAAGCGCCAATCCGCGTGTGGTCGTCTCCCCCGCTCGAGGCGTAGTACTCCGTCGTGTACCAGAACGTGCAGCCGTCGGGGTCGAGCGTCATCGCGCTGTAGTCGCCCCAGCGCTCGTCCGTCGAGCCGTCGCTGAAGATGTGCGTCTGCGCGCCCGTCCCCTCTATCAGCGAGGTCTCGGTCTGGCCGAGGGTGTTCCGAGGATCGGTGAAGAGCCGCCCCGCGTACCGAATGGCGGGATACATATTTCCGGCGGAGACGCTGTAGCCGATCGCCATGTCGCCTGCCTGGTCGACGGCGAGGCTCGGCTGGAGGCGGCTCCTCGAGTCCGGGTTGAAGGTCGAGGCCTGCACCGCTTTCCCGACGACCCCCTTCGTGACCGGAACCTGGTACCAGCGGACGGCCGTTTGATCGAGGTTGCTTCCGTGCACGGTGTGCGAGGCCCAGAGCGACTCGACGCCGCCGAAATTCGTGTACTGGTTCTGCATCATCAGGCGATAGCCGAGCGTGTCGATGTCGTTGCCGTCCTTCTCGGGAACCTTGCCCGCAGGCGACGACCATGAGGACTTCGTCAAGGAGTTGCTCGGGCCGGTGAAGGTCGACTTGCTTGGAGTGCTCCAGTTGACCTTGAACTTCCAGACGCGAACCCGGTCCGTCACCGCGTGGGCCGCAACGAAGAGGTTCGGTCTGCCCGCGGGCGGCGTTCCGACCTGCAGGCGCGCGTTGCTCGGCAGGAGCGACTGCGGCGTCTGGCTCTCCACCGGCTGAACGTTGAAGGAGACGACCTGCGGGCTCGCCGCGCCGGCGTACATCTGGGCCTTGTTCATCGCCCAGACTCTCGGATACTGATAGTTGAACGGATGGCTGAAGCCGAACATGTTCGCCGACATGTACAGCCCATCTGTCCAAACCCCGAATTTTGGGTAGTCCTGAAGATAGTCGGCGACGTGCAGCGAGTAGAAGTCCCAGCCGCCCGAGACCGGGTCGCCCGACTGTGAGACCGCGAAGCACTCGTAGGAGTAGGGCGGGGGCGTGTTGCCGGCCGAGTCGACGATGAACGCGAAGTCGGTGATGATCCAACGGTCTGCGAACGTGTCGTAGATGACCACCGGATCGCCGTAGTTATCGGTGTCGCACAGATTGCCGAAGTCGCCCTGCCGCATGAACGTGTCGAAGTCGATGCCGACGACGCGCACTCCGTCGCTCTTGCGGTAGATGCCGATGGCGGTGTTGACCGTCTGGATGTAGTAGGTGGGGCCGACGTCGCCGTTCGTGTCGGGCGGATGGCCGGCGCCGCAGTGAATGCCGCCGCAGTTCTCGTTGAAGCTCAGGCCGTCGAAGCTCGCCAGGGGCGACGGCGCCTTGGTGGCCACGGACGCGGGCGCGACTCCCTGGCCGATCCGTGCCGAAGCTCCTCCGAGCTCGGCTTCCGGCAGCTCCTGCTCGGGCCGCTCGGGCCTCGAGACGCTCGCCGGCCGAACCTGCGCGAGTGTCCGGAGGTTGCCGCGAAACGAGGACGCCTTCTGAAGCCTGAAGGACATGGGCCCTTCCTTGGGCGCAACTGTGGGCGACTGCGCATATCCCCGTTCGCCGGCGCCCCCCGGCGCAGAGGGGCGATGCAGCGCCGGCCCCCCCTGAGGCGATGCAGCGGGTCCGCGCACAGCCACTGCGACGGCAAGCGAGCCGCCGACCAGCACTGCCGCGCATACGCCGGCCAGGTGTGCTCGATCAGGCATCCGAATGACGATCCTACTGACCGCTCGTAGGATTTCAATAGGACTTTCGGCCTATTTGCTACCGCGTCAATGAATGTGCAGGTTGATCCCGAGCAGAACCAGCGGCCAGAGAATCGTGGCCAAGAGCGCCGAGCCGATCGCCTTCACCGTATCCGGATTCGACCAGTAGTGATGAGTGGCCGCCACGATTCCGCCGACGACGAGATAGACGACGGCCAGGAGTCTGAAGCTGGGCGCCGCAACAGGCCTTGCGGGTGCATATCGCATGGGCATGTGAACCTCATATCCGCGCAAGCGAAACCGAAACTTAGTCCACCCAGTACGCCATGAGAATTGCGTCGACGAAGCCACTGTCCTCGCGGCGGTAATGGGCACGCCGGAAGCCCTCCTGGACGAAGCCGAAGCGCTCGTACAGCCTGATCGCCGGTTCGTTGTGCGGAAAGACATGCAGTTCGATCTTCCGCACGCCGGACTGGCGCGCCCAGCGAACCGCCTCCTCGAGCAAGGCTCGGCCGATCCCGCGCCGGCGGTGCGATGCAGCGACCATCAGCCCGAGATCAGCCACGTGACGGCTCGCCGGGTGAGGGTCGCGCGCAATCGAGAGCCGGCCCACGATCCCGTCCGCTGTCTCCGCGACGAAGACCGCGGCATCGCGGTGACGCCGGAGCGCTCGGAGGTAGCGTCGCTCCTCCCCGACCGCCCGCCAGTTCTCGCGGGTGATCAGCCAGCCCTCGGGCTCAGAGGCGACCGCCTGCGCCAGCTCCACGAGCACGGCCGAATCGGCCGGAGTCGCGGCGCGAATTACGGCTTGTTCACTGGAGCACAAGGGGTTCATTGGACCACGATGCCCGCGCCCCCGCGTCTGGGGTCGCCGGCGGCCGCAAGGGTCCCGTCGGTCCGCATCTCGACCGCCGCCGCACCGCCGAAGTAGAGGTTGCGCCGCTGCCAGCGGACGACGTCGTAGCCCCAGCTTTCCAGCCGGTCGATCTCTTCGGCCTCGCCACCGCCCTCGCAATGGACCTGCGGCTCTTCGAAGTGAACACGCGGACGCGCGATTGCATCGTCCACGGGAAGGTCGTGCGCGACGGCATTGACGACGATCTGGAGAATCGCGCCGCGCAGCCGCACCGAGCCGGCGCTCCCCACAACGAGCCGCGGCCGCCCGTCGCGGAGGACGAGCGACGGCGCCATCATGCTCGTGATCCGCGCTCCCGGCCGAGTCGCGCCGGCGAGGTCGAGCTCGCCGAGCATGTTGTTCACGTGGATTCCCGTCCCCGGCACGATCATCCCCGAGCCCGCGCCGATCGTGGCGCTCAAAGAAGCGGCGTTTCCGCGCTCGTCGACGACGGAGATGTGCGTCGTGTTCGGCGACCCGGCGCGCTCGACCGCCTCGTCCAGCGACCGCTTCGCGTAGAGCCGCTTGACGAGCCCGCCGCGGTACAGGTCACGGCTAAAGGGACCCCCACGCGCGCGGCTCTGCTCGCGCATGATCTCGACGAGCTGCGCCATCGCCTCCGCGCTCCCAGGCCGTCCTCCGACGCCGAGGCGGTCTAGCAGTGCGAGCCCGTAGCCGATCAGGACGCCCCCGCTCGAGGGGGGCGGGTTCGAGTCGATCTCGTGACCGAGAAAGCGGGCGCGAATCGGGCGGCGTCTGATCACCCGGTACTCGGCCAGGTCCCTCAAGGTGATCTCGCCTCCCTGCTCGCGGACGAACTTCGACAACGCTCGGCCAAGCGCGCCGCCGTGGAGGGCGGAGGCGCCGCTCGCGGCGATCGTCTCGAGCGTTTCTGCCAGGTCGCTCTGAACGAGACGCGAGCCCGCGGTGAGTGGTTTCCTGCGGCCGTAGATCGCCCGGCCCTCCTCGCTGTGGCGCAGGATGAGGTCGACGATCGCGTGCAGATAGGCCTGCTGGCGGGTCAGCTCGACGCCTCGACGGGCCAGCTCGACGGCGGGCTCGATCAGCGTCTTCCACGGAAGTGAGCCGTAGGCGGCATAGGCCTTTTCGAGCCCCGCAACCATTCCGGGGGCGGCGCACGACGCCGCGCCGATGTGGAAGGCCTGAGAGCCCTTGGCCTCGTAGCCGACGCTCACCTCCGTCATCTCCGCAGCAGAACGGCGCCGCAGGCCGAGCCCGGGAACCGTGACGAAGAAGTCGAGCACGCGCGTGGAACCGTCGCGGGCTCGGTGCACGAGCATGAAGCCTCCGCCGCCGGGGCCGGTCAAGGGGCTCTCGGCCACCCACGAGGCGAAAGCGGCGGCGATGCAGGCGTCGACCGCATTCCCGCCTTCCTCGAGCACACGCGCACCGGCCTGTGCGGTCAGGGGATGACCCGCGGCGATCGCGCCTCGCATGCGAGGAGCGTAAGCCCAAGGCCTGTGCTCTGGGGCGTCACTGGCAAAGGAGGCAAGCGGGCGGCGCGCAGGACAGTACACCTCGGTACGGCCAAGCGACGCCCGCGCAGCATCCTGCCGCCAGGGGCGTCAGCGCCACGCGAAGCCCGGCTTCGCCGGGCGGAAGCGGGCGCGTCCAGAGCGCAGGCTAGTTGCTGAGGAAGCTGGGCGGCTCTAGCACTTCGTCGGCGGAGCCGTTCGTCGTGAAGAGCGGTGTCCGCCGGATGGTGGTGCCGATCCCGGTCGCGATCACGGTCACCCACATCTGGCCGGTGAGCCTCTCGTCGATCGTGGCGCCGAAGATGATGTTGGTGTCGTCGGTCGCAGCCTGCCGGATGATCTCGGCAGCCTCGTTCACCTCCATGAGCGAGAGGTCATCTCCGCCGGCGATCGAGAGCAGGATGCCCTTGGCGCCGACGATCGCTGTGTCGATCAACGGTGAGTTGAGCGCGCGGTCGGCCGCCTCGCGGGCGCGGTTCTCGCTGGAGGAGTAGCCGATGCCCATCAGCGCGGTGCCGGCGTCGCTCATGATCGTGCGCACGTCGGCGAAGTCGAGGTTGATCAGGCCGGGCATCGTGATCAGGTCGCAGATCCCCTGGACGCCCTGGCGCAGGACGTCGTCGGCGACCCGGAACGCGTCGATCATCGACGTGGACTGGTCGAGCACCTCGAGCAGCTTGTCGTTCGGGATCACGATCACTGTGTCGCACGCCGCGCGCAGGTCCTCGACCCCCTCTTCGGCCTGGCGCCTGCGGCGCGTGCCCTCGAACTTGAAGGGGAGCGTGACGATCCCCACCGTCAGAGCATGCAGCTCGCGCGCGATTCGGGCGACGACGGGAGCCGCACCGGAGCCGGTTCCCCCGCCTTCGCCGGCGGTGACGAAGACCATGTCGGAGCCGCGCAAAGCCTCCTTGATCTGATCGTGCGCTTCCTCGGCAGCCCTACGTCCAAGATCGGGATCAGCACCGGAGCCGAGCCCTCTCGTGAGCTCGCCGCCGATGTGGATCTTGGTCGGCGCATCCGAGGTCTGAAGCTGCTGGACGTCGGTGTTCAGCGCGACGAAGTCCACCTCTGGGATGCCGGCGTCGATCATCCGGTTGACAGCGGTCAGACCTCCACCGCCGACTCCGACGACGCGGATCATCGCCATGTAGACCGAGGGTTCGGTCAGCCGTGAGCGGTACAGGCGCGGCGCGGCCTCGGGCATCGTCTCCAGCCGCCGCGGCGGCTCGGGCTCTTCGACCGCCTCGAACGGAGGCGCGTGCTCGACGGTCTCTTCCTGGGGCTCGACCGGCGCCTGCTCGGGCGCCGTCGACCTGCCCTCGTGCTCAGCCTGCCGCTGTGCCGCCTCAGTCGCGCGGAAGAGCTCCGCCAGCGGGCCCTCACGCATGCTCGCGCGTTTTCGCGCCACTGAGCACCTCCTTCGCGAGGTCGCGGTAGGCCTCGGAGGCCGAGCCGGTCGGGTCGTACGCGAGCACCGAGCTTCCCTTCACCGGTGCTTCTGCGTAGCGAATCGTCTTGCGGATGCGCGTGTCGAACACGAGCTCTCCAAAGTTCTCCTTGAGGATGTCGACCGCTTCGCGCGAGTGCAGCGTGCGGTTGTCGTACATCGTCGGCAGGATACCTTCAATCTGAACATTAGGGTTAAGGTTCTCGCGGATCATGCTGAGGGTGTTCTCGAGCTGGACGAGCCCACGCAGCGAAAGGTACTCGCACTGGACCGGGACGATGACGCCGTCGGCGGCGACGAGCGCGTTGACGGTCAGGATGCCGAGCGACGGCGGCGTGTCGATCAGGATGTAGTTGTAGTTCTCCCGGACAGGGGCCAGAGCCTTCTCGAGCGCCCGCTCGCGCCCGATCATGCTCGACAGCGCGAGCTCGGCGCCTGCGAGGTCGATCGAGGAAACGGCGACGTCGACCTCGCGCTCCTGGATCACTTGCTCGATCGGCAGCCGGTGCACGAGCACGTCGAACATCGAACGTTCGATCTCGTCCGGATTGAGGCCCTGGCTCATGGTCAGGTTCCCCTGCGGGTCGAGGTCGACCGCAAGGACGTTCAACCCCTGCTCCTTGAAGGCGACGGCGAGGTTCAGGGTCGTCGTCGTCTTCGCCACCCCGCCCTTCTGGTTGGCGAACGCGATGATCCTGCCCATGGCAGGCTTGCTGTTGCCGGCGTCGTTCGAGATAGGTGCCCTGAGTTGCGAGCGCGGAAGTAGACGTGCGAGACCCATAGCGCCCTTTTCTTCGGGCCATGGTACCAGAGTCCTTTCGGCCCAAATCAAGTCGTGTTGAGCGCTAAGCAGGCGTGGCGACGGGTGATTCGAGCGCTTCCCGGCAGTGGTCGAGCGCCTCGACGGCCCGCGCGGTGCCGCCGGGCTCGGCGCGAATCCAAGCCTCACCCTCCTCGAGAAGCGCGCGAACCTCCTCGAGGACGACCGGCGCGGCCGCCCCCTCCTGCTCCAGCAACTCGATCCGCCGTAGCCGCTCCAGCACCTTGCGCGCCTCGTCCATGGGCCGAGGGTAGCCGCCTGGATGTGCCGGCTTTGCGCCGAGTTCGGGTCAGGTTCCTAGCGTTCCTGGGGCGGCGTTAGGCGGCTTCCGAGGGCGGCTTCGCCGGCCGGGAGAAGCCGCCGGCCAGGGACGCTAGGCCGCGATGCGGGCGAAGTAGCCCACCGGACGGGGACGGAGCCCGAGCAGGGCGCCGTCGAGATCGGCGACGAGCCGGCCGCGGTCGCCGTGCACAACCGTCTCCACGACTGCCCGCCGAAGCGCGTCTGCCGTCTTCTCCTCCGCCCGCTCGCCGGCGGCAAGCCCGCGGAGCAGGCCCAGGAGCTCGGCCCGCTCATGCGCGGATTCCCCGAGGAGGAGCGCGGCGCGGACCGCGCCGGCCCACAGGCCCTCTCCGCCGCCGAGCAACGCCGACAGGGACTCGCGCAGCTGCTCGGAGCGAAACGGCTCGTCCTGGAAGAGCGACAGCTCCCAGCAGTCGAGCGCCTCCCCCAGCTCAGGATCATCGTCGGCCGCGTTCAGCCGCTCGAGCAGGTCGCGGGCAAGCCGACCCCTGAACTCGTCGAGGCGCGAGGGCTCGCCGGCCGGCTGCGTCGCCGCGATGGGAAGCACCGGGCGAATGCCGAATGGACGCCAGTCGAGCCGCTCGAACAGAACCGGGCCTGCCGCGACCGGCGCGGCAGTCGCGAGCCGGATCGCAGTAACGGCGTCCGACAGCTCACCGGGTGCGTCCGGCGGCTCGGCCTCCTCGGCCGGGAGCGTTCGCTCGAGCTCGATCACGCACAGCCGGTCGGGCTCGCGTCCGAAATCCGGCGGTAGCAGGCCCGTCGCCTCCGGCCAGTGCGCGGCCAGCTCACCGGTCGCCGCGAGGCGGACACGAAGCCCGGTTCCCAGTTCGATCTGCGTGCCGACCGAGAGCCCGATCAGCGGAGCGACCGCGGCGTACGAGCGCCGCTCACCGAAGAGCGACTCCTCCAGCTCGGTGTAGGAGCGGTCGAAGGCGACATCGTCCCAGTCGAAGCCGCCGCAGGCCTCGGCCGTCTTTAGAAGCAGCGGCAGCGCGACGGTTCGAAACAGCGCGTCCTCCTCGGAGAGCTTCGTTCCCGCGTGTGCGCGCGCGAAGATCGCCGCCGCCGGCTCACGCCGCAGCTCCGCCATCGCGAGCCGGGCGTCGCTCCGTCCGCGCAGCCGCTCGGCGCGCGCCTCGACGAAGGAGCGCACGAGCGGTCGGTACTCGTACAGCGCAGGCTTGTCCCGCGAAGCATGTTCCTCGAAAGAAAACGGAAGATCGCCGCCCTCTTCCAGCTCGCGGGAGAAGACGGAGAAGGCGCCGAGGCAGAAGCAGCGCAGCGCCGTATGGAGGCTCGGAGAGCGAAGGGCCACGTCCCTGCTCTACGTGGTCAAAGTCCTCTCTCCTGCGAAAAGCTGCCCGAGACCGGAGGGCGCGGCGTAGCCGACGCCCTCCTTCACCCAAGGGGAACCCAGGTTCCCCCTTGGGAATCCCCTCCTGAGCGCTTCCTACGCGGGGGTCGGACTCCGCTCAGCCAGGAGCCCGTCGCAGAGGTTCTGGACGATCGTCCGTTCGGCGAGCTTCACGTCCTCTTCACCGTCCGGCAGCTGCCCGAGCACCCAGCCCGTGAGGATCTCCTCGAGCGCGCCGTAGAAGATGAAGCTCGCGAAGCGAGAGTCGATGTCGGTGCGGAAGTCGCCGTCCTCCTGCCCTTTGACGATGATGCGCTCGAGCGCCGCGAAGGCCTGCTCGATCTCGCCGATCTCATTTTGCATGTGTGGGCTGCGGGCGACCTCACGGATGAGCACGCGCACGATGTCCGGCTGGTCGCGCCAGGCGCGCAAGACGATCGCGGCCACCTTCCGCAGCTGCTCGCGCGCCGGCTCGCCGAGCTCCTCGACGCCCTTGATCGTGTCGAGCATGAGCGTCCACGTGTCGCGGAAGATCGTCTCGAGCAGCTCCTCCTTCGAGTCGAAATAGTGGTAGAGGAGCCCATGCGCGACGCCCGCCTCCTCGGCGATGTCGCCGACGCGGCTGGTGTGGTAGCCCTTGTGGGCGAAGACGCGGACCGAGGCGTCAAGGATCAGCCGCCGTTTGTCCTCCGCAGTCATGGCCAGCGAAATCGTACGGGAGTCGCCGGAAGCGTGCCGGGAGGCCATCACTGCTCCCGACGGCACGGTCAACGCCCACGGGCGCCACGCGCCCGCTCGGCCCAGATCTGCTCAGCACGCCTGAACTCTGCGACTGCCCTTGGCCCATTGCGTTCGAGACCGCGCTGGAAGGCATCTGGGTCCAGGTTCCGCCGTTCGAGCTGCTCGGTGTAAACCCGTGCGCGAGGCCCCCCAACTGTCCCTGCTGGTGATGGAGAAAGTCGGCGATGCGGTCCGCGGACGTCCACATCGCCTTGTACAAGATCGTTCCGCCGCGACCAAGCACCCACGACATATTCGGCATCAGCCCGTACGCGGCGTGAACCGTGCCCTCGAGATCGTCGACGAGGACAGGTCTCTTGATCGCGAGCTCGTCGCGTAACCGTCGCGCGGCGGCATGCTTGTCCTGGAGGCTCCTATGCGCCGGAAGGTGCTCCCCGGGATGGGGCCTCACGCGTATACACGAAGTACCAGCCGAGGTCAGTGTGCTCCCGCGCGAGCTCGTCGAGCAGAGGACCCTCTGCGGCGCAGTACGGTCAGGTGAAGGAGCCGAATTCGAGTACGAGGCCACGCCGCCGCCAGAGGAGAGCGCCGGAACTGCCGAGGCCTCCATCGGCCGATGGTACTGCGGAGTTGCGTGGAAAGCTAGGCCGCGGCGGCGATCTTGGGCAGGATGCTCCGGAGGTACTCGCCCGTGTGCGAGCCCTCGGCCTCGGCCACGTCCTCGGGCGTTCCGGTCGCGACCACCTCTCCCCCGGCCTCGCCGCCTTCGGGACCGAGGTCCACGATCCAGTCGGCCTGCTTGATCACGTCCAGGTTGTGCTCGATCACGAGCACGGTGTTCCCCGCGTCGACGAGCCGCTGCAGCACCTCGAGCAGCTTCTCGATGTCGGCGAAGTGGAGACCCGTCGTCGGCTCGTCGAGGATGTACAGCGTCCGCCCCGTCGCCACCTTCGAGAGCTCGGACGAGAGCTTGACCCGTTGCGCCTCGCCGCCCGAGAGGGTCGTCGCCGGCTGCCCGAGCTTGATGTAGTCGAGGCCGACGTCGTGCAGCGTCTGGAGACGGCGGCGGAGCTTGGGGATCTTGGCGAAGAAGCGCAGAGCCTCCTCCACCGACATCTCGAGCACGTCGGCGATCGACTTGCCCTTGAAGCGAACCTCGAGGGTCTCGCGGTTGTAGCGCCGGCCCTGACACGTCTCGCAGGGGACGTAGACGTCTGGGAGGAAGTGCATCTCGATCTTGATCGTCCCGTCGCCCTTGCACGTCTCACAGCGCCCACCGCGGACGTTGAAGGAGAAGCGTCCCGGCTTGTAGCCGCGCACCTTCGCCTCGGGCGTCAGCGAGTAGAGCTCGCGGATGTGGTCGAAGAGCTTGGTGTACGTCGCCGGATTCGAGCGCGGCGTGCGGCCGATCGGCGACTGGTCGATGTCGATCACCTTGTCGAAGCACTCAATCCCCTCGACTGACTCGTGCGCGCCGGGCTTGACGCGCATTCGATGCAGCCGGTTGGCGAGGGACTTGTAGACGATCTCGTTCACGAGCGTGGACTTGCCCGAGCCGGAGACTCCGGTGACGCAGACCAGCTTCCCCACCGGGAACTCCACGTCGATCTCCTTCAGGTTGTGCATGGAGGCGCCGCGCACCCAGAAGGAGCCGTTCTCGTGCGCACGGCGGTCCGGAACCGCGATCGACCGCTTGCCCGAGAGGAACTCGCCCGTGACAGAGCCGGCCTTCCGAGCGACCTTCGCCGCCGACCCCTCGGCGACGACGTGGCCGCCGTGCTCGCCCGCGCCGGGGCCCATGTCGACGAGGTGGTCGGCCGCCCGCATCATCTGCTCGTCGTGCTCGACAACGAGCACGGTGTTGCCGAGATCGCGCAGGCGCTCGAGCGTTCCGATCAGCTTGCCGTTGTCGCGCTGGTGGAGGCCGATCGAGGGCTCGTCGAGGATGTAGAGGACGCCGACGAGCTGTGAGCCGATCTGCGTCGCGAGCCGCAGGCGCTGCGCCTCGCCTCCCGACAGCGTGGCGGCGGCACGGTCGAGCTGGAGGTAGCCGACCCCGACGTTGTCGAGGAAGGTGAGCCGCTCCCGGATCTCGCGGATTATGCGCGCGCCGATCAGCTCCTCGGTCTCGGTTAGCTCCAGCGAGTCGAGAAACTCGATCGCGGCCGTCACGGACATGCGGGTGAACTCGTGGATGGCCCGGTCGCCGATCGTCACGGCCAGCACCTCGGGCTTGAGCCGGGCGCCGTTGCACACCGGGCAGGGACGGAAGCTCATGTACTCCTCGATCCGCTCTCGCTGCTGCGAGGAGTCGGTCTCGCGATAACGGCGCTCGAGGTTGGGGACGATGCCCTCGAAGGCGAGCATGTACGAGCGCTTGCGGCCCATCCGGTTGCGATACGTCACGTAGACCTTCTCGCCCTTCGTGCCGTACAGGAAGAGGTTCTGCTGCTCCTCGGGCAGCTCGCCCCAAGGGGTGTCGAGGTCGAGCTCGTAGCGGTCGGCGATCGCCTGGATCACCGACTCGTAGAAGGTGGAATTGCCGACCGACCAGGGCACGAGCGCGCCGTCGCCGATCGAAACGGTCGGATCGGGCACGAGCAGGTCGGGGTCGATCTCCTGCTGCGCTCCCAGCCCGGTACAGCGCGGACATGCGCCGTGCGGAGAGTTGAAGGAGAAGATCCGCGGCTGCAGCTCCGGGAGCGAGACGCCGTGCTCGGGGCAGGCGAATTTCTCGCTGAAGGTGAGCGGCTCTCCGTCCACGACGTCGATCACCACCAAACCGTCCGCCAAAGCGGCGGCGGTCTCGACCGACTGGGTGAGGCGCGTGCGCAGGTCCGGCTTCATCGCGAGCCGGTCGACGACGACCTCGATCGTGTGCTTGTACTTCTTGTCCAGCTCGATCGGGTCCTCGAGCAGCAGTTGCTCGCCGTCCACCTTTACGCGCGTGAAGCCGTCGGTCCGGAGCTCCTCGAGCACGTCCTTGTACTCGCCCTTGCGGTCGCGCACGACCGGGGCGTTGACCGTGAACTTCGTCCCCTCGGGGAGCCGCAACACCTGGTCGACGATCTGCTCGAGGCTCTGTCCGGCGATCGGGCGCCCGCAGACCGGGCAGTGCGGCCGACCGACCCGCGCGTAGAGCAGGCGCAGGTAGTCGTAGATCTCCGTGACCGTGCCGACGGTGGAGCGGGGGTTGCGGGAAGTGGTCTTCTGGTCGATCGAGATCGCGGGCGAAAGGCCGTCGATCGAGTCCACGTCCGGCTTCTCCATCATCTGCAGGAACTGGCGCGCGTAGGCCGAGAGGCTCTCGACGTAGCGGCGCTGGCCCTCCGCGTAGATCGTGTCGAACGCGAGGCTCGACTTCCCCGAGCCCGAGAGGCCCGTGATGCAGACGAGCGCGTTCCGCGGGAGGCGGACCGTGACGTCCTTCAGATTGTGCTCGCGCGCCCCGTGGACGACCAGTTCTTCCTGCGCCATTGGCACCAGTTTAGCCTCCGAACGCATGTTCGGGAGAGCATCACAACCGCTTCGGACGGCGCGTTATCCGAGGAGCTCGTCGACCAGCCGGCAGACCTGGCGCGCGGCCGGGACGTACGTCACCTCGAGCGTGCCTGCGGCGAGCGTTCCGTAGCCGAACAGCCGGCCGACGAGCGTCTGCTCGAGCTCGAGCGCCTCGATCGAGCTGAGGCGCACCGTCGCCGCCCGCCGCCGGAGGATCCCGTAGGCGACGAACAGCTTGTCGGTCGTCACGACAAGGTGTGTCCGGTCCCAACGCCAGACCGCCCGCAGCGCGATCAACGCGCCGAGCGCGAGCGCCGCGGCCCCGACCAGCGGAAAGGGCCATTCACGGCTCAGCGCGAAGCCGCCGGCAAGGGCAAGCACGATCGCCCACCCCAACGGCCGCGCGAGCACGATCCCGTGGCGGCGCGACTCCAGGCACACGCGTTCCTCTCCGGCGAGCATGCGCCGCCCTTCGTCAGGAAGAGCTTTGTTCCTTTGGAGCCCTACGCGCGCTTGCGGCGCGCGAAGACAAGCCCGCCGAGCGTGAATCCGAGGCCGAACGTGCCAACGGCGAACGCGCCGATTGCGAGCGACTTCCTCGCCTTGGACAAGCGCTGCCAGCGCCCGAGCGCCTCCTCCTCTTCCGCCGTGAGCGGCTCGCCACGGCGCTGCTTGCGCAGAGCGCCGCCGGCCCGAAGCCCGAGGTAGAGGTCGTCGAATACTTCGGTCGGCTCGTCGGCCATAGAGCGAGTGTATAGCCTCCGCCGGTCGTGCCAGTCCGCTTTCTCCACGCCTCGGACCTCCATTTCGGAGCCGGTCACGACGCAGCGATCTCACAGGGTCTGGAAGGCCTGATCGAGCGTGTCGCCCCGGAACTAATCGTGGTCACGGGCGATCTCGCCCACCGGGGGAGGCGGCGGGAACAGGAGCAGGCCGAGAGCTTCCTCCGCGGGCTCGGCCGCCCGCTGCTGGTCGTCCCGGGAAACCACGACATCCCCTGGGCCATCCCTGCTCGTTTCATCCGCACGTTCTCGGAGTTCGAGCGGGTCTGGGGCTCGACCGAGCCTGTCCACCGCTCCGGGACGCTGTTCGTTGTCGGCCTCAACTCGGTCCGGGCGTGGCGGCACCAGTCGGGCGGCGTGCGCTCAGCCCAGCTCGCGCGCACCGCCGAGCTGCTGACCGAAGCCCCTGAGGGAGCT
>WNFV01003334.1_pt1 | contig 21177 bp, 27 predicted proteins | sample 5400101 | NCBI WGS metagenome assembly WNFV01 (sample SAMN13153361, study PRJNA577476) | soil metagenome | isolation source: 115 cm soil or saprolite under grassland replicate 1 | place: USA:California | collected 2016-06-15 | reverse complement strand
GAGGAACATCCTGCGCCGCTGAGATCCTCTCCGCTGCTGCATCCGATACAGGACGCGATGTCCAGCCAACCAACCCGGTCCCAACGCGCCTGGTGGTGGCGGCATACCGGGGAATGCTTCCTTGTCGTGGCCATGCTGCTCATCGTCCTGGCACTCGGTATCGCGCTGCGCAGCTTCCCGTCGCGCACGCATACCTCCACGCTCACGCGTCGCACCGCGCCAGCCGTGCCGACAACGGCTGTGCCAACGTCCCAACCCGGTAATCAGTCTTTTCGTGTGGGAACCTGGCGCACATGTGCGACCAGCCACACCGCCAGCGCGCTGAGCGACTGCGCGTGGCAGGACATGGAGGCGTGATGTTCGCGAATCTGCAAGCCATTCCCACCCTGTTCCTGCGACCGCTGACGATCGCGCGCGCCTACGTGCCCAGCGACCTACGCCCCGACCTGATCGCCGGGCTGACCGTGGCGATCATTTCCCTGCCGCAGGCGATCGCCTATGCGCTCGTCGCCGGGCTGCCGCCGCAGATGGGCCTGTACGCCGCGATCGTCATCCCGATCGTCGCCGCGCTGTGGGGCTCCTCCAGCCAGGTCCAGAGCACCCCGACCACGGCGCTCTCGCTGCTGGTCCTCGCCAGCTTATCGGCAACCCTTGCCCCGAATACGTCGCGCTTCATCCTGGCGGCTGGCCTGTTGGCCGTGCTGGCCGGGCTGGTGCAGCTCATCATGGGGCTGGCCCGCCTGGGCATCCTGGTCAATTTCGTCTCCGACGCGGTGATCGTCGGGTTCGCGGCTGGCGCCGGCGTCCAGATCGCCGCCGGCGAGCTGCGCCACCTGTTTGGGCTGAACTTCGGCAGCAGCACATTGTTCGAGACCCTCGATCAGCTTGTGCTGCATCTCGCACAGACCAGTCTCCCGACGCTGGCGCTGGGCCTCGGCACACTCGTCGTCATGGTCGTCGTGCGCGCGGTCAAGCCGAAGTGGCCCGCGCCGCTGATCAGCCTGGTCGCCGCGTCCGCGGTGCTGTTTGCCCTGCGTTTAGATACGACAGGCGTCAGAGTGATCGGCCCACTGCCGCGCAGCCTGCCGCCGCTCACCCCGCTGCCGGTCTTCGACCTCCCCTTTCTGGCACAACTGGCGCCCGGCGCCCTGGCCATCGCGGCGCTCGGGCTGATTCAGACCATGGCGGTCGCGCGCACGCTGGCGACCCAGACCGGCGAGCGCCTGGACAACAACCAGGAGTTCGTCGGGCAGGGGCTCGGTAATATCGTCACGGGCTTTTTGTCGGGCTATCCGGGCGGCGGCTCGATCTCCTGCTCGGCGATCAATGCTGAAGCCGGCGCGCGGACTCCCCTGGCCGCGATATTATCCGGTGTATTCACGCTCGTCGGCATGCTGGCGCTGGCGCCGCTGGGCGCCTACCTGCCGCGTGCCGCGCTGTCCGGCGTGCTGATCGTCGTCGGCGTGGCGGTGATCGACCGGGACAGAATGCGCCACATGTGGCGCAGCAGCCGCAGCGATGCCGTCATCATGCTGGCGACGTTGCTCGGGACGCTGTTCCTGCGGATCGACTTCGCGGTGCTGGCGGGTATTCTGATGTCGCTGGCCGCCTACCTGTTACGGACCAGCGCACCGCGGGTCGTGCCCGTGCTGCCGGATGACCGTTTCCGGCACTTTCTCCACCAGCCCGACAAGCCGATGTGCCCGCAGCTCGGCATCATGGACATCGCGGGCGACCTGTACTTCGGCGCCGTCAGCCACGTCGAGGAGGTGATCCGCCAGCATCGCGCGCGCTACCCCGGTCAGCGCTTTCTGTTGCTGCGCATGCACAGCGTCGATTACTGCGATATCAGCGGCATTCGGATGCTTGAGAGCATCGTGCGGTTCTACCGCGCGCAGGGTGGGGATGTCTTCCTCGTCCGCGTGAGCGTGGACGTGCAGCGCCTGATGCAGGCCACCGGCTTTGCCGGGCGGCTCGGGCCGGATCATGTCCTCGACGAGGACACGGCGATCGAGTACCTGTTCTCCAAAGTGCTCGATCCGGCGATCTGCATTTACGAGAGCGGTGTGCGCGTCTTCCGCGAGTGCCAGAACCTGCCACGACCCGATTACGCGATTCAGATACCACTCCAGCTCGCGCGCCCGGCGCACGCGGCACCGACCGTCACGGCGGCGCAGCTCTGGCAGCAGCTGCGCGGCCCAACGCCGCCACTCGTGATCGACGTACGCGAGCCGCGCGAGTTTGGGCGCGGCCACATCCCGCAGGCGCAGCTCATCCCGCTGCCAACCTTACTGGCGTCGCCGCCCACGCTGCCACACGACCGGCCGGTCATCGTCGTCTGCCGCGGTGGGCGGCGGAGCGCGCGTGCGGCGGCGATACTCTGCGGCAACGGGAACACGAACATCGTCGTGCTCGACGGCGGGATGCTGGCCTGGGAGGCAGCCGGGCTGCTGGAAGCGATCGAGCCGTAGCGCGGCGAGGAGGCATGCACGATGAGCGAGCGCGCATCCCGCAACTGGGGATTGGACCTGGTCCGCGTGACCGAGGCGGCGGCGCGCGCCGCCGGGCGCTGGATGGGGCTGGGCAAGCGCGACGACGCGGACATGGATGCGATCGGTGCAATGGCGACGGCATTCAGTACGTTGGACATCGCCGGCCACATCGTCGTGGGCGAAGAAGGCAAGTTCGGCGTTCATTCCGCGCTCGAAAGCGGTCGTGCGGTCGGCACCGGCGCCGGACCGGCCATGGACGTGGTGGTCGACCCGATCGATGGCCGCAACCTGCTGGCGCAGGGGCACCCGGGCGCGATCGCGGTAGCGGCAGTGGCGCCGCGCGGCGCGATGTGGTCGCCCAGCAGCGCGGTGTACATGGACAAAATCGTGGTGGGCCGCGATGCGGCCAGCACGCTGGTGGCGGAGTGTATGGACGCGCCGGCGGCCTGGACGCTGGCACTCATCGCGCGGGCGACGCAGAAGGAGATCCGCGACCTGGTGGTGTTCGTGCTCGATCGGCCGCGCCACGCCGCGCTGGTGGAGGAAATTCGCCAGGCCGGCGCGCGGGTGATGCTGCGCACGGATGGCGATATCGCCGGCGCGCTGATGGCGGCCTCGCCGGGCAGTGGCGTGGATCTCCTGCTGGGGATCGGCGGCGTGCCGGAAGGGGTGATCGCGGCCTGTGCGGTCAAGGCGCTGGGTGGCGCGATACTCGGCCGCCTGGCGCCACAAAGCGAGGCCGAGCGGACGGCCATCGCCGCTGCAGAATTGGACACCAAGCGCATCCTCAGTGGCGATGAGTTGATCGCGGGCGAGCAGGTGTTCTTCGCGGCGACCGGCATCACCGACGGCCCATTGCTGACCGGCGTGCGCTACCACGGCGCGCGCGCCGAGACGCACTCGCTCATTCTGCGCGCCGACACGGGCTCACGCCGCGTGATGTATGCCGAGCACGTGAGCACATAAAGAGCGTTGCATGACGTCGGACGATCAGCGCAGGGCGATGCCAATGACCAGTTCGATCGCCATCGTGGAAGATGATCCGCTCATTATCCAGTTCCTGTGTGAGGTGCTCGGCGACGAAGGGTACGCGGTGCGCGTCTACAGCGATGGGCGCAGCGCCGTAGCAGCGATCATCGCGCAGCCCCGGCGATGGTGCCGCTCGATCTTGAACTGCCCGCGATGACCGGGGAAGAAGTGCTGACCCATGTCCGGCGGCAGCTCGGCGCAGCCCTGCCGATCGTGATCATGACCGCAAGCACCGCGCGGCGGGACTGGGCCGCGCAGGGCGCGACGGCGTTTCTGGCAAAGCCATTTGACATGGGCGAGCTCTTGACGTGCGTCACCCGCTACGCTGCCGGAGGGGATGATCCCTAACTGGGGGCATGACCAACATTCGTGCGGCCAGCCGCCATGTTGGCCTCTGACCACCACTCCTACGGCCACCGCTCGGGAATAAACCAAGGCCGATGTTTATGCGCTTCATTGTCGAGTCGGAGAATGCTTTGAACGGTGTGGCCGCTCTTTATGACATGCTGCGGGGTGGGCCAGGCTCTACATGCAGGATGTGCGCGGCTTTTCCATCCGCCTCACGCTTCTGTCGCACAAAGACCCCCGCGTCGGCATGAACTTGCCGCAGGCTGCGCTCATCAGTAGCGCGCACGGAAATCCCAAGGTCAAGCAATTCGTTTGGATGGACATAGTTGCGCATCTGCGAGACATAGGCTTGCACAACCCAGCCTGGACAGTTAGCAAGTGAATGGACGACAAATCCACCATACACGGTCAGTGGCCATTGTGCTAAAACCTCTTTGGCATAGGCCACCAGGTCATCCTGCGGTTCTTCAGCCACAATACATGTGCCGTGTTGAAAGACGACCCATCCATAGTGCTCTCTGCCAAGCACGGCGCGCCAGGTGTCAATGATCGATATCGTCCAGGGGGTTTTTTGCCGCTTCAAGACAAATCGTTTGATCAACCGCCCGGGCCAAAGCAACTTGGAGGCCCAGAGATTCTTGCTCCAGACATAATGCAGTGAGCCAGTGCGAGGAGGAGGGCGGTCTTCTTGTCCTTCGAGCGTTTTGAGCATCTCTGCTGCATAGGGCGCCCAAGCCGAATCGCTGGACGCTACTTGTTCGTACTCTCGCCGGGCTTCGGCAATACGCCCTTCCATGCGCAGACAATTTCCCAGTGCATAGCGGGTTGAGATATCTTTCGGATCTTCCTCCAAGCTGCGCCGATTATCGGCAATGGCTTGTTGCAGTTCATCTGGCGGCCCGATTCTATAGAGTGTTAGTCGCCAGACTGAGAGCTCGATTTGATGGTTGCGTAGACGCAGCTTCATCCTATGCCTCTGTGAATAGTTAGGCCCATGCAATCTTTTCGACCTCGTTCTGGAGATCACGCTCTGTTCCACGCACATAGAGCATCGTCGTATCGAGCGAATCGTGCCCCATGATTTGGGCCAACCGGTGTAAGGGAACCGCCTCGGCCATCCGATACCCAAAGCGATGCTGTAAGTCATGCGGGCTGAGCTTGGTAATCCTGGCGAGCTGCGCATACGTGTGAATGATATAGCCCAAGGCTCGTTCGGTGAGCGCCTGTCCCGTTTTCTCTGAGAGAAAGAGGGCTGGGGCATTGGGCGGGAGTGTTGGAAGGTAGGCCGCGAGCGTTTCCCGAACGGTGATGTTCAAGGGGACCTCGCGCATCTTCTGGCGTTTGCCGAGCACGGTTACAGAACCACTGCGTTTTCCCAAGGTCAGATCAGCACGGCGGAGGGCACACACTTCCATGGCACGTAAGCCGGTATGGAGGAGCAGCGTGAGAATCGTGCGATCTCGGAGAGAGCCATGGGTGGTGACAGCTGCCATCAACGCATTTTCTTCTTGATCACTGAGGTGGCGCGGAGGAAGGGTGGGTAACGGCAGCAGTTTTACGATCCGGGCCGGATCGCGCTGTATTACCCCAGACTCAGCGGCCCAAGCAAAATAGCGTTTAAGACCTACCAAACAGCGATTGATCGTCGTTGGCTTGAGCCGCAGGACGGTTTGCAGATAGCTGCGATATTGGGTCACGGCGGGCGTGGCAATCGCGGGCGGAGTGAAGTCCATGGCCGCTTCCTGACCCTGACTCCAGGTGTGCTCATACCAGGCAATAAAGAGACGTAATTCGCTCAGATAGCTGGGTTGGGTTGCCGGGCGCAAGTCCTGCTCCTGCTGCAAATACTGGGTATAGGCGGCCAACGCCTGTTCCCCATCCACCGACAGTGGTGGATGCTTGGATCGTTTCATTCCCTCCCCTCCTATGGTCCGACCCATACCGTGGTCGTCATCTTTGCCCGCTGTCATGCCGTGATTGACATGCGACTGAACGAGCAGGCCGATCTGACACTGGACACCGCGGTGGCCTATGCCAAACGCCTGGATCAGCGAATCGCTGCCGTAGTATGCCGGTGGCGGGAGACGCAACCTGCCGCGACACGCGCACGAAAAAACTGACCGCAGCAGATGAAACGCGACCCGTCTAGCAGACACGCAGCTCACAGGGAGGAATAGGCAACGAATTGCGAGGGATGACACGCTCAACTAAGCTTCCCCACCCGATGATGAGATCATAGCCGGACAGTGAGCACTTCACGAGAGTCACACGCTTTTTGATGCTGCGCAATTCCGCTTTGTCATCAAAGGAATTTTGGGGAGGTCTGCGCTCTCAGTAGGCTTCTCCCACACCATGCGCTCCACAACAGCACTTCTCAAACAACATGCCTGTTTTGATACCATTGAAAAGCTATGGCTGTAGCTGATTGCAATCTCTCGTGTGCTCCCTTGCTCGCTCGGCGTGCTTGATTCTACCATCTACACACATGTTGGGCCATTCGTGCGACTCAGGTTTTCTCTAAGGTCATTTCGCTGCTGTTCGGTGCGTCTTGCCGCGGTGCGAATGTCACAACTCCAGTGGTTCCATCGACCGTGACGGATTGCCCGGTGTGCATACGGTCGGTCGCTCCAGCGACGCCGACCACCGCAGGAATACCATACTCGCGGGCGACGATCGCGCCGTGCGACATCGCGCCGCCCGTCTCCATCACCAGGCCACCGGCCGTCAGAAACAGCGGCGTCCAGCCGGGGTCGGTCGAGGGCGCCACCAGGATTTCGCCTTGTGCTAATTGCGCAGCATGTGGGTCGCGGATGACTCGGGCCAGGGCGGTCACGCGCCCGGGTGAGGCTGGGGTTCCGCGGAGAAGATCGCCGCCCACTTCAGCAGCAGCAGCCTCGAGTGTAGGTGTCACGCCATCAGAGAGCAGTACCAGCGGGACATGTCGGCGTGCATGTTCTTGATCGTACTGGGTGCGTCGTTCATGTACGGTGCTGCGGAAATCGGCGCCATCAAGGGCTGCGTGTACTTCAGGGAAGCTAAGCAAAAAGATTTCCTCGGCGTACATGAGGCGCCCAGCCTGCACCAATGCGTTGCCGGTCGGCGACAACAACGTTCGGGCCTGGGCCAGCAGCAGCGCAAGCGCAAAGCGCGGCATTTCGCGTAGTCCACCCAGGGCGCGGGCGCGACGCAGGAAGAAGCCAACCAGCAGACCGCGCACACGGCTCGCTCGGCGAGCTCGGCGCGTGAGTTCGGCAAGCATCGTCTCCGCTTCCTCGGCAGCACGTTGAAACTGCCGATCGGGCGCCTGGGCGAGGTCGCGCAGCTGGAGGTAGCTGGTAAGCACGCCGAAGAGATAGGTTGGGTCTTCCGACCAGCGTCGCACGCCCATGTCGAGCTCGTTGACGCTGCGATGCCCATAGGTTGCCAGGAACTGCGCCAGGCCACCTTGCAGCGCTGGCGGCAGGCTTCCACTACGGTACGCGTCGCTCAGTTGCGCGGGCGGGGTGTGCTGGACGAGCGCAGCGGCCGGCGGGTCGGCTTGCACCGTTTGGGCCAGCGCCCAGAGCGCCAGATTCATCTCGGTCGTTGGGTTACCAGGTAATCCGCGCAAGATGATCTGGCGCTCACCTTCCGAGGCAAGGTCGCCGAGCAGTGTACTCGCGAGCGTGAATGTCCCCATGCTGCCGAGCATGACGGGAGCGGTGCCAGACAGCAGCTGCGGGAGGGTGTCTAAGATGAGGCATTCGACGACGACCACACGGGCATGCGGATCAGTGGTCGCCGTGACGCTCGCCGTAGCGCGGAGCCTATCCGTCAGCCGGAGTAGCCGTGTGCGCGCGGTCGCCGGCCGCAGCAGCGTCTGGAGTAGATACCACGGCAAGCGCGTCCGGGCGAACAGCCGACCAATTGTCAGAACGAAGGATAATCGCCGTGTCTTAACCAGGGACAGGCGCCGGTCGGTGCTGAGCTGCTGAAAGATCGCGGCCGCATGCACCTCCGCTTGCGCCATTACGTTTGAAAGGATGGTGCGCCCAAATGCGCTGCGCAGCGCTCCTGTTACATCAAGAAAGATCCGAGACGCAGCCTCGGTGACGAAGTGTGGACCTTGCAAGGTATCACGCGGCGGGAATCCCAAGAACGCGGTGATCGCGGATGCCGCTATGCGCATGGCCGAGATACCGATCGGTGTGAAGGGCCACTGGGTGCCCTGCTGGACGGTGAAGCACAGATAGACCCGCAGCACCGCGTCGCTCGTTGGCGCATCGAGCGGCAGCGGGAACAGGGTCGTGATCGGCCGGGTCTGGAGCAGCCAGAGCTGATCAGCGGTATCAAATGCCCATTCAATATCCTGCGGTGTGCCAAAGTGCGCCTCCACCCGGGCTCCCAGCGCTGCCAACGTACGGATCTGCGCGTCAGACAGGCAGGCGATGTTGGGTTGCGCTGCTTGCTCGACACGCTGGGTGCCGCCACCAGCTGCTGCCCATATGACGAGGTGCTTGTCGCTGAGGCGGCGTTCGATTATCTCGCCCGTCGGCGTACGAACCACAAAGTGGTCGGGCGTGGTGGCGCCAGAGACGACCGCCTCGCCTAAACCCGGATTGGCATCGATCACCGCTTGCCGGCGCTTGCCCGTCAGCGGGTTGGCGGTAAACAGGACGCCCGCAACCTGCGCATCGACCATCCGTTGCACGACGACCGCAAGACGCACGGTGCCTGGGTCGACAGCATGTGTTGCACGGTAGCTCACCGCACGGTCGGTCCACAGCGAGGCCCAGCAACGTCGGATCGCATCGAGTACAGCCTCCGCGCCAACCACGTTGAGGAAGGTTTCCTGCTGGCCGGCAAAGGATGCATCGGGCAAGTCTTCGGCAGTCGCGGAGGAGCGCACCGCGACGGGAACAGGCTCGCCCTGCACCAGCGCCTGGTATGCCTCCAGAATAGCCGAGGTTATATCGCTCGGGACAGGCGTTTGCAGGATGGCGCTGCGCACGACTACCGCGAGTGCTGCCTGACGCGCCATATCCGTCGGCGGTACGGTACGCAGCTCCGCCAGGAACGCATCAAGTCCAGCGGACGCGCTGACGCGTGCGTACGCCGTGGTGGTGACACAGAAGCCGGCGGGAACGGCGAAGCCGGCGCGGATGAGCTCACCTAACTGCGCGGCTTTTCCACCAACGAGCGGCAGCAGCGTACGGTCTAGCCGATCCAAGGGCAGGGTGAGCGCGTCAACACGCACCGCTTGGTTATGTGTCTGATCCGCAGGTTCGTGGCTGCTCATGATGCGTCCTCCTCATGCTGCTCGAAGCGTTCTGATTGAGCTGCACGCCTGGCACGCACAAACGGGAGGCCGGAAGCGATGCCCAGGAACGCGGACACCACTATGGCGCCAAGGGCGCTCGTGAGGACGGGTTTGGTGGTCATCAAGAAGATGATACCAAACAGCATGGCGATGAGCGTATGCATGGTCAAGCGCAAGACGCTATCACGAGAGTGCGCGACGAGCGTGGCTGGCAGTGGGCCATCCGGCAGCGTGTGTGCGAGCACAGCCATCGCGCGCACCTTTGGGTCGATCACCCAGGTTCCGATCGGCCCGATGATGATCAAGCTGCCCAGGGCGACCGCAATCCATCCGGTCTGTAATCCCCAGGTGGTCAGTGTCATCGTCAGCCCGGCAACGATAACGAGCAGCGCACTGACCGGAACGACCAGCCGAACCATCAGCATCACATCGGCCAGCGTGCGTACCTGCTCCACACACGCGGCATGCGCGATCGCGGTGATGCCAAAGAGCCAGATGCCGAAGCCGATAAAGAGGCAAATGGCAGCGCTTACATGGATGAACAACATCATACTATAGAAAGTCATGGTCGGTTCCTCGCGTACTTGGAGATCTCGAATGGCGTTCGTACCACCATGCTCCAAGTGTAGTCCTCTTCTGGGATGCGAGGAAGTGCAGCCGATCCTGATTTGGGCGTGACAAATGTCATTGGGGCATACAGACAATAGACGAATAGCGTTCGTCAGGGTGCGGCCCGGTAACGTTCACGATCGTCCGCGCCATGTGCACACCCCGTACGTGGTGATGACGCTCATCCTGGGCGGTCCACGGCAGATCTGCATGAAGTGCGATAGAATTCTGGCAGAGCTGCGCGTGCGCTCGCACTCGCATGTGTACGAACGAGAAGCACGAAGGGAGCTGTATGAGCGACTCGTCTACACGATGGCGGTCGGTGATCGATGTGATCATCCCGCACCCCTCCGCGCCGCGCGTGCTGCTGCTGTTCAAGGGCGGCTATTGGTCGCTCCCGCGCGTCCCAATCGGCGATATCTGGGCCGTCGACCTGGGCCAGATCTGCCACGCGTTGCTGAGAACACTCGGGATCGCGACCACGGTCTTGCGCCTGGCGTCCAGGCGGGGCGATGATGCGCAGCGGCAGGTGTGCATGATCTATGTGCTCGAAAACCATGCCCCATCCTGGCAGCCGCCGGCCCACGGTCGCTGGGCATCTCGTGCAGAGCTTAGCGAACTGGCACAGCCCGAGCAGGGGGCAGTGCTCGATACCTACCTGGCGGAAGTGGAGCGCGGACTGATCCCGGAGCTGCGCGCGTCGTGGTGCCGGGCCGGCTGGTTTGATGCGGCCACGGCATGGATTGCAGCCCAGCTGGCGACCCGTGGCACGCCGCTCGTCGTCGCGGTCGACCAGGTCACAAACTGGAGCCTGTCCTGCATCCTGCGCGGGTATACGGCTGCTGGTGCGGTCTACTTCAAGGCCACCGCGACGTTGCCGCTGTTTGTGAACGAGCCGGTGATCATGGCTGCGCTGGCGCGGCGCTACCCCGATTACATTCCCGTGCCCTTGAGCCTGGACCCGCAGCGACGCTGGATGTTGCTGCCCGATGTTGGCCAGCCACTCGGATACGATAGTCCACTCGCCGCGCACCAGGAGTTGCTGCGCAGCTTTGGCGCCATCCAACGCGATTCTGCGGCCGCCGTCGACGAGTTGCTGGAACTGGGGTGCCATGATCGGCGGCTTGAGCGGCTGTTGGCGCAGACGGCCACGCTCGCGGCAGATGCGGCGGCGCTGAGCGGGCTGACCGACGTTGAGCGTGCGCAGTTTCGGGCGGCGCTACCGCGCCTGCAGGCGATGTGTGCGGCCCTGGCCGCCTACGGCATCCCACCGACGCTGGTGCATGGCGATCTGCACCTGAAGAACGTGGCCGTCAGCGCGAGGCGCACGCAGTTTTTCGACTGGAGCGACGCCTGCGTGAGCCATCCCTTCTTCGACCTGATCAGCGTCTTTGACGAGGAAGACCGCACCAGGCAGGTGCAGCTGCGGGATGCATACCTGGGCGTTTGGAGCGACTGCGCGCCGGTGGAACGGCTGCTGGAGGCCTGGGCGCTGGCCCAGCCGCTCAGCGATCTGCATCAGGCGATCAGCTACCAGCACATCCTGATGGGACTGGAGCCGGTGGCCCAGGTCGAATTTGGTGATACCGTGCCGTACTATGTGCGGAAGGTGCTGCAATCTTTGGGGCCAAGTACACCAGCAGGGGAAGATGCCGGTCAGCTATAATAGCTCCCAATGCAGCCAATCGCAGCAAGTATCCGCGAAAGGATCTCGACTGCGACATCACCGCCAGCAATCGTTTCGGGCCATCGAGCGAAGGACGATATCCGTGATGCTGATCATTCCTGAGCGGCTTGCCGCCACCTGCCGCGCAACGCCTGAGCGCCGCGCCTGGCTCGAACGGCTGCCCAACACCATCCGCGAGCTGCAAGACCGATGGTCCTTGTCGCTGGCAGTCCCATTCGACGGCAATGAGGTAAGCTGCGCCTGGGTCGCGCCGGCTGTGCGCCGCGACGGAACCCGCGCGGTCCTCAAGCTCGGCATGCCGCACATGGAAGGCGAGCACGAGATCCAGGCACTGCGTTTCTGGGATGGTGATCCAGCCGTGCGCCTGCTCGAAGTGGATGAGGATGTGGGTGCGATGCTGCTGGAGCGCTGCGAACCAGGAACGGTGCTGCGCCAGCTGCCCGAGCCGGAACAAGATGTCGTCATTGCCGGGCTGCTCCGCCGCCTCTGGCGCGCGCCCGTAGCGCCGCACCCCTTCCGCCCGCTCGCTACCATGACGGCGTATTGGGCGAACGAGACGCTCGCAGACGCTGCCAGATGGCCGGATGCCGGGCTGGTCCAGGCAGGCCTGCGCCTCTTCGAGGAGCTGCCGCGCACCGCACCCAACAATGTGTTGCTGGCGACCGATCTGCACGCGGGCAACGTCCTGCGCGCGCAGCGCGAGCCGTGGCTGGTGATCGACCCCAAACCCTTCGTCGGGGATCCAGCCTACGACGCCACCCAACATCTCTTCAACTGCGAGGAGCGCCTGCACGCAGACCCGGACGCGACGATACGCCGCTTTGCTGACTTACTCGAGGTCGACTCCGAGCGCGTGCGGCTGTGGATGTTCGCACGCGCAGCCGCCGAGTCGCGCGACACCTGGGACGACGAGACAATCACTCTGGCGCGGATGCTGGCATAGGGCGCAGTTGAGCGGTGGCCCATGGGAGACGATCGGATGCGCTTTGTTCACCCCATCGCGGAAGCGGAGATGGTCGCGCATTTCCTGCACACCGAACTCCGCTCCGAGCGGTTCGGAGCAGCGATCCAGCGTCTGCTGGAACAAAAGCAGCTTACCCCGAAGCTGCTCGAGCACCCCGATCTGAACAACGCATCCGAGAATTGTCACCGCGCCGATCTCCTGGGCGAGTGGCGCGGCTACCGGCGCGATGTGGATGTCTTCAAGGATCTCCCCGATGATGTGCAGTGGTGGCGTGCGTTCCTGAGCGCGGCGGATCTGGAACGAGTCACGTATCTGAACGATGCCTACTGGATCGCATTCTCCGGGGGTTCACGGCTGGTGCGTGATGCGGCGACGCGGATCCTTAGCGGAGTGATGCCCGACGTTGCGGCTGGGTATCGGGCACTCGCCGAGGCGTTCGGAGCAGGTGCCCAGTTCCCCGAACTCATCCTGCTCTACAATCCCAAGGAAGATGAATTGGTCGTGCTTGAGGGCCATGTCCGCGTGACCGCGTACGTGCTGTATCTGCTCCTGTCCGCCAACATCGTATTGGAGCTACCGGTTCTGGTCGGCTGTTCGGATCGCCTGAAGAAATAAAGGAGTCCGAGCCAGGAACCAGTGCAGCCGCGCGAATACATGGAATGCGCAGCGAGCGACCGCAATCCCCCGCTCGCTGCCGCTCTGGCGATCGCGTGGCTGGGCGCTCGTCCCAGATTCGATAGGCATCCCAAACCCATTGTACCTCCGGCGCGCCTGGAACATTGCCGTAGATCGAGAAGATCGTCACATCGTTAGCCCAACCCAGCTGCCACCAGCGTGCCAGGCATTTGACACTGTATGCGACGAGGGGTATGATATTCGTCTATACGAATATGATAGGAGTATATTGTGGAGACAGCGACGCCATATGCGTCCACTGTATCGCGTGCGGTTTCGGCACCTGCCTTGCTCGCGCGCGTTTTCGCAGGCATCAGTGAGCCTACTCGCCTGCATATCCTCCTGGTTCTTTTGGAGGGTGAACGCAATGTCGGCGAGCTCGTGACCGCCGTCGGCTCCTCGCAAGGCCGGGTGTCGATGCACCTGCAATGCCTGCGCTGGTGTGGTTTTGTGGAGAGTGAACGGCGCGGCAAATACGTCTACTATCGCGTTCGCGATCAGCGGGTGCAGCAGTTGATTACCCTGGCGCGTGCCTTTGCTGCTTCCTACCATCACGAGCTTGCGAGCTGTGCGGTATTGGATCGTGAGGCGATCCGAAATGAGGCTGAGACACGATGAAGCTCACGTCACTGATCCGTTGTCCTGAGTGTGGCGCTACCAAAGAAGAAGTGATGCCCACCGATGCCTGCCAATTCTTCTACCGCTGCACAAGCTGTGGCGCCATGCTACGCCCGAAGGGTGAGGACTGCTGTGTGTTCTGCTCCTACGGCGACACGCCATGCCCGCCCAAGCAGCAGGACGCGTGTGCGTGCTGATACATGGACGGCGCGTATATTGGAGGGTTCATGGACAAGCGAACACTCATACCTCGTGTTGCCTGCCTGGTGCTGCTCTTCTTGCTGGTGTTCGCAGGCTGTGGTGCGCCACCGGCTACCAGAAGCGTCCCCCCTACCAGTGCCTCCGGAATCCAGGTCACCGCGACGCCGGCTCCTGTGCTTACCGACCTGCACGGACCGGATGAACTCAAAGCTCAGTTTAATAAAGATAGCGGTCTGCCACGGATCATTCTGCTTGCCTCGCCAACCTGAGGGATGTGCCTTGCTGGGGCCCGGTGGGTCCAAAATGAAATTCTGGCGAAGCAGCCGAATGCGAAACTACGCGTGTATACGATCTGGCTGATTGGTTTGGGCGGCGAGCGGCGATCCAACTGGGATCCCACGGTACTGCCCGATCCACGTGTGCTCCACTATTGGGATGCTGAGCGCTTTGCCGGCACCTGGTTTGCCAGGAGCGTGGAGGGCGCCGATGGCTACATGTGGGATACCTACCTGCTCTACGGCCCGAACGCGACGTGGGAGCAGGCGCCGGCGCCGCTGCTCAGCTCTGGCGCGACGATCATCGATACCGGCCCGCAGCTTCGCGACAAGCTGGAATCCCTTCTCAAACCGTAATATGTGTCTACAGTGAGGAACTATGGACGAGGCCGACCTCACGGATCTGGCAGCCATCATTGCCGACCGGCTGTGTGGTACGCATGAGCACCTGTGCGTCGCCTTGATTCGCCGGCTTGCGGCTGGACAGCCTGTTTCTTCCGCATCCTTGGCTGAAACGCTCATGATGGAGGTGCCGGCGGTAACTGCGGTGTTGCGGCGGATGTCCGATGTGGACTTTGATGGTGCCGGCAATGTTGTTGGATTTGGCCTGTCGCTCATACCCACTACACATCAATGCACTGTCAACGGCCAGACGTTGTATACCTGGTGCGCGCTCGACACATTTATGTATACGGCGCTCCTCGATCTGCCATCGCACGTGCTCTCGCGTTGTCCGGTCACCGCGCGCCCGATCGAACTGGCGATGACGCCGGCGAGTATTTCAGAACTGACCCCGGCGTCGAGTGTCATCTCCGTCGTGATCCCGAATAGGTCCATTTCGCATTGTCGCCGAAGCGCCTTCTGCAACCACGGCCATTTCTTTGCCAGCGCAGAGGCCAGCGCGTCATGGCAGCACGACCATCCGGATGGTGTCATTCTGTCAGTCGGTGTGGCGCATCGCCTCGGCCGCCTGCTCGCTAGCCGTCGGCTGCTGCTGGCAGACTACTGATGCAGGCACGTCAGTATCGATCATTCGACTTACCCGGGCGGGTAGAGGCCAACCGATCGGACGGCGCGCCGAACATGTTTGGCCGCTTTACATATGGCCAGCCGGTCAGTTTCTGACTATCGTGTCGGCAACGCTGGTCAGGCAAGGGGACTCCTGCTGGACCCGCGGCGCCAGGGTGCGGTTGTCTGGTATCACCTGGTCGCTGATCCAGGAGGCGCTCGCGACACCGGATGCGATTATCAAGGCGCGTACCTCCGGCCCTGCGAAAGATGGCGGTCTAGCGTGCATGACTGTTCCCCCGCTCGACGGCGGATGGTGCCTCGTACCGAAGAGGAGTACCGGCGACACGCCTGAACCGTCGCCGCAATAGACGAGCTTGCTGCCTTGTTCATCATATGCTTGACCTGCCACACGCCGCGCTTGTGCGGCGAAACACTCTGACCCTGATTCCACAGCTGCTGCGATTCCTCCTTCCTGCTGGTAGGTATGTGAGACCGGCGGGAGCGACCCGCGCATGCCCTCCAGGCACCGCCCCACATCCAGTCGGAGCATCCGTGTTGTGACGCCGCGCTCACTCTGTCGTTCCATGCCCCATCTATGGTCATATTGGCCTTCACGTCCTTGCCTCCGTACCGCTTCGCGCTATCTTCTCACTGCCCCAAACCGTTCGCTCCTTTGCGACGCTCCGGCGGATTCGCCCCTATCCGCTGATGTTCGTGCCAATCAGGTGTCCCGGCGCCGGTGGGGTGACCAGTGCGCTTCGCGCACGACCCATGCACGGCTGTCTAACGCTTGGGCTTGTGTGGTGGTCTGATCGTTTCTCTTCCCTGTCTGTGCCAGGACCCGGCACCGGCTGCCCTGTTTTTTCGATTGACGTACGCTACCAGCCCGGCGCGGCGCGTCAAAGTGGATGGCCTGCCACCCTGTACCATCCAGGCAATGGCGGACGGAACCTGGCATGTCACCACGCAGTTGGCGGCCGACGAGCAGGCGGCGCTTGTCGCAGCTGCGCTCCAGCCCGACGTGCTCTGCCAGCGGGCGCAGCACGCGCTCGGCCTGGCCGGGATTGGCTCGCGTATCGCGCCCGATCACAATGCCATCGGCGTGTATGCCGCCGGGCTCCTCTCGCCGCCTGGTATGATACCCCTGGTGTTGGAGGGCCGTGCGCTGGTGTGGTCGGTGTCCCGCGCCCCGTCCGAGGCGATCCGGACGTTCATTGCTGCGGCGATCGAAGTCATGCGCGCCACGCGTGCCGTCTAACCTATCCGCTCGACACCATCGCATGGATGTGCTACAATCGGCTGGTAGGGCCGGTAACCTACATTACCTGCCCTACAAAACCGTGTAGAACTACTCTTCCAGCATAACATAACGCGTAAGCTGAAGGAACAAGATTGCGCCACCAGTGGCATATGTGCGATCTCGCCAGCTGGCGTGAATTGGAACAGGTAGAACAGCCGATGCGGCACTGATACCTATTCGCGCATCCGTCTACCAGAGCTCGTGCCACTCGTCGCGCCGGCGATCATCGCTCAGGCCCAGGCGGCGTTTCCCGACGCCCCCGCATCACAGGCCGTTGTCCTACGCTGGCATCTTCGTGGACTGAACCTTGATCTCGCCCTGCGTAAAGCGGCGCTTTCCGCGCAGATCGAGGCCCAGAAGCCTGGTCGGAGCGACCCGGTATAGCTCATATTGGGTCATCCATGACTACCTCCCGCGCGTTCTAAAATTGCTCCTGTCTCCGCGTTCTTCCACACGCCGCTGGCGTTCTGACGCATTGCTATGCCACGCAGCCGCCGCATCGCCAGTAATACCCACCTCTTCTAAACTATGTGCTCATACCGCTACAGCCCCTGTTGAGCTGGTAGGCGGGCGCGTCCAGCCGCAATCCTGAACTGCTGCGCTCATCGGCGTGAGCAACAGACGCGCCAGTCTCGCTCGGTGGATATGCTCCCGCTGCTGATCGTGGGCGGCATCCTTGCCGGCATGCCCATGACTGTACCACTGCTGGCCATCGGCGTGAAGGGTCATGATCGCGCATCCGCGCGACGCGTGCCGCGCCCTTTACCCTCGCCGTCCTGCCGTGGTCACTGTCGGTCATCGCCAGCAAGACAACGCCGCACCGACGGCAGCAAGGAGCAGAAAGATGATCACCGAGACACAGACCCGCGTTATTGTTCTGCAGCTCACCGGCGCGCTGATCGCCCGGCTTCAGCCCTTCATGGACGGGCTGGACATCACCACCTACACGGCCGAGCACACCACCCAACGCCTGACCATGCGCAGCGAGGTCTACGAGCTGCTTGCCGAGCGCGTCGGTGGCGCACTGGATTACGAGATCCGCTGGCAGCCGAATGAATACGAGCCGGAGGGTTTCGTCGAGCACGTGCGTCCGCTGGAACTGACTAATGGCATCTTCGTGGCGTCAGGTTGCCCACAATGTGGGACACAGCTCCTCGCCAACGGTGCCGAGGTCGCGTGCGCGTGTGGCCAGGTGGTCTCGCTGATCTAGCCAGCACGCCAGAGCGGCCGGATACAGACGTATCCGGCAGCCTTTTATGTGCTTCATGTCTGTATGCCTGGGATAGTGTCGATCAGTCCTAGCCCCGACGGCGCTGAGGTGCAAAAATGGCCGCGCGCTGCTCAGTGTTCAGTATGAGCCGTTCCACCTGCTCCATGTGGCTGATGATCTGCTCGACCTCACTACTGGTCGCCACTTGTCGCGTCCAGAAGAGGCGCAACACCGTCGGCAGATCAACCACGTCGATCCCGTTGGTCTGGCAATACCGCACGGCGCGCCGGTCGTTCGTCAGCAAAGGGAGCTGGCGCTCCTGACAGAGTGCGATGGCCTCACATTCGCCCATACCCAGTTTTCGGGGTAGTGTTGTGACCAATGTATGCTCAGCCTCAGTCAATTCCAAAACCGGAATCTCTCCCGCTGCCATCGCGGTGGTCAGCACTTCAAGATAGCTACGCCCGCGCTCGACCGCGATCCGTAGCTCGTCACGAACTGATGGCGGGATACACAAGGTTGATCGCGCAAAAAGCCGCTGCAGACGGGGAAGTGCGTTTGCAGCGGCAAGTGAGCTGAGGATATTCGTATCGCTGACGATCGTCACAAGATACCTTGCTGCTCCAACCGCTCTGCCAGATCATCCATTTCATCGACCGAGCGAACGTCACCAGGCCGTTGCATGGCGCCCCGCGCCTGCAAGGCATCCAGGATATCCCAGCGGGTAGCGCCGGCCAACTCGGCAGCACGCGCCAAGCTGCACACATCAGCGAGATAGAGTTCGACGGCTTCATCCAGCGTTGCCTGCTCCGGCAAGGTCGTTTCTAGGTACTCCTGGAGATGGACTGCCAACCAGCGTTGGTCGGCTGGTGAGAGCCGACGGGCAAGATCCAACACCTGCTCAGGATTTATGGTTGTCATCGCTGCACCTTCGTTCGTGAGCGCGTCTGTATCTCGTTATTGCCTGCTATTGTAGCACACGAATGCCTGTTTCGCACCTTGCACATTGGGAAGCACGTCGATGTTCAGCATTCGCCTGGCGTGAAACGAAACAGCAACATAGCCCTTCTTGCCGCCGTTCTTTGCCCCCTAGCCACCATGACTTCTCCCGACGATCTTTGCGGTCGCACGCGTCGACAACCTATCGTCGACCTGTCGTAAGTGCTTGTCACTGGAACCGCCGATTGTACCACCGCGTCGGGTGCCCTCTGGGCGCCACGCTGCGCTCTGCGGCCTTGACCTGCGGTGGTGACCCATTGTTGCCAGTGACATGCCCACACCAGCGTGTCTATCGGCATTGGTCTCACTCGCTACAACCTTGCACAATCGGAGCAACAACGATGGACATGAGCGTCTACCACAGCGACTTCACGCAGCACGACCTCTTCGGCCTATTCCCCGGCGCGTCTGGCGGCCGTGCGCTTCGCGACGTATACGGTCGCGTGCATTTGATCACGATCGCGACCAAGGGTGGCCGGACCACGCTCGAACGGTATGGGAGGAGCATATGCGCGAGCTGGCTTCGCGTGGCGGAAAGGCCAAGCGCCAGAAAGAAGACACGGAGCCGCGCAATGTCACCCACTGGGACGGCACTCCCGAGCGGGATGTCCCCTATCGCCCACCCCGCAGTCGTCGGCGCCGGCCACGCATCATCCGCTTCTTTCTGAGCGAAGAAGCGTAGTCGCCGCTTGCGCGCCCACGAGGGACCAGGCCAACGTCAGACGAGACCCACTGATCCGCTTTTGCGCCACACAACGAAAGGAATTGACGATGCACACCGAAGCTATCACCAATGGAGATGGACAACGCACCCAGGTCGGAGCGGACCCGCTTGACTATGTGCTGCGCTACGTCGCCTCCGACTACGATTGCTACTATCAGGGCCGCTACATTGGCAGTCGCGCCACGCTCCCCAAAGCGATCGAGGCCGTCGAGTACGAGCAGGCCAAGGCGGCACGCCATCCCCAGCTGTCACCTACTGCGGACGCCACAATCGCCACCTACCAGGAGGAGCTACGCGCCATTGCAGCGCCCTTGCACGACCTCGCGAATCGGCTGGCCGGCCACCCGCCGAGCAGGCGCCGATGCGCGCGCAACTCACGATGGCGCATATTCGCATCTCCACGGCGCTCCGGAGCATCCAGGACGCCGAGCGCTCATTGCGGCTGGCCGGGCATGCAGCGGATCTGAGCACACCGCTCGACGCGGCTGCCTGACAAGAAGGAGCGCCATCATGAACGACCAACATCCCGGTACGATCCAGCAGATCACTGGCCAGGTCCGATCGCTGTTCTACCTGGTGGACGAGCCAACCACGACGCTCACCATCCAGGCCAATGGGCAGACGATCGCCGCCCGCGCCTCCGGCCAGGTCGCCCTGGATCTCCGCGCGCTGCCGCGCGGTGCGACGATCTGCGTGACGCTGCACGATGCGCAGCTGGAGTACGCGCGGATCATCGCTTTCACCATCCTCCCCTCCAGATTGGGCTTTCCCGTGGGTTGAAACGAGCAACGATTGTCTCCATTCCCTCCAGGCTTCCCCCAAAGGGCGCGCTGTCGTGACGGCGCGCCCCTTTCCCTTGGCTTCACCGATCTGACGCGCCGAACCCTACCCCTTACGTGCGCTTACCCGTTGCTACCTGTCGATTGTGCTTGTCACGAGGGCTGCCGATTGTACCACCGCGTCAAGGCCCGCTGCGCGCGGGACGCCTCGATCCTCCACTGCACATTGCTGATCGGATCACGCTGTATGCATGCTTCTCCCATCTGCGGTAAACTGGTCATCGACCAGCAGGATCGGCACGCTGGTCGGCAAACGCTCTCCCTGTGTGTTCACATTACCGGTCGTGCAGGCAGTTGAACGCTTGGGGGCAAACCGAATCAATCAGTGGCCTGCACACGGTCATGCTTTTCAGGGTATGAGGAGGATGACGCCATGACCAGCCAGCAGCGCTTCTCCGCCACGGCTATCGAGGGCGCGCTTGCCAAGAGCGTGCTCGCGGCGTTCCCGCCCGCCTTGCGTGCAACCCTCACCCACGATGCGGTCCCGGCTGATCTCCCCGCCGGCACCACCCTGTATTACGAAGCGGATGCGCCGCGCTGCGGCCTCGTGATCGCGGGGCTGCTCCGCGTCTATATGACATCCCCGGATGGGCGCCAGATCACCGTCCGCTACGCGCGCGCGGGCGACCTTCTGGGCATCGCCGCGGTCGTCGGCGGGCCCGCGCCCGTCAATGTGCAAATGCTGACCGACGCCGCGCTGCTCATGCTCAATGCCCGGACGCTGCAAGCGAGTGGGCAGACCGAACCGTTGGTGGGCTGGTTGCTCGCGCAAGAGGTGACCCGCCGGCTCTATGATGCCCTTGAGATGCTCGCCGGCAATACCTTTGGCTCGCTCCGCCAGCGCGTGGCCCGCCACCTGCTCGACCTGGCGGCATCCCGCCAGCAGGGACGCGGCCT
>WNFV01003191.1_pt1 | contig 21178 bp, 23 predicted proteins | sample 5400101 | NCBI WGS metagenome assembly WNFV01 (sample SAMN13153361, study PRJNA577476) | soil metagenome | isolation source: 115 cm soil or saprolite under grassland replicate 1 | place: USA:California | collected 2016-06-15 | reverse complement strand
GCCAAGCAGGGCTTGGCCGCGACCCCTCGTCTGAGTGATCTCGGGCCATCCGGGCCGCCCGCGATACTTCCCGCTCGCATGCACCTGCGGGCGATCAAGCTACGCGGCTTCAAGTCGTTCCCGGACCCCATCGAGTTGCGGCTGGAGCCGGGGGTGGCTGTTGTCGTCGGGCCGAACGGCTCGGGCAAGTCGAACATCGCCGACGCGCTGATCTGGGCGGCCGGCTCGCTTGCGCCGAGCGAGCTGCGCGCCGAGAAGCCGGACGATGTGCTCTTCGGAGGCTCCGCGACGCGCCCGCGCGCCGACCACTGCGAGGTCGAGCTGCTGTTTGACAACGAGGACGGGGCCATGGCGGGCGTTGACTTCTCCGACGTGTCGATCATGCGGCGGCTTCACCGAGGGGGCGAGGGCCAGTACCTCGTCAACGGCGCCCACGTCCGGCGCACGGACGTCGTCGAGCTGCTCGCCGACGTCGGCCTCGGCTCGGCGATGGGCTCGATCGTCTCGCAGGGGCGGGTCGAGGCGATCCTCGCCTCGAAGCCGGAGGAGCGCCGGGAGCTGGTCGAGGAGGCGGCGGGCCTCGGACGCTTCAAGCGGCGCCGCCACCGCGCCGAGCTGAAGCTCGCCCGCGTGGCGACCCAGGTCGAGCGCGCACGGGACGTGGAGGCGGAGGTCGCGAAGCGGCTCCGACCGCTCGCGCTCCAGGCCACGGCGGCCGAGCGCGCTGAGAAGCTCGGCGTCGAGATCGCGTCGCTGCGCTCAGCCATCGCCACGCTCGACCTGGAGGCGCTCGACGGCGCGATCGAGACCGCGCAACGGCGCCGCGGCGGTTTCGCCGACGAGCGGGACAAGGCAGAGACGGCGCTGGAGGCCCTGCTGGTCGAGCGGGAAGAGGCCGAGGGAGCGCTGGCCGACGCAGCGGGCGGCCGCGAAGGCACCACGGGCATCCTCTATCGGCTGCGCAGCGCCGCCGAGCGCCTCGACATTCGCAGGGAGGCGGCGCAGGCCCTGCTCGAGCGTCTGCGCGAGGCTCCGCCGCCCGTCGACGCAGGATTGGTCGAGCGGGCCCGCCTGGCCGAGGCGCGGGCGGCGGCCCTCGAGCGGGCGGTCGCGGAGCGCGAGGGCCTCCCGCCTGCCGCGCGGGCGCTGGCGGAGGAGGGCGCATCGCTCGCCCTCTCGCTGGTCGAGGTCGACGCCGGGTACGAGCGTGCGGTTGCCGCCGCCGTCGGGGCCGCTCTGGTCGCCAAGACCCCTGACGAGGGGCTGCGGCTGCTCGAGCAGGCTCGCGAGCGAGGGCTCGGCAACTTGACCGTGCTCGTCAGGCCGGACCGGGTCGAGCCGCTGGACGGGATCGACGTCGTCGCACCCGAGGCCTTGCTGGCGGCGACGCGTCCCTCGGTCACGCTCGAGGGGCACTACTACGACCCGCAGCGCGGCGTGCTTTCCTTCACCGGCGACACGGCCGAGGCGGTGCTGCTCGAGCTCGAAAGCATGCGCAGACGCCTCCTGGAGGAGGCGTCTGCGCTAGCTGCCCGCGCAGGGCGCGCCCATCCTCGTCTCCCCGATCCGTACCTCGTTGCGGCGGGCGGCGCCTTGGTCGAGTGTCTCGCCGCCGTGGTCGCGGCGACACGGCAGCTGGAGGCGCCGCTGCTAGCGCGCGTCGAGCAAGGCTCGACGCGCGCGGGAGACCTCGCGGCGGAGCTCCGTGCGCTCGGCGGGCGGGAGGTCGAGCTCCGCCGCGGCCTGGCGGAGGCGGCGGAGCGCGTCTCGGGCGTGGACGTCGAGCTGGCCAGGCTCGAGGTCGAGCGCGCCGAGGCCCGACGCCGGCTCGAGCAGGCGGCGGCCGATCCCGCGGAAGGCACGCGCGAGGAGCTGGCGGCCAAGCTGGAGCGGCTGGAACGGCGCCGCGAGCTGCTCGGGGGCATCAATCCGTTCGCGAAGGAGGAGTATGCGGTCGAGAAGGAGCGGCTCGAGGAGCTGCGTGCTCAGCGCGAGGATCTCGAGCGCTCGCTCGGAGAGCTGCAAACGCTTCGGGACGACCTGATCGAGACGGTCGACCGCCGCTTCGAAGAGACCTTCGAGGCCGTGCAGCGGAACTTCGCCGAGGTCGCCTCGACGCTCTTCCCGGGCGGTCACGGGCGCCTGCGGCTGACCAGCGAGCAAACGGTCGGTGCCAGACTTCAGTCTGGCTCCGACTCCGATTCGGAGGGCGACGAGCCGGGGATCGAGGTCGAGCTCAGCCCGGCCGGCAAGCGGGTGACGCGGCTCTCGCTGCTCTCCGGCGGCGAGAAGGCGCTCGGCGCGATCTCGTTCCTGTTTGCGCTCTTCCTGGCGCGGCCGTGCCCGTTCTACCTCCTCGACGAGGTCGAGGCCGCTCTCGACGACACGAACATCGGCCGGTTCTGCGCGCTCTTGCGGCAGTTCGCCGACCGCGCGCAGTTCATCGTCGTCACGCACCAGAAGCGCACGATGGAGGCTGCCGACTCGCTGTACGGCGTGACGATGGGCGCCGACGGCGTCTCTCAGGTCGTCTCACGGCGCTTACCCAGGGAGGAAGCGGCTACCGTCGCGGCGTGAGCCGTACCTGGGCCGAGCTGCTGGGCGAAGGCGCCGCGGACGAGTCGGCCGAGGAGCAGGCCGGCTTCTTCGGGCGGCTCCGCGATTCGCTGTCCAAGTCTCGGCGGGCGCTCACGCAGCAGCTTGCCGTTGCCGCGTTCGACCCGGCCGACGAGGAGGCCTGGGAGCGGCTCGAGGAGGCGCTGATCGGCGCGGACGTCGGGGTGCCTGCGACCGCCGAGGTCGTGCGGCGGCTCGAGGCCCGCGGGGGGATGACGAGCCTGGAAGAGCCGCTCGTCGAGGAGTTGACGGCGCTGCTCGGGGAGCCCGGGACACTGAACGTCTCGGAGCGGCCCGCCGTCGTGCTTGTCGTCGGCGTCAACGGCACCGGCAAGACGACCACGATCGGCAAGCTCGCGGCGAAGCTCGCCGAACACGGGCATTCGGTCCTGCTCGGGGCGGCGGACACGTTCCGCGCGGCGGCCGACGAGCAGCTCGAGGTCTGGGCCAGTCGGGCCGGGGCGGACTTCGTCGGCTCGGCGCGGGGCGGCGACCCCGCCGCGGTCGCCTACGACGCAATCGAGGCGGCGAGCTCCCGCGGGCGCGACGTCGTGATCGTGGACACAGCGGGCCGCCTCCACACGCAGACCAATCTGATGGACGAGCTGGCGAAGGTGCGCCGGGTGATCGCCGGGCGGCTCGAGGGCGCGCCGCACGAGACCCTGCTCGTCGTCGACGCGACCACGGGCCAGAACGGGCTCCAGCAGGCGCGTCTCTTCGGCCAGGCGGTCGTAGTGACCGGGGTCGCGCTGACGAAGCTCGACGGCTCCGCGAAGGGCGGGATCGCGGTGGCGATCGCCCACGAGCTCGGGCTGCCCGTGAAGCTCGTCGGCGTCGGAGAAGGGCTCGACGACCTGCGCCCATTCGACCCGGCCGACTTCGCGAACGCACTCGTCTCCGGCTAGCGAGTAGGCTCGGGGCCGATCTTCCTCGAGCCAAAGGAGGACCAGTGTCTGTCGTCAAGATCATCGAACTCGTGGGCACCTCGACGAAGAGCTCCGACGATGCCGTCCAGTCGGCGCTCACCGAGGCACGGAAGACGCTCCGCAACATCAAGGCAGTGGATGTCGTCTCAGTCGGGCTGCGCGGCGACAACCTCGACGAGTGGCGCGCCCATCTGCGGATCGGGATCCTGGTCGAGAGCGTGGACTGAGCCCGCGAGTACCCCAAGTAACAGACTGTTACTTGGGCAGCGGAATGCCGGCGGCGTAGTCGAGCAGCGCCTCAGGTGAGCGCGACCGAAACGCGACGTCGAGGAGGACTTGGCCGGCCGTGAGCTTCAGCCGCCCACGACGGTGTGCCTGCACGAGCAGCCTGATCTGCTCGTAGCTCGGTCGAGCCAGTCCGAGCCTTTCTGCGAGCGCGCCGATTCGACGGTTCGTCTCCGCGATCGGGCAACTCAGGTCGTCGAGATGAGCGATCGCGGCGACGAGTCGGCTGTCTATCCGAGGGGCGGCCGACGCCATGCCCCAATCATGGTCGGCCGAGGGCGCACGGAACCGGCACGGAATCGTGTCGATTCTCCGACGGCGGCCAAGTAACAGTCTGTTACTTGGCCGGTCCGGCCGTGCGCGCCTGCGGTGTCCTTGATCGCGGCGGGCGGCACGTACACTGTCCGGCCGGTGTTCGACACCCTTTCCGACAAGCTTCAGCACGCCCTCGGCGACCTGCGTGGCCGCGGCCGCCTCGACGAGGACTCGGTCTCCAAAGCCATGCGCGAGATCCGCCTCGCGCTGCTCGAGGCCGACGTGAACCTCCAGGTGGTGAAGGACTTCGTCGGCCGCGTCAAGGAGCGGGCAGTCGGCGAGGACGTGACGAAGAGCATTACGCCGGGCCAGCAGGTCGTGAAGATCGTCCACGACGAGCTGACGGCGATGATGGGCGGGAGCGACTCACGGCTCTCGTTCGCCGGGCGGCCGCCGACCGTCATCCTGCTCGCCGGGCTCCAGGGCTCGGGCAAGACGACAGCTGCCGCGAAACTCGCGCTGATGCTGCGCAAGGAGGGCAAGGCGCCGGCGCTCGTCGCCGCCGACCTCCAGCGCCCGGCCGCGATCGACCAGCTCGAACAGCTCGGGCGGCAGATTCAGGTTCCGGTCTACTCGGGCAACGGCGACTCCGTCACCGTTGCCCTAGAGGGTGTCGAGAGGGCACGCGTCGAGGGCAGGGACGTCGTGATCATCGATACGGCCGGAAGGCACCAGGTCGACGAGCCCCTCATGGACGAGCTAGTGCGGATTCACCGTCAGGTGAAGCCGCACGAGGTTCTCCTCGTCCTGGACGCGATGACGGGCCAGGAGGCCGTGAACGTGGCGCAGGCCTTCCAGGAGCGCGTCGCCTTCGACGGCATCGTCATGACGAAGGTCGACGGCGACGCCCGCGGCGGCGCGGCCTTGTCCGTCCGGGCGGTCACCGGACGGCCGATCAAGCTCGCTTCGGTCGGCGAGAAGCTCGACCAGCTCGAGTGGTTCCACCCCAACCGGATGGCCTCGCGCATCCTTGGCATGGGCGATGTGCTCACCCTGGTCGAGAAGGCGGAGGCGGCCGTCGACGCGGACGAGCAGGCCCAGCTGGAGAAGCGCCTCCGGGCCGGCGAGTTCACGTTCGACGACTTCCTCTCCAGCTACAAGATGCTGCGCCGGATGGGCCCACTCAAGGGCGTGCTCTCGATGATCCCCGGGCTCGGGAAGCAGCTGCAGGGCTTGGACGTGGACGAGCGCGAGCTGGCACGCGTGGAGGCGATCGTCCTGTCGATGACACCGCACGAGCGCAGCGTCCCGCACGCGATCGACGGCTCGCGGCGGCAGCGGATCGCCCGCGGCAGCGGCACGACCGTGCAGGAGGTGTCGCGCCTGCTGAACGCCCGCAAGGAGATGCAGAAGCTGATGAAGCAGATGGGGAAGGGCAAGATGCCGATGCTCCCTTCACAGGCGGCCCAAAGGATCGGCCGTCGATGAGGCATTGGACTAGACGAAGCGGTACCGTGGGCGCAGCCGGGCTTTGCCCGGCGGAGCCCAAGCTGTGGCTTGAGACTTTGAGACCTGAAGGAGGGGGCCCGCGGGGGAACTCATGGGTTCCCCCGCGTTGAGGTAGGAGGTAGTAGATGGCAGTACGGATGAGGCTGACCCGGGTCGGGTCGAAGAAGAACCCGATCTACCGGGTCGTGGTTGCAGACTCTCGCTCGCCGCGCGACGGGAAGTTCATCGAGATCGTCGGGCGGTACAACCCGCAGCACGATCCGTCGCTGATCGAGTTCGACGAGGCGAAGGTGAAGGACTGGCTCTCGAAGGGCGCCCAGCCTTCGGACGCCGTCTCGCGGCTGCTGAAGGCAAAGAACATCGCGTGACACCGAGCGCCGAGCTCGTCGAGTACCTCGCGCGCCGGCTCGTCGAGAGCCCGGGCGCCGTGAGCGTCGAGGAGGTCGAGGAAGAGGACGGCGCGCTCGTGATCCAGCTGCGGGTCGCGACGGAGGACCTCGGGCGGGTGATCGGGCGCGGCGGCAGGATCGCGCGCGCCCTGCGCACGCTCGTCCGGGCGGGCGGCGCGCACGGGGACAGGCGCGTGCTGCTCGAGATCATTGAGTAGTTTGGTACGAGCTCCCTTCGAAACAACGCACGGGCTGCCTGGCCGCGCTGAGCGGCGCGATGCGTCGTCCTCAGTCGCCCCATAGCGCTGCTATGAGGGCTCCCTGCGTCCTAGTCTCGCACTCGCTCATCGCACCCAGTCAGCGCGTGGTCGTTCCGAAGTGAGCTCTGACGACTTCGTCCAGGTCGGCCGCGTCGGCCGCACCCATGGCCTCGACGGCTCGTTCGTCGTCGAGAACGCCAGTGAGAGCGAGGCGCTGTTCGCCGTCGGCGCTGCGCTTTTCGCCGGCGGCGAGCCCGCCACGGTCACCGGCCGGAAACGGTCGGGCGGCCGGCTCGTCGTGAAGCTCGACCGGGACGTGCCGCGTGGGGCGGAGCTGGCCGTCCCGCGGACCAAGCTCCCCGAGCCGGAGCCGGACAGCTACTACGTCTTTCAGCTCATCGGGCTCGAGGTCGTCGAGGAGGGCGGCCGCCGTCTCGGGTCGATCCAGGACGTTGCGCCCGGCGTGGCGAACGACGTCCTCACGCTCGACTCGGGGCTCTCGCTGCCGATGCACCAGACGTGCGTGCGCGAGGTCGACCTCGAGCGCGGCCGGGTCGTCGTCGCCCGTGGATTCGGAGACGGGTAACCTCAGGTCGTCGGTGCAGATCGACGTTTTTACTCTGGTCCCGCATGCCTTCGGCTGGCTCACCGAGCAGCGCCCGCTGGCAACCGTGCTCGGGAGAGAGCTCGACTTGCGCCTGTTCGGCTACCGGGACACCACTCCGCTGCCGAACGGGCAGGTGGACGACGCGCCGTACGGAGGCGGCCCCGGAATGGTGCTCCGCGTCGATGTGGTCGCAGCGGCAATCGACGCGGTGTACGGCGGTCTTCCCGACCACCGTGTGATCGCGCTCACCCCGCAGGGCCGCCAGCTCGACCAGGCGACGGTAGAGCAGCTGGCTTCGGAGGAGCGGCTGACGCTGCTCTCCGCGCGCTTCGAGGGCTTCGACGAACGAATCCTCACGCACCTCTGCTCCGATGCGATCTCGATCGGCCCGTACGTCCTCTCGGGCGGGGAGCTGCCGGCGATGGTGCTGGTCGACGCGATCGCGCGGCTCCAGCCCGGGGCGCTCGCGAAAGAATCAGCTGAGAAGGAGACGTTCTCGTCCGAGCTTGAAGGCGGAAACGAGTATCCGCAGTACACCCGACCGCCGGAGTTCCGCGGCTGGGGCGTGCCGGAGGTGCTGCTCTCGGGCGACCATGGGCGCATCGAGGACTGGAGGCAGGCCGAGAGCCGAGCCCGGAGCTCCCGGTGACGGACTTCTACTCGATCCTCGGCGTGATGCCCGATGCGTCGCCGGACGAGATCAGGGACGCGTTCTACCGCCGGCTGCGCTTCGACGACGACGGCACCGAGACGGCGAACACGCGCTCGAAGGAGCTGCGCGAGGCCTACGAGGTGCTGAGCGATCCGGCTCTCCGTCGGAGCTACGACGCGTCGCAGGGGATCTGGCGAACGGAGGCGGCTCCCTTCGGCGCGCCCGAGCCCGTGGTGGAGAAGCCCCCCTTGAACCCGGTCACCCGCGCGACACGTAACCTGCCGCGCGGCTGGCGGATAACGATCGACTGGATCGTGACGATCGTCGGCGCGATCGCGATCGTGCTCGCGATCAAGGCGTGGGTGATCAACCCGTACCGGATCCCGTCCTCGTCGATGGAGCCGACGCTCCACTGCGCCCGGCCCGGCAGCGGCTGCGAGTCGCGCTTCTCGGACCGCGTGCTTGCCAATCGGTTCATCTACCACTTCCGCAAGCCGCACCGCGGCGACATCATCGTCTTCAAGACACCGCCGCTCGCCAAGCAACGCTGCGGCGCCGGCGGCACGTTCGTCAAGAGGCTGATTGCACTCCCCGGCGAGACCTGGGAGGAGAAGAACGGCTTCATCTTCATCAACGGCAAGAAGCTGATCGAGCCCTACGTGAAGGCCGACCGCCGCGACACCGGCACGTCGTACCCCCTCCGCAAGATCCCGCAAGGCACGTACTTCATGATGGGCGACAACCGGACGCAGTCGTGCGATTCCCGCGAGTGGGGGCCGGTCCCCCGCAAGAACCTGATCGGCGAGGTCTTCGCCGTCTACTGGCCGCCCAACAGAATCGGCTTTCGCTAGCGGAGGAACCCCTGGTTCCCCCGCTGGCCCTCTCCTCCGCTCGCTCGCTCCGCTCGCGTCGGTGGCTGACCGAAAGCGCGAGTGTGCCGCGCCCGCACATGTCGGTCGCGGCGGCGGATGTGAAGTGCCAGCGATGAAGATCGGCCTTCGCCTTGACCATGTCGTGATTGCGGTTTCGGACTGGGAGCGCTCGAACCGCTTCTACCGCGACGTCCTCGGCGCGGAGCTCGTCGAGCTCGACAAGGGACGCTTCGCGTACCGCTTCGGCTCTCAGCAGCTGAACGTCCACGGGCCGGGGAGCGAGCCCTTCCCGCGGGCCGCGGATCCGGTCCGGCCGGGGAACAGCGACCTCTGCTTCGTCTGGGAAGGGCCGATCGAGGGCGCCGTCGAGCATCTCCGCAGTCAGGGCGTGGAGGTCGAGCTCGGCCCCGTCGAGCGGCACGGGGCGGGCGGCATCGGCACGAGCGTCTACTTCCGCGATCCCGACGGGAGCCTGCTCGAGCTGATTTCGTACGCCGGGTGAGCCCGCCGGTCTACGACAACGCGATCGCAGCAGGCGCCTTCTGGTCGTTTGTGCTCGGCTGGGAGCTCGTCGAGTGGCGCCAGCAGAGGCGAGAGTCCCGGGCAGCGGAAGACGTCGATCACGACCGCGGTAGCGGCCGGCTGCTTACTCTGACGAGCTGGATCGCGATCGGCGGTGCGTATGGGCTCGGTCACGCGGACGTTGCCCGAATTTCCGGCCGCTGGCCCGCCTACGGCGCGGGCTTCGGGCTCCTCGTTGCGGGGATCGCCCTCCGCCAGTGGGCAATCCGTGTTCTCGGCCGGCACTTTCGCCGGCGCGTGACGATTCAGGCCGGCCACGAGGTCATCCGAACCGGCCCGTATCGCGTGCTCCGGCATCCTGCATATGCCGGAGGGCTTCTGGCGGTGGTCGGGATCGGGGTTGTCTTCGGCAGCTGGCCGGCGCTCGCCCTCTGCATCCTCCCGATCGGGGCTGCCCTCGTCCACCGGATCCGCGTCGAAGAGGCGGCGCTGGAGGGTGCGCTTTGGGACGCGTATCGCGAGTACGAAGGCTCCACCTCCCGGCTGATCCCCGGAATCTGGTGAGCATTCGCTAGCATTGTGCGTCGGCCCAAGGGCCGTCTTCCTATGAGCAAGACGATCGAGCTCCTCGAGCAGCGTCAGCTGCGCAAGGGCCGCCCCCGGTTCAAGGCGGGCGACACGGTCCGCGTGCACTTCCAGGTGATCGAGGGGCAGCGCCGCCGGATCCAGGTCTTCGAGGGGATCGTGATCAAGCGGCAGGGCGCCGGTGTCCGCGAGACGTTCACTGTCCGCAAGCAGTCCTTCGGGGTCGGCGTCGAGCGAACCTTCCCGCTGCACTCCCCGAAGATCGAGAAGATCGAGGTGATGCAGGTCGGCGACGTGAACCGCGCGAAGCTCTACTACTTGCGCGAGAAAGTGGGGAAGAAGGCGCGCGTCCGGGCTGTCCAGCGGAGGGACAAGCTATCCTCGCCCGATGTCGTCGACGAGGCCCAAGAGGAGCCCGACGAGCCCGAAGCCGAGCCCGCCCAGCCTGCTTCCGAGGAGCCGGTCACCGAAGCCGCCGGCGAGGCAGTCGAGCCAGAACCGGCCGCCGAGCCGCTTGAAGGCACCACGCCGGAAGCCCGGAAAGAGACTCCTTAGCTTCGACCGCGCGATCGGCGTGCGCTGGGTCGCCGGGGCCGACGAGGCCGGGCGAGGGTCGCTGGCGGGGCCGCTGGTCGTCGCCGGCGTCCTCCTCGACTACGCCGCGCTCCGAGACCACCGCGTCCGACCGCTCGCGCTCCTGAACGACTCGAAGCAGCTCACGCCCGACCGGCGCGAGGAGCTCTTCCGGGCAATCGTCGCCTGCGCCGACCGCATCGCAATCCGGCTCGTGTCGCCCGGCGAGATCGACCGTCGCGGGCTGCACCGCTGCAACCTTGACGGGCTCCGCTCGGTGCTGGCCGCGCTGGCGCCGCCGGCAGAGGCGTGCCTCGTCGACGGCTTCCGGCTCGGGCCCGCCGCGCCTCCACACACCGCGGTCGTGGACGGTGACGAGAAGAGCGCGGCGATCGCGGCGGCCTCCGTCGTCGCGAAGGTCACCCGCGATCGGCTGATGCGACGTCTCGACGCGCTCTTCCCACACTACGGCTTCGTCTCGCACGTCGGCTACATCACCCCCGGACATTCGGCGGTGGTGCGGCAGCGCGGGCCGAGCGAGATCCACCGCCGCTCGTTCCAGGCCCTCTGCTACGAGTAACCCGGCCGGAGCCGCAGCCGAGCGGCGCGTCCGCCGCTGGTACCGGCTGCGCGGCCACCGCGTGCTGGCCGCGAATGTCTGGGCGGGCGGCTACGAGCTCGACCTCGTGCTCCGGCGCGGCCGGCGGCTGGTCTTCTGCGAGGTGAAGGCAAAGGGGGGAACGGGCTACGGCGAGCCGCTGGAGATGGTCGGACCCGAGAAGCTGCGGCGGTTGCTGCGGGCGGCGGAGACCTGGCTCGCGGCCCATCCGGAGTGCGCGTCGCTCGAGGTTCGCCTGGAGGCCGTCGGCGTCCGCGAGGGCCGGCTACGGAGGGTCGTTTTGATACCCTGAGCGGTGCCGAGGGGCACTATCCCCGAACGGGCGTACTCGTCAGAACGGTCGCGAGACCCGGGTACGCCGGCCATCGATTCTGAAGCCAGCATCGAGGGCGGGAGAAACCTTCGGCTGTTCGTGAAGTCCAGCGTTCAGCCGAAAGGAGTGCCGTGAACGTCAACAGAGCAAGCTTCAGCACGAAGGCCCGTACCTGGCTCCTCCTCGCCGGGCTCACCGCCCTGTTCATCGGGGTCGGCGCGGCGATCGGGGGAGCCGTCCTCTGGTTCTTCGTCGTCTTCTCCGTCCTGCTCAACGTCGCGGCCTACTGGCTGTCGGACAGGTTCGCCATCCGGGCCTCGCGCGCCAAGCCCGTGACGGAGGCGGAGGCGCCTGACCTGCACCGCCTCGTCGAGGAGCTCGCGCAGCTCTACGACGTGCCGAAGCCGCGCGTCTATCTGATCCCGTCCGAGCAGCCGAACGCGTTCGCGACGGGCCGCAACCCCGAGCACAGTGCCGTCGCGGTCACGCAGGGCTTGCTCCAGTACCTGCCGCGCGACCAGGTTCGCGGCGTGCTCGCGCACGAGTTCGCTCACATCAAGAACCGCGACATCCTCGTCTCCTCGATCGCGGCGATGATCGCCGGCGCGATCTCCGCGATCGGGAACATCTTCTTCTTCGCCTCGATCTTCGGCGGCGACGACAACGACAACCCGCTCGGCGCGATCGGCGCGCTGGCGACGATTATCATCGCCCCGATCGCCGCCTCGCTGCTCCAGCTGGCTGTCTCGCGTCAGCGCGAGTACCTCGCCGACGCAACCGCCGCGCGCGTGCTCGGTACCGGCGAACCGCTCGCGGAGGCGCTGGAGACGCTCGAGCGCGGTCGCCAGGCCGTGCCGATGCAGGTGAACCCGGCGACCTCGTCGCTCTACATCGTCAACCCGCTGAAGCAGGTCGGCGTCGCGAACCTCTTCTCGACGCACCCGCCTTTGGGGGACAGGGTCGCGCGCCTACGCGAGTACGACCGCTCCCGCGGCCTGGCCTAGGACGGCGGGGTAGTCAGCGAATCGAGGTCGAGGCTGCCGTCGGCGCCACCGAAGAGGCTCGCGGCCTCGGCCTTGATTCGCGCTACCTCGTCGTCCACGCGGCCCTTCACCAGTACGGACAAGGGCACGGTTGCGCGAGTGAGGCGTGCCCGGAAGTCACGCACGCCGCTCACCTTCTCCCAGAACTCGTCGGACCCGAGAACGATGATGTTGGGATCGGCTCTGAGCGGGGCTGACTTCGAGCGACCCGAGAGAACAGCGATATTCAGCTCCACCCGCCGCCTGCCCGCCCGGAGCACCGCTGCCGCTGCACGCAGCGCGTTGACGTCCGATCGCCTACTGCCGGCGTTCTTCGTGTTCGGCGCGCTCTGGATGGCATACAGCTCGACGACGGACGGATCGTCGGGGTGGTCGCGCTGGAGATCCACTCCGCTTCCCGGCTTGAAGCCACCGCTCACGATGCGGGCGACCTCTTCCATCCACGTGCCAAGATGGGCTTCGATCGCGGAGGTCTCCTTGTCCGCGAGCACTCGGTCGACCCAGTCGTCCACGGTGGTTGTGCCGCGCGCGGTGTAGATCATCGGGTTCCTCTTTGCGAGGTCGCGCCCAGTGAGCTTCGTCAGGTTGGACTCGAGAGGCCTGGCGACGAAGTCGTCGAACGCCTGAACGATCTTCTCCGCGAGCCCTGGATCGACGCCGAGGACTTCGTGGAGCGTGTGGGCGAGCCGCGGACGGCTAGGTGCGTCGGACACGGCAGATGAGCACGTCCTCGAAGAACTCGCCGGCGCGTCTGCCTGTCCGCCGATTCACATGGCGCGTGATGCGCTCCTCGAGCTCGAGGCCGGACTGCTCGAGGATCTCGGGATACAGGCCCTTCGAGTCGTTGACGACGATGATGATCGGAGCGCCGGCGGTCAGCTGCCGGGCACTGTTCCTCAGTACGGCGCTCATGTTCTGGACGTAGTCGCCGAGGGCGGCCCGGGACAGCCCTCTCGTGGCCGCTCCGATCTCGAGCATGCTGCGATCTTCGAGGTCGAGGAGCTCGTAGGCGTAGCGATGCTGCTCGTGGTAGTCGATCAGGCCGGGATACGGAGGCGACGTGATGATCCCCGTCGCCTTCACGGGCAGGTCGAGGGTTCGAGCGTCACCATGGACCACGCTCACGTCCCGATCTTTTCTCAGCTGTGCGAACGCCCGCAGACGCCGGTGGGTGTCTGCGGTGTAGCGGCGGAGAAACTTGGCTGCTTCGCCGACCGGCCGGCAGGTCCGCTTGTGCTTGTGGCAGTAATACGGATCGTTGACAGGCCTCTTCGGAAAATCGAGGTCGAAGTGGGTCGTCAGCCGTGCTGAGCGCGCAGCCCGAGAGAGGATCACCTCGGCGACCTGACGGACGAGGGAATCGAGTCGCGCCGTCGCGGCTCGATACGCGAGCAGCTCCTCGAGAGCCGCCGGCGCGTACCATCGCTCGAGCCAGTCGCCAGCGCGCTCCTTCGGCGGGGCGGAGCGGCGCGCCTGCTCAAGGGCGCCCTTGAGGCTGAGATCGAGGATCGGCAGCGAGTAGGTCGCGGTCTTGACGCGCGAAAGGAGGCAGTTGAAGGCAGAGATGTCGCAGCCGATCGCGTGGCAGCCGAACACGTTCGCCTCGACAAGGGTCGTCCCAGAACCGACAAAGGGGTCGTAAACTCGGTCGCCGGGCGCGAAGTAGCGCCGCAGGAAGATCTCGACCAGTTGCGGGACGTACTTGCCAAGGTATGGGTGAAGCGCATGGACGTGTTTCGTCCGCTCGACTTGCGGCAGCTCATCTTCCGACCACGAGAGCTCGAGGTCGATTTCGGCGTAGAGAGCTTCCTGGCTAGGGCGAGGCACGGAGGACGAGTGTAGGCGCGAGGTCGGATGTGGATTTCGTACGCACGCCTTCCGAACCAGATCTGACACACGCACGTGAGACTTCCCCAGCTTCCATGGAGGCGTGCTCGCACGCACGCTTACCCATGCGCTCGTCGGCCTCGACGCCCGGCGGGTCGAGGTGGAAGCTCACGTCGAGCTGGGCGTTCCGGGGTTCACCATCGTCGGGCTGGCGGACCGCGCCTGCCAGGAGGCGAAGCACCGCGTGCGGAGCGGCATCGCCTCGGCCGAGCTCGAGTGGCCGGTGCGGCGCATCACCGTTAACCTCGCACCCGCGGGGCTGCGCAAGGAAGGCTCCGGCTTCGACCTGCCGATAGCGCTCGCGGTGCTCGGCGCCTCGCGCCAGGTGCCGTGGGAGTCGCTTGCGGACCACGCCGCCGTGGGTGAGCTTGCGCTCGACGGTCGCATCCGGCCGGTGGGCGGCGTCCTCGCCGCGGCGGAGGGCGCCCGGCGGGCGGGGGTCGCGCGGCTGCTCTGCGCCGCCGAGTCGACTGCGGAGGCGGCGCTTGCCGACATCGAGCCGGTGCCTGTGCGCCACCTCGCCGAGGCCGTGGCCTACCTGCGGGGCGAATGGGAGCCCTCTCCTTACGAACCCGAGAGCGACGGCGAGCAGCGCCCGCGCTACCCCGATCTCGCCGACGTGCGCGGCCAGGAGCGGGCGCGCCGCGCGCTCGAGCTCGCCGCCGCCGGCGGGCACAACCTCCTGCTAGCCGGGCCTCCCGGTACCGGGAAGACGATGCTGGCTCGGCGTCTGCCCGGAGTGCTGCCGCGGCTCGAGCCGGGTGAGGCACTCGAGGTGACCCGCATCCACTCGGTGGCGGGTCTGCTCTCGCCCGAGCGGCCTCTGATCCGGGAGCCGCCTTTCCGGGCGCCGCACCACAGTGCCTCGATGGCGGCGATCGTCGGCGGCGGGCGCGCGGCGCGTCCGGGCGAGGTCAGCCTGGCGCACCGCGGTGTCCTGCTGTTGGACGAGCTCCCAGAGTTCATCCGGCCGGCGCTCGAAGCGTTGCGTCAGCCGCTCGAGGACGGCGTCGTCGGCATCGCCCGGGCGGAGGGGAGAGCGGTCTACCCTGCGCGCTTCCAGCTCGTTGCGACCATGAACCTGTGTCCCTGCGGCGCGCGAGGGGACCCGAGTGCCGAGTGCTCGTGCTCGCCGAGCCGCCTCGCCGCCTTCCGCGACAAGCTCTCCCGCGCCCTCCTCGACCGCTTCGACCTCGTCGTCATGGTTCCGCGCCCGCGTGCGGACGAGCTGGCGGCCGGGCCCTCCGAGCCGTCGGCCGCCCTGGCAGAGCGGGTGGCGGCTGCCCGCTCGCTGCTTGCCGCCGCTCACCCGCGACGGACCTCGGAGGCGGACGGGTTGCTCGCGACGGCGGTCGAGCGGCTGCCGCTCTCGGGTCGCGGCCGGGCCCGGGTTGCCCGGGTTGCTCGAACTGTCGCCGCGCTCGCGGGCTCCGCCGACGTCCGGCCGGAGCACGTCGCCGAGGCACTTGGGTACCGCTCGCCCAGGGAGCTGGAACCGTGAGTGAGCTGGCACTCGCCGCCTTCGCCGCCGAAACCGGCAGCCACGTCGTCTCGGAGCCGAAGGACGCGCGGTTCCGGCGCTTCCGCGGCACCTTCGACGAGCCCGCCTACCGCGAGCGGCTCGCCGCCTGCGGCCTCCGCTGGCTCGCGCGCTCCGACCGCGCCTTTCCCACCGCGCTTCGGTCGATCTTCGACCCGCCGCCCGGCCTCTTCCTGCGCGGCGACGGGCCGGTCGAGCTGCTGAACCAGCCTACGGTTTCGATCGTCGGCGCGCGGGCCTGCTCGGCGTACGGCTCACACGTCTCGCGCGCGTTCGGCCGCGAACTGGCCGCCGCGGGGCTCGTCGTCGTCAGCGGGATGGCGCGCGGCGTCGACGGGGAGGCGCATCGCGGCGCGCTCGAATGCGAAGGCGCGACGGTGGCCGTCCTCGGCTGCGGCGTCGACCGCGACTACCCGGCGGCACATGCGGAACTTGCCCGCAGAATCTGCGCGGACGGCCTGGTGGTGTCGGAGTACCCACCGGGGGTCGAGCCCGCGCCGTGGCGCTTCCCGGCGCGCAACAGGATCGTCGCCGGCCTTGCACAGGCCACTGTCGTGGTCGAGGCCAGGGAGCGGAGCGGCGCGCTGATCACCGCCGACCTGGCGCTTGAAGAGGGGCGGGAGGTCTTCGCAGTCCCCGGTGAGATCACCTCTGCCCTCTCGGCCGGCACGAACGGGCTGCTGCGGCTCGGGGCGACGGCGGCGACCTCGGCCGCCGACGTGCTCGAGACGTTCGGCCTGAGTCCGCCGGAGCCGGAACCGCCCGAGCTCTCTTCCGGGGCGGACGCTGTGCTGGCGCGGCTTCGAGAGGGCCCGACCTCGGCCGACGAGCTCGTGCGCGCACTCGGCCTCGACGCCGGCGCCGTCGCCGCCGCGCTCGCCGAGCTCGAGCTGCACGGGCTCCTTACGGAGTGCTCAGGGATCTATCGCGGCCGGTAACCTCGCCTCGCCCCGTGACCGAGACGATGTCGAGCTACTGGCTGGCCGAGCCCGCGCCGCCCATCCCCGAGCGGCGCCTCGAGGGTCCGGCGGACGTGGTCGTCGTCGGCGGCGGGGTGACCGGCTGTGCGGCCGCGCTGACCCTGGCCGAGGCCGGACTGCGCGTGCGGCTGCACGACGCGCGCGAGATCGCGGGCGGTGCCAGCGGCCGGAACGGCGGCTTCGCCCTGCGCGGCGGCGCGGCGCCGTACGACGTCACGATCGAGACCATCGGCCACGACCAGGCGCGGGACTTCTGGCAGAGGACCGAGCAGGCCCTCGACCGGCTCGAAGGTCTCGCCGGCGACGCGTTCACCCGCAGCGGCAGTCTCCGCCTCGCGGCCGACGACGAGGAGGGGGACGCGCTCGCGGTCGAGTTCGAGGCGCTACGCGCAGACGGCTTCGCCGCCGAGTGGGTCGAGGAGCCGCTGGACGGCCGATTCCGCGCGGCCGTCTTCCACCCCGGCGACGCGGCCCTCCAGCCGGCCCGCTGGGTGCGGCGGCTCGCCGCCCTCGCTGCCGAGGCCGGCGTCGAGATCCGGGAGCACAGCCGCGTCGAGTCGCTCGACGACGTCGAGGCCGGGCAAGTGCTGGTCGCGACGGACGGGTATCCGAGCGGGCTGCTCGGAGCGATCGAGGGGCTGATCGTCCCGACACGCGGCCAGATGATCGCGACCGAGCCGCTGGAGGAGCGCATCTTCGAGTGCCCCCACTACGGCCGCCACGGCTTCGACTACTGGCAGCAGACGCCCGACGGGCGCATCGTCGCAGGCGGCTTCCGCGACTGGGCGCTCGAGTCCGAGTTCACCGCAGACGAGCAGGTCACGTCCGGGATCCAGGGCGCGCTCGAGTCGTTCGTCGCCGAGCTCGTCGGACGGCCGGTCGCGGTCGAGCACCGCTGGGCCGGGATCTTCGGGCTCGTGCTCGACTTCCTGCCGGTCGTCGGCCGCGTCCCCGGCGAGGAGCGCGTCTGGGTGGCCGGCGGTTATTCGGGCCACGGCAACGTGCTCGGCCTGCTCTGCGGCGAGCTCGTCGCGCAGGCGATGCTCGGGCGCGAGGCGCCCGAACTCGCCCTGTTCGATCCTGCGCGGCTGCTCTAGCCGCCTTCGGGCATCGGGACGGACTCGTCGCCCTGAAAGAGCGAGAACGAGTTGCCCTCGGTGTCCTGGGCGCGCGCGAACCAGCCGATCGTCGGGATCGGCTGCTTCTCCTCCGCGGTGCCGCCGAGCTCGCGGATCTTCGCGAGGCTGGCGTCGATGTCGTCGGTGGCGAAGTAGACGACCGGCCCGCTGCCGGCGTCGTCCGCCTTGTAGATCGCACCGACGGGCTCCTCGCCCTGCGTCATCAAGTACTCGAACGGGCCCTCCATCCCGGCGAACGACCAGCCGAAGAGGCCCGTCCAGAATCCCTTGGCGCGATCGACGTCGGCCGAGGGCAGCTCGAAGTGAACGATGGTTGCCATGACCTGGAGACTACAGCCCGCCTGGTGAAGATTCGGCTCATAGGCACCGCAAAAGACAGGGTCCCACGGTGCGAACGCCCATCCGCCGCTCCCATCATTGCCGTGCAAACGTGAAGAACCTAACCGCGTGCCGTGACCGTTCCCCGGCTGCGGCAAAACCGCGAACCGATGTCTGCCGTAGCTCTCCTACAACCGGAAGCATCTTCGGCAGAGAGGGGTAGGCATGTCGAGTAAATCGTTCAGACGGCTGGCAACCATCGGTGCAGCCGCGCTCGTCGCCTGGGTCGCCGGCGCCGCAAACGCGCGGGAACAGGCGAATATCTACACCGTCCACGCCCTGGTGTCCGACTCGGCCACGGTGCCCGCGCCTGCCACGGACGCGTCGCTGGTCAACGGGTGGGGGCTCAGCGCGGGGCCGACGACGCCGTGGTGGACCGCAAACAACGGCACGAACACCTCGACGCTCTACAACGGCGCCGGAGCGAAGCTGGCGCTCACGGTCGCGGTGGCGGGCGCGCCGACGGGCACCGTGTTCAACGGCAGTGCCTCGGACTTCGTCGTCAGCCAGAACGGCAAGAGTGGCGTGGCGCGGTTCCTGTTCGCAACCGAGGGCGGCACCATCATGGGCTGGTCGCCCGGCGTCAACGCGACCGCCGCGGTCACCGGTGTCGATCGCTCCGGTTCGGGGGCGATCTACAAGGGCCTCGCGATTGCGAACGACAAGCTGTACGCGACGGACTTTCACAACGGACGAGTCGACGTGTTCGACAAGTCGTTCAACCTCATCCCGGGCGGTTTCAGCGACCCGAAGATCGCGAAGGGCTATGCACCGTTCGGAATCCAGGCGCTCGGGGGAAACATCTTCGTGACCTACGCCCAGCAGGACGCGGCGAAGAAGGATGACGTCGCAGCGCCCGGGCAAGGGTTCGTGAATGAGTTCACGCCCGACGGCGTGCTGGTCGCGCAGGTCGTGAACTCGGGGAAGAAGAACGCGCCACTGAACGCGTCATGGGGCCTTGCGCTCGCGCCGGCCGACTTCAGCGTGTTCGCGGGAGACCTGCTCGTCGGGAACTTTGGCAACGGCCGGATCAGCGCCTACACGCAGCGCGGCGCCAAGTGGGTCTACAAGGGCCAGCTGCGCCATGCCGACGGCACTCCGATCGCGATCGACGGGCTCTGGGCGATCGCGTTCGGCAACGGCGCCGCCGCCGGGCCTACGAGCACCCTGTACTTCCTCTCCGGTCCTGCGGCGGAGGCGCACGGGCTCCTCGGATCGATCACAGCAGGCTGACACCAAAGTCTCCGGCCGCCGAGACAACGCCGGCTCCGGCGAGCTGTGGCACGATTCCGCCACGCCTCCCGGGCGGACTGAGCCGAGGGTCAGAGGTCGAGCTGGGCAAGGTCCAGCTCGCTCGTGCGTTCCAGCGCAGCGAGGGCGATCGCCAAGTCCTGGATGGCAAGACCCGTGGAGTCGAACAGCGTCACGTCGGCGTCCGCCTGCCGGCCTTGCGCCTCGCCGGCGAGCACGGTGCCGAGCTCGGTCACCCGTTCGTGCGTGACTAGGCCCGCCTCGACGGCCGCCGCCAGCTCGCCGCCGTGGCTGGCCTGAGTCCAGTCGTCACAGAAGAGGCGGACAGTTCCCTGGGTCGTTCCGTTTGTACCGGTCTCCTCCCAGTCATCGCGGCAGACTTGCGTCCGCGCGAGCTCCGCGACGGCGATCTCCGCCTTGCCCGGCCCGTCGGCGCCCATCAGGCTGACGTGCTGGCCCGGCCGCAACACGCCCTCACCGAGCAACACCTCGTGGCCCGGCGTCATCGTCACGAGCCGGTCGGCGGCCAGTGCCTCCCCGAGGCTGCCGGCGACGCTTGCCCCGAGCTCGTCGGCTGCGGCTTCCGCCCGCGCCGGATCGACGTCCCAGAGCGCCACGTCCTGGCCTCGCGCCAGGAACGTGCGGGCAGCGGCCTTCCCGTTGACGCCGGCTCCGATCACGGCGGCGATCCCCGGCCGGCCGAGCACCTCGGCGGCGAGCACCGCCGCCGCCCCGGTCCGCAGGGCGGTCACGGCGGCAGCGTCGAGCACGGCGACGAGCCGGCCGTCCGACGCGTCGGAGAGCAGTACGACGCCGGTCACGGTCGGCAGGCCCCGCGCCGGGTTCCCGGGGAACGACGTCACCCATTTCAGCGAGGCATGACCGCCGCCGAGTGCCGGCATCGCCCGGAAGTCGCCGCCCGGGTAGGCCGGCACATAGACCTTCGGCGGCATCGTCCAGTCGCCGCGCGCGTAGGCGAGGAACGCATCGCGCACCGCCTCGAGAGCGCGCTCCGGCGAAACAGCCTGCTCGACGTCACGTGCAGTGAAGAGCGGAACCACGGCCGTACCCTAGTCTCGCGCGGAGGCTCGTCGACGTCAGGGCTCTGGCGGACCGTCAACAACGTGTCTGGGAACTACACCTGGCTCAGACCTCCGTCGCCGGTCTGCAGAAGCTTCGAACCTGGTCGGGGAACTCTCGGACGCTGATCGGCTTCTCGAGGTAGCCGTCGAAGCCTGCAGCGAGGAGCAGCTCCCGATCACCCTTCATCGCGAGCGAGGTCAGGGCGACAACGGGGATGCGCGCCGTCCGCTCGTCGTCTTTGATCCTTCGGGCAGCGGCGGTCCCGTCCATGTCCGGCAGGCGGATGTCCATCAGGATCACATCGGGCAGGTGCCCGACCGCGAGCGAGATGCTCTCGCTGCCGCTCGTGGCCTCGAGCGTTCGAAAACCCGCGTAGCGCAGCACGTCCCGGGCGAGCTTCATGTTCTTTTCGTTGTCGTCGACGATGAGGACGAGCGGGTCAGGCGTGGCGCTCATCGGGGAACCTGGATCGACGCCCGGACGCCGGCGATGCTGTAGGCGCCGACCGGCAGGTCGAATCCCTTGAGCGAGTGCGTTCCAGCCGACTCGGCCTCGACGAGCTCGTCGACCTCGGAGAAGACACGCTCGCTCACAAGGATCTGGCCGGGGAGGGCTTCGTCGCATAGCCGCGAGGCTAGGTTCATGACGCTCCCCACCGCCCCGTAGTCGTACCGGCCGCTGAACCCGATCTTCCCGAGCGTCGCGTAGCCGAGCGTGATGCCCGCCGAGAAGTCGAGCACGTGCCCCCGCTTCCGCCACTTCGGAATCAGCCCGGCCATAACCTGTCGCATCTCGACCGTCATCGTCACGGCGCGCGCGGCGGGATTCTCACAGGGAATCGGATCGTTGAACCAGACCATCAGGCCGTCGCCCGCGAACCAGCCGACCGTGGCG
>WNFV01004421.1_pt1 | contig 21191 bp, 20 predicted proteins | sample 5400101 | NCBI WGS metagenome assembly WNFV01 (sample SAMN13153361, study PRJNA577476) | soil metagenome | isolation source: 115 cm soil or saprolite under grassland replicate 1 | place: USA:California | collected 2016-06-15 | reverse complement strand
CGCCGCCGGGGCCGACTCGGCCGGCCCGCTGACCTCGCTGTCGCCGTGGATGGCACTGCTGTACTTCGCCGGATGGGGCGTCGGGCTGCTGGTGATCGCCCTGTTCGTCACCAGCAAGCGCGACGCCTGAGTGACGAACCGGCGCGACGTCCGCTCGCAGGACTATGCCGCCGCACGCGTCGAACACGATCCGCACGCTCAGGGTGGTGTACCTGCTGGCTGACCGCGGGATCCAGCCGCGCGGCGCGGAGGGCGTCGTACCGGTTGGGTGCCGGGCGGAGGTGCTGGCTGCGCTCACGGACGCGCTGCGGCTGGTCGAGCCGCGGCTCGGCTAGGTATGTGCCGGTGGCGATAGGCCCAATTCTGGTACGTTCATTTTTGGGCGTATCGTGCATGGCCGATTGAGGGGCGCCTCGTCGAGGAGTTCATCGAACGCAGCGGGCTACCTAGTCTCTTCTACACAGCGTCGGCGCAGTCCAATACGGCGACCGACCTGAGGCTGTTCATCGAGGCGGGGGCCGCGTCGACGCTGCCGGGGTCAGGCACTTTCGCCGGCCAGGCTCCTCGTGATTGGGACGCCGCGTTGCATCTGCTGGCGACGGCCCTGCCCACAGACAGTCCCAGCATCATCGTTCTGGACGAGATGCCGTATCTCATCAAGAACGATCCCGGATTCGAGGGAACCCTCCAGAAGCTGTACGACCGTGAGCTGTCTCGCAAACCCGTGCTCTTGCTCTGTGTGGGTTCCGACCTCGCGATGATGGAGCGTCTCAACGACTACGACCGGCCGTTCCATCAGCGTGGCACCGAGATGGTCGTTCCGCCGCTCAATCCGGCCGATGTAGCGGACATGCTCGGCCTCGGGCCCGCCGACGCGTTCGACGCTTTCCTTGTCTCCGGCGGTCTCCCGTTGGTGCTCGAGGAGTGGCCGATGGCGGGCGGCGTCTTCGACTACCTGGCGGAGGCGGTCACCAATCCGACGTCGGCGCTCATCGTCAGCGGAGAACGCTCCCTCTCCGCCGAGTTCCCGACGGATGCGCAGCCGCGCCTGGTCCTGTCGGCCATCGGGTCAGGCGAACGGACCCACGCACTCATCGGCCGGGCTGCGGGCGGTCTACCCGCGACCAGTCTCAATCGCGCTCTCCAGCTTCTCGGCGCCAAACGGGTCGTAGAGACGATCACGCCGCTGTCGACGCGCCCGTCCAAGGAAACCCGCTACTACGTCGCCGATCCGCACTTACGCTTCTGGCTTGCCTTCCTCGGTCCATACCTAGCCGAGATCGAGCGCGGACGCGGGGATCTGACGCTGGCGCGGATCCGCGCGTCGTGGGGATCCTGGCGAGGTCGCGCGATCGAGCCGGTCGTTCGGGAATCGCTCTTCCGCCTCCATGATGGTGGACTGCCGGAAGACACCGGCGCTGTCGGAGGCTACTGGACGCGGACGAACGACCCTGAGATCGAGTTAGTCGCAGCCGACCGCGCTCCGGTCGCCAAGCGCATCACTGCGGTGGGGTCGATAAAGTGGCTGGAGCGCAAGGCCTTCGACACACGTGATCTGTCGCGCCTCGTCATCCACCGATCGCAGCTCCCTGGCGCTGACGAAACCACCCCTCTGATCGCCGTGGCCCGCAGTGGGGTTGCGGTCGAAGGCGTCGAAGCCGTGAGGCCCGAGCAACTCCTGACCGCCTGGCGATAGCGGCCTCGCCGACACTGGACTAGGACGCACCCCGGACCCAGGGGTGGGTCTGGGGCGAACCCGGATCGCGGTCGGCGGCTTGCGGGTCGATGATGGCGTCATGCTGCACATTCACGGATTGTGCAAGGCGTACGGGCGGCTCCAGGCACTTCAGGGGGTCGATCTCGATGTGCAGGCGGGCGAGATCGTCGCGCTACTCGGGCCGAACGGGGCGGGCAAGACCACGCTGGTATCGATCGTCGCGGGGCTTCGCAAGGCCGACTCCGGTGTGGTCGAGGTCGACGGCATGGACGCGCTGCGCCGGTCGGCCGACGTACGACGCCGGATCGGGCTGGCCCCGCAGGACCTCGGGATGTACCCGGTGGTGTCGGTCCGGCACAACCTTCAGCTCTTCGGCGAGCTGGCCGGCGTACGTCGTACCGAGCTCAAGGCCCGGATCGACGAGGTCGCCGAGGGGCTCGCCATCACCGATCTGCTCGACCGCAAGGGCGGTGAGCTGTCCGGAGGCCAGAAACGCCGGGTGCATACCGCGATCGCGCTGCTGCACCGCCCGCGACTGCTGCTGCTCGACGAGGCGACCACCGGCGCCGACGTGGAGACCCGCGGTCACATCCTCGAGCTGGTGCGGGAGCTCGCCGCAGGCGGCTCGGCGGTGCTCTACTCCACGCACTACCTGACCGAGGTGGAGACGCTGGGCTCGAACGCGGCCTTCCTCGACCACGGCCGGGTGATCGCCCGCGGCGCCGTGCGCGAGCTGATCGCGGCGCATGCGGAACCGGTGGTGGAGCTGGTGTTCGAGGGCGACGTGCCGCCGATCCCGGTACGCGGCGCGGCTGTCGACGGGCAGCGGGTCCGGATCCCGGCGCCCGACCCGGCGGCGACCCTGGTGGAGGTCATCCCGCAGGTGCCGCCCGGCGCGCTCTCGGCGGTGGAGATCGTGCGGCCGAGCCTGGAGTCGGTCTACCTGACGCTCACCGGCCGCCGGTACGACGAGGCCGATCGCGAGGGTGCGCCCGACGAGGAGAAGGAGGGGAAGCGCAGTGTCACTACGCAATAGCCTCGCCATCCTGCGGCACGAGCTGCGGGTGATGTGGACCGACCCGTCGACGGTGATCTTCGTGATCGCGATGCCGCTGGTGATGGTCGCGCTGATGAAGCAGTTGTTCGCGCTCGCGTTGCGCGACGAGGGCTTCGCCGGGGCCAACGGGTCGGAGTTCGCGGTGCCGGCGATGGCCGTCGGGTTCGCCGCCTTCGGGGTCGGCTATGCCGGCTTCACGTTCTTCCGCGACCACGGCTGGGGCACCTGGGACCGGCTGCGGGCGACGCCGGCGAGCTCGGTCGACATCATGGTCGGCAAGGTGCTGCCGACGGTCGCGGTGACGTTCGTCCAGCTCGGCGTGCTGTTCACGCTCGGCGGGCCGCTGTTCGGCCTGCGGGTCTCCGGGTCGTGGGTCGCGCTCGGGCTCCTCTCGGCGGTGCTCGCGCTGGCACTCAGCGCCTTCGGAATGCTGGTCACGGCCATCACCCGGACGATGAACCAGCTCAACGCGGTCGGGAGCACCGGCGGGATGGCCATGGCGATGCTCGGCGGTGCGTGGGTTCCGGTCGCGACGATGCCCGGCTGGGCCCAGGTGATCGCGCCGGCGCTGCCGACGTACTGGGCGATGGAGGGTTTCCGGGACGTGATCCTGGCGGGCGCCGGGGTGCGATCCGTCGCCACGCCGGTGCTGGCGATGGCGGGATTCGGCGCGCTCTACACCGCGATCGCCGCCTGGCGGTTCCGCTTCGAGGACAGCAAGGTCTACTACGGCTGAGCGCCCGCGCGCGCCGTTCGATACGGTCGCGGGGTGACGGCGCCCTTGACCGACGAGCACATCGCGACGCTGCGGGACTGCCTGCGCGCGGCCGGCTACACCGTGGACGGCGTGGCCGGCCGGCTCGGCGAGGCCGCGCACGCGGCGCTCGGCCGGAACGAGACCACGCCGGCCTGGCGTGCGACCGCGGCCGGTGCGCCGGTGGACACGATGGTCCGGCTGTTCCTGCTGCAGCGGCCGGTGCCGCGAGCCCTTGCGGACAAGGCGTTCCCGGGGATCGCCGAGGTGCTGGCCGAGGCCGGCCTCCTGGTTGCCGACGGCGACGAGGTGCGCGCAGCGGTGGACGTCAGGCCGTACCAGGACTGGTGGGTGGTCGCCGACCTGACGCCGCGTCTGGACGGGCGTCGCGAGGTGATGCGACCCGACTACGTGCTCGGGATCTCGCCCGCGAGCTTGAACCTGATCGACCTGACCGTGCCGGTCGAGGTGGGCAGCGCGCTCGACGTCGGCACCGGGTGCGGTGTGCAGGCGCTGCACTTGGCGAAGCAGGCCGCCCGGGTGGTCGCGACCGATGTGAACCCGCGCGCCCTGGAGCTCGCCGACCTGACTGCCCGGCTGAACGAGGTCGAGGTCGACCTGCGCTCCGGCAGCCTGTTCGAGCCGGTCGTGGGCGAGCGGTTCGACCTGATCGTGAGCAACCCGCCGTTCGTGGTGGCGCCGCCGAGCCGCGAGAAGCTCACCTACCGCGAGGCCGGCCTGGCCGCGGACGCGCTCGTCGAGCTGCTGGTGCGGGAGGCGCCGGCGCGGCTGACCGACGGCGGCTGGTTGCAGACGCTGGCGAACTGGACGCACGTGCGCGGCCAGGACTGGCGCGAGCGGGTCTGCGGCTGGCTCGGCGACCGGTCCGCGTGGGCGGTGCAGCGCGAGACCCTCGGCCCGGAGGAGTACGTCGAGCTCTGGCTGCGCGATGCCGGCCTGCACGGCACGCCGTCGTACCCGAAGCGGTACGACGAGTGGCTGAGCTGGTTGGAGGAGCAGCGGGTCGAGGCGATCGGCATGGGCTGGATCGCGCTGCACAACACCGGCGGCAGTGCCGTCTGCGAGGACTGGCCGTACGACGTGGAGCGGCCGCTGGGTCCGCACGTGCTGGACCGGTTCCGGCGGATCGAGCGCGCCGCGGACGACCTGGACGCCGTACGGCTGGTGGTGGCCGCCGACGTGCAGGAGGTACGGACCGGGCCGCCGGGCGCGGACCACCCGGAGAGCATCGTGCTGCGCCGGCAGCGGGGGATGCGCCGGGCCGAGCAGCTGGACACCGCGCTGGCCGGCTTCGTCGGGGCGTGCGACGGCGACCTGACCGCCGGCCAGATCCTGGACGCGCTCGCGCAGCTGATCGGAGAGGACGCGGCCGCGCTGCGGTCCCGGTACGCCGGCCGGATCCGGGATCTCGTCGTGGAGGGCTTCCTCACCCCCGATGACTGAACCGGGGCTGGCCGCGGCCGCCCAATGGTGTGCACCTCTGCGGCGGCCCTCCGACCAGCGAAGGCGGCACAGTGGCGCTTCCCGAGTTCGCAGCCAAAGCGAACATCACGGTCGTTGGCTGACCACGTGGAGCACCGATGATGTCGAGGCGATGTGCTGGGCGAGTGACGGGATCAGCATGTGCGCCAGCGCTTGGCCAGCGGCGATGTGAGAGCGGACGTTCTCGCGCAGGAGGGGCTCGTGGTGGGCGACGCGATTCCTCAGCGCGTGCAGCTGCCGGACCCGATCATCGACGTCCGCCTTGCGATCCGTGCCAGGCGGAAACGCGTGATACAGGTAGCGCACCCAGAGAGTCTTCTCGTGCGCTGCCGAGCTCAGGTAACGCCAGAATCCGAACGGTAGCTCAGCAACGATCTTGCCTGGCGGAGCGGTTGGCGACACCCGTCGGCAAGCCGCCTCCAGGTGGTCTCGCATGCGTGCGTTGATGTCGACTCGGCGACCGTTCCTGGTCCGCGTGAGTGGTGCGAAGATCTGGCCTGGTGACCTGGCCCAGTGAGTGCGCCCCGGCCAGTGCTGGCTCAGCGCGTCGTCGTACGCGTTCCGTAGGCCGATCTCGATGTGCGCGAGATCTCTCAGCACAGCAGCACTGAGCTGCGCGTTCCACTCGTAGAGATCCAATGCGCGTCTCGGGTCGTTGCAAGCGGCCTGAAGGTAGGTGGCAAACCGCGGTGCGCTCAGCCATCGCACAACCCACGGATCTACCGGCACAGGCGTGCTGGTCATCTGCATCGCTCCCACGTGCTGCTATGGTGTGTCTTGAAAGCCCCGGTGGACCGCTGACCTTGGTCATGTCGCCGGGGCTACGAATTTGTTGCCCCGACGTCCTGCGGTGCGCTGTGAGCCTAGAGGGCAGCATCGACAGTTCGTGGACGATGCCTTACGCGGCGTCAGCAGTGTCCGGAGGTCCGCGTCCGTGAAGTTCTGCGGTAAAGCGCCGTTCATCGGCATGTTGCCGGGATAGCCAGGATCGATCCCGGCTATAGCAGCACCCTGCCCCGCGCCCTCTAGCGATCCCTACTGTTCCGGCGGCAGCGTTGGCGCCGTCGGGTTTTCCCTTGCCCGGCAGCACGCTCGGAGTCGAGCAGCGTCGCAACCTGGCAGCATCGGACAAGAAGGGCAACACCTCAGATGAACCGGACCACGAAGCTCATGGCGGTGGGCAGCGCCCTGCTCGCCCTCACCGTCACCGCGTGTGGTGGCGAGTCCAAAGCGAACGACGACACCTCCAGCGCCAAGGCCGACGTGGCGAAGGCAAAGGAGCAGGCCGCGAAGTTCCGCACGATCGGGATGCCCGACGACTGGAACAACTACGGCGCCTTCTGGGACGGCGTGTGCAAGACCAACGACCTGGGTTGCGCCGGCGCCGCCGGCAAGAACCGCGAGGACGCCTCCGACGCGAGCTCGGCGGAGACCATCCAGTTCTTCAAGGACGACAAGCAGAACCCGGCCGTCTGCGGTGACATCGGCATCGCGTTCACCGGCCCGGCCGACGAGAACAAGGTCGCGCTGAACTACCTGCCGGAGAAGGCCAAGTCGCTGCCGGCGCAGTACCGCGGCAAGAACGGCGGTTGGGAGGCGCACGTCACCGGCGCGATCGCGATCCTGGTCAACAAGGACAAGGTGCCAAACCCGCCGAAGTCGTTCGCCGACCTGAAGAAGCCCGAGTACAAGGGCAAGATCTTCATGAAGAACCCGGAGGAGTCCGGCACCGGCCAGGCCACCGTGTTCGCGGTCGCGGCCGCGCTCGGCCAGGGCAAGGACGGCTTCGACCTGGACGCGGCGCTGAAGTACTTCAAGGAGTTGCAGGACGCCGGCCAGTTCGCCAAGGCGAAGTTCTCCGACGAGGCGTTCGAGCGTGGCGAGACGCCGATCGCGCTCGGCTACGACTACGTCTACCTGGAGTCGGCCAAGACGCTGAAGGCCAAGGGCGTGAACGCCGAGGTGTCGATCCCGACCGACGGCGGCGTCTGGGCGCCGTCCGCGCTGATCTGCAACGCGAACACCACCGCTCCGGACCTGGCCAAGCTGGCGATGGACTACGCGCTCACCGACGAGGGCCAGAAGCTGTTCGCCCAGATCGGCGCGCACCCGATCCGCTACGTGCTCGGTGACCTGCAACTGTCCGACGCCGACAAGGCCAACTGGCTGCCGGAGTCGCAGTACGCGGCCGTGAAGCAGTTCCCGAACGACGAGTGGCCGAGCGCCGCTGACCTCGCGTCGCGGTGGAAGGACGAGGTCCAGAACTAAGGGTTCTGGCGAGGAGTGCGAGACGTGACGACTGACGTCCTCGAGCCGGCGCCGGCGGTGGCCCCCGTGGCCAGTCGCCGGCGGCGGCGCATCGAGAAGCTGATCGGCGACTGGTTGCCGGTGGTGCCGTTCCTGGTCCTCGGCGGCGGGCTGCTGGTGGCCGCCGCGGTGTGGCTGGTGATCGGCAGCTTCCGCGGCCCGGCAGGCGAGTGGAACCTGGACGCCTGGACCAAGATCTTCAAGCCCGGCAAGGTGTACCGGGGCTCGATCATCACCTCCGTCCAGGTGTCGCTGTGGACCTGCACCATCTGCACCCTGGTCGGGACCCCGCTGTCGTGGTACATCCACGACCTGAGGGGCCGCGGCAAGGCGTTCGCGATCGCGCTGACCAACACGGCGGCGAACTTCGTCGGCGTCTCGCTCGCCCGGGCGTTCATCTCGACGCTCGGCGCGGCCGGCTTCTTCACCCTGCTGCTGCGCCGGGTCACCGGCATCGACCTGGCCGGCGGGCTGTACTCCGAGGCCGGTCTGGTGGCGATCTTCTGCTACTTCACGATCCCGCTGTTCGTGCTGCTGGTGCTGCCGGCGATGGCCGCGGTGAAGCCGCAGTGGTGGGAGGCCGTGCAGGTTGCCTCCGGCAACAGATGGACCTACTGGCGGTACGTCGGGATCCCGGTGCTGGCGCCGTTCGTGCTGTCCGGCTGGGTGCTGACCTTCGCCTGGGCGATGGGCCAGTACGCCGTGGTCGCGGCGCTGCTCGGATCGCAGTCCGGCGTGCACACCATCCCGCTGCAGATCGGTGACCTGATCGGCAAGGGCTCGGTGTTCGGCAGCCAGTCCCAGGTGGCCGCGGCGTACGCCGTACTGCTGATGCTGATCGCGATCGTCGCGCTGGCGACGTACCTGAAGCTGGCACGCAAGCCGATGAAGCGGCTGGAGGGTCTGTGATGGCCGGAAAAGGCTGGATGCGCCGGGTGCTGTTCGGCCTGGTGACGGCGTACGTGACGCTGCCGATCCTGGCGGCGCTGCTGTACTCGCTGTCGACGTCGTGGACCGGCAACGACGGCCGGGTGCTGCCCGACGGGTACACGCTGCACTGGTGGACCGGCCTGATCAGCGACGACCGGCTGGTCGCCGCGGTCGGCAGGTCGCTGATGGTCGCGCTGCTCACCGTGGCGATCGTGACCGCGATGATCGTGCCTCCGCTGTACTGGGCGTACGTGCGCAACCCGCGGCTGCGCACGCTGATGTCGACCGTCGCGCTGATCCCGTTCGCGCTGCCGTTCGTGGTGATGGCGTTCGGCATCAAGGAGGTGACCTCGCACATTCCGGTGGTGAGCGAGTACAGCTCCAGCTGGCAGATGGTCGTGGTCGGGCACGTCGCGCTGTGCTTCCCGTTCTTCCTCTGGCCGGTGGACGCGGCGATGGCCGCCGCCGGCATCCCGCGGCTGCACGAGGCCGCGCAGACCTCCGGCGCGAACGCGTTCACCACGCTGGTCCGGGTGGTGATCCCGAACATCCGCACCGGCCTGCTGACCGGCTCGATCCTGGTGTTCGCGATCTCCTTCGGCGAGTACTCGATCGCGAAGGTGATCACCGGCGCCTCGTTCGAGACGGTGCCGGTCTGGCAGGTCCAGCTCACCCCGGTCAACGGTGGTGGCAACCCGAACGGCGTCGCGGTGATGTCGGTCATCACGTTCGCGCTGTTCTTCGCAGTCTCCTTGTTCGCCGCCCTGACCAAGGGTGGTACGTCGGTCCAGGCCCTCCCGGGGGTCGGCAGCACGAAGGGCTCCCGCTGATGACTTCGCAGAAGGCCGTACGAATCCGCAACGCCGTCAAGACGTACGGCGACGTCCGCGCGCTGAACGACGTCAGCCTGAGCGTCGAGACCGGTGAGCTGGTCGCGCTGCTCGGCTCCAGCGGCTGCGGCAAGACCACCCTGCTGCGCAGCGTCGCCGGGCTGAACGAGCTGGACAGCGGCACGATCCAGATCGGCCGCGAGGACGTCACGCACCGGCCGACCCGCAAGCGCCCGATCGGGATGGTGTTCCAGAACTACGCGCTGTTCCCGAACATGACGATCGCGGACAACATCGCCTTCCCGCTGCGGGTCCGCAAGCGTCCGGCGGCCGAACGGCAGGAGCGCACCGAGGAGCTGCTCGCCCTGGTCGGCCTTGCCGGCAAGGGATCCCGCTACCCGAACCAGCTGTCCGGCGGGCAGCAGCAGCGGGTCGCGCTGGCCCGCGCTCTGGCGCCGGAGCCCGCCGTGCTGCTGCTGGACGAGCCGCTGTCCGCGCTGGACGCGCTGATCCGGGAGAGTCTGCGCGACGAGATCCGCCGGATCCAGCAGGCGGTCGGGATCACCACCATCTACGTCACCCACGACCAGACCGAGGCGATGGCGATCGCGGACCGGGTCGCGGTGATGTCCGAGGGCAACATCGTCGAGTGCGCCGCGCCGATGGCGATCTACGACAAGCCGGAGTCGCGGTTCGCGGCCGAGTTCGTCGGGTCCCGGAACGCGATCGAGCTCCCGGTCGATGCCCAGGGCAACGTGTCGTGGGCCGGCGTCTTCACACTGCCCGCCCCGGAGGGCGCGAACGGCAGCGCGCTCGCCGTCTTCCGCCCCGAGGACGTACGACGCTCCGACAACGGCGCGATCAAGGCCGTCGTCGACGTGCCGATCTTCCTCGGCTCCACCACCCGGATCTACGCCCACGTCGAGGGCACCCGGATCGCCGCCGACCTTCCCTCCCGCGACGCGGCCGGCCTGGACCAGGGCGCAATCCTCACCCTCGACCTCGACCCCTCGACCGTCCGGCTGTACCCCGCCTAATTGCGATCATTCGTCGCATCTTGTGCCACCTGTGGACAACGCGGTCACCTGACCGCCGGCGCGCACCTGACCGGTTGTCCACAGGTGCCACAAGATGCGACGAATGATCGCCTTCCGGCTGGGGTCCCGGAGGCATGAGTCACACGAGCGAAGAACGCATGAATAGCCGGCATCACGAAACCGGCGTTGTAGGGGGACGGACATGACAGGCAGAGTCGACGGTGTGGAGAACACCCGAGAGGCGAGTGCGGTGAACCAGGTCGAGGACAGGCACACCCGGAACTTCATCGACGGCGAGTGGCGCGCCGCGGCGAGCGGTCAGACCAGGACGAACGTCAACCCCGGCGACACCTCGGACGTGATCGGCGAGTTCGCCGAGTCCGGTGGCGTCGACACCGACGCGGCCGTCGACGCGGCCGTCGCGGCCGGCCCGGCCTGGAAGGACCTGGGACCGATCAAGCGGGCCGAGTACCTGCGCCGCGCCGAGTCGCTGCTGACCGAGCGCGCCGAGGAGTTCGCCGTCGCCGTGTCCCGCGAGCAGGGCAAGCTGCTCAAGGAGGCGCGCGGCGAGGTGAAGCGCGCGCTGGCGATCCTGGACTTCACCGCCGGTGAGGCCCGCCGGCTGAACGGCGTCACGACTCCGGCCGAGGAGCCGCGGACGTTCTCGTTCACGTTCCGGTCGCCGATCGGCGTGGTCGGGCTGGTCACGCCATGGAACTTCCCGCTCGCGATCCCGATGTGGAAGGTCGCGCCGGCCCTGATCGCCGGCTGCACCGCCGTCTTCAAACCGTCACCGTTCACGCCGTACACCGCGGCGCTGCTGACCCAGCTGTTCGCCGACGCCGGTGTTCCGGACGGCGTGCTCAACCTGGTCCAGGGCGACCGCGCCGCCGGTGAGGCGCTGACCGCCAACCCGAGCGTGGCCGGGATCTCGTTCACCGGGTCGCTGCCGGTCGGGCTCGCGATCCACCAGGCCGGCGCCGGCCGGCTGATGCGCAGCCAGCTCGAGCTCGGCGGCAAGAACGCCGTCCTGGTCCTGCACGACGCGAACCTCGACAAGGCCACCGACGCGATCGTGTTCGGCGCCTTCGGCCAGGCCGGGCAGCGCTGCAGCGCGACCAGCCGGGTGATCGTCGACAAGCGGGTCAGGGAGGAGTTGCTGGACCGGCTGGTCAAGCGCGTCGGCGCCCTCAAGGTCGGCTATGGCGCGGACGAGGAGGCCGACATCTGCCCGGTGGTGAACGAGGACCGGCTGACCGCCTGCCTGGACGCGATCGACGCCGCGCAGGACGCCGGCGCGACGGTCGCCGTCGGCGGCGAGCGTGCCACCGAGGGCCTGCCCGACGGGTACTACGTGAAGCCGACCGTGCTGCGCGACGTCCCGTGGGACTGCGAGATCGCGCAGGAGGAGATCTTCGGCCCGGTGCTGTCGGTGATCGACGCCGAGGACTTCGACGACGCGATGCGGATCTCGAACTCGGTCAGGTACGGCATGTCCGGCACGATCTTCACCGCCGACCAGTCCAAGGCGTTCGAGGCGATCAACCGCTTCGAGGCGGGCATGCTGCATGTCAACCGGCCCGGCGTCGGCGCGTACGCGCACCTGCCGCACATCGGCTCCAAGCTGTCCCAGTTCGGCGCGGCCGAGTGCTCGCCGCAGGTCTGGGACTTCTACACGGAGTGGAAGTCCGCGTGCATCAGCTACTGACCTCGTCCTCGGGCAAGTTGCTCACGGCAACCGAGGCGATCAGCCGGTTCGTCCGGCCGGGCGCCGTCGTCGGCCTGGGCGGGCAGAACATCAACCGCTGCCCGATGGCGCTGGTGCACGAGCTGATCCGCGCCGGCACCGGCGACCTGACCGTGGTCGGCTGCAACCTGTCGCTGCCGCTGGACATGCTGGCCGCCAACGGCCAGGTGGTCCGCACCGAGCAGGGCAGCGGCAACCTGGAGAAGTACGGCGCCCTGTTCGACTGGCGCCGCCGGGCCGAGCGCGGCGACATCCAGGTGAAGGACTACAGCCACCTGTCGATGGCGTCGCGGTTCCTGGCCGGGTCGCTCGGACTGCCGTTCATGCCGACGCTCAGCCTGCTCGGCACCGATGTGCTCAAGAATCACCTCGAGTCCGGTGACGCACGGGTCGTCCAGGACCCGTGGAGCGACCAGCCCGTGGTGCTGCTCAAGGCGTTGACGCCGGACCTGTCGCTGATCCACGCGTCGCGGGCCGATGCCGACGGCAACGTCGTGATCGACGGTGTCACCAGCCACGAGGTGGACATGGTGAAGGCGTCGGCGGCGACCATCGTCTCGGTCGAGGAGGTGCTGCCCGCGGGCGCGCTCGCGAGCGAGCCGGAGCGGGTGACGATCTCGTCGGCGTTCGTGTCCGCGATCGTGCACCAGCCGTACGGCGCGTTCCCGACCTCGGTCTACAAGCTGTACGACTACCACGAGCCCGAGATCGTCGACTACCAGCGCCGGTCCCGGCACCTCGACGGCCTGGACGACTACCTGGACGACTGCGTCCGGAACGTGAAGAGCTTCGACGAGTACCTGGACCTGCGGGACCCCGACCGCGAGATTCGCCGGTCGCTGGAGACGGCCATGAGGAGCCTGCTGTGACCGTTGCCCCGGACAAGGATCTCGTCGCGCTGCCGCGGGAGCTGCTGGTCTTCGAAGGCGCCCGGCAGATCCGCGACACCGACTGCGTGATCGCCGGCACCGGCCTCCCGCTGCTCGCCGGACTGGTTGCCCAGCGCACCCATGCGCCGCATGCCCGGCTGATCATCGAGAGCGGCGTGGTGTTCCCCAAGGTGGTGCCGACGCCGATGTCGGTGGTCGACCCGCGGATCATGAACGCCCCCAGCCGGCTCGGCTCGCTGATCGAGGTGCTCGGCGGTTTCGTCCAGCGCGGCATGGTCACCACCGGCTTCCTCGGCGGCGCCCAGATCGACGAGTTCGCCAACATCAACTCGACCTGGGTACGACGCTCCGACGGCAGCCCGGTGCGCCTTCCCGGTAGTGGTGGCGCGAACGACATCGCCTCGCACTGCCACAACGTGGTGATCCTGACCAGCCACGAGCGGCGCCGGTTCCCGCAGCGCTGCGACTACGTGACCAGCCCCGGGTTCCTCGACGGGCCGGGCGCCCGCCGCCGCGCCGGGCTGACGCCGCTCACTGTGAAGGTCGTCACCGACCTGTGCGTGCTGGAGGGCGACGACGAGGCCGGGCGGCTCACCCTCACGGCATTGATGCCCGGGGCAACTGTCGACCAGGTGCTCGCCAACACCGGCTTCGCGCCGGCGATCGCGCCGGACCTGCGCGTCGTACAGGCCCCGTCCCAGACCGAGCTGGCACTGCTGCGGGACACGTTGGATCCCGAGTGCCGCTACTTCCCAGAACGACTGAAGGAGAACGCGTGACCGAGCAGGATCGTCCCTGGTTCCACTGGCAGACCTCGATCGCCTGGAAGAACAAGGACCGCATCGTCGTCCGCGGGTACGACGTCAACGAGCTCACCGGCAACATCGACTTCGGCGAGATGTTGCACCTGGTGCTCAAGGGCGAGCTGCCCACGCCCGAGGTCGGCAGGATCACCAACGCGCTGATGGTGAACCTGGCCGAGCACGCGATGTCGCCGTCGTCCGCGACGGTCCGGTTCGCCACCTCCGGCGGCGCCGAGCTGAACGCCGCGGTCGCCGCTGGTGTGGCCGCGATCGGCCGCCTGCACGGCACGTCGGACCGGCCGGCGTTCATGTTCCTCGGCGTCGAGAAGCGCGCCAAGGAGGAGGGCATCAGCCTCGCCGAAGCCGCGCTGAAGACGGTCGCCGAGATGCGTGAGCGGCGCGAGTCGATGCCCGGTTTCCACCACCCGCAGCACATCCAGGACCCGCGCACGGTCCGGCTGCTCGGCCTCGCCGAGGAGCTCGGCATCGCCGGCCGGTACGTCGAGATCGCGCGCGCGATGGAGGACGCCACGGTCGAGGTGTTCGCCGGCCGCCGGCTGTACCTGAACGGCCCGGGCTCGATGGCGTGCGTCGGCCTGGACGCGGGCTACGAACCCCTGCAGCTGAAGGCGATGTTCATCGTCTGCCGGTCGCTGTCGCTGGCCGCGCACTCGATCGAGGAGAGCCAGCGCGAGAAGGGCTGGCGCGCCTCCGGCAACGCGGGCATGATCCAGCCGCTGTCCCTGGAGATGCAGGGCCCCGACTGGTACGACGGCCCGGCCGACCGCCACCTGCCCGCAGACCGCTAACGGGGCTTGTCGGCGTACATCCGCCTGTCGGCGACGGCGAGCAGCTCCGGCACGGGTGTGCCGTCAGCCGTCGACGCATGGCCGAGGCTGAGCCGTAGTCCGGTGGACCACGGTTCGGCCTCGGTGGATGCCAGCCTCGCCGCGGCACGTCGTACCCGGTCCATCAGCTCGACCGCGCCGCGCTCGTCCGGGCTGTCCAGCACCACGACGAACTCGTCGCCGCCGGCCCGGGTGACCACGTCGCCGGAGCGGGACTCGGCCGCGACCAGCTCGGCGACCGCGCGCAGCAACTCGTCGCCGGAGGCGTGGCCGTGGCTGTCGTTGACCATCTTCAGCCGGTCCACGTCGATCAGCACCACCGCCACCGGACGGCTGGTGGCGGCGGCCTCGGCGAGCCGTTCGTCCAGCGCGCGGCGGTTCCCGACCCCGGTCAGCGGGTCCTCGCGGGCAGCTCGCCACTCGGCGTCGTGCCGCATCGCCAGGTCGTGCGCGGACAGCGCGGACCGGACCGCGTACAGGCCGCGCAGCCGCTCGGCCCACCACCCGCGGGCGATGGCGCGCGCGTACTGCAGGCCGGCCTGCGCGCCGGGCTCGCCGGCGTCGGCCGCGATCTGGACCGCGATGTGCCGCACCAACGCCTCCACCGGCGGGTCGACCAGCGGCGGCAGGTCGTCCACGGCCCGCTCGGCCGCGGCCCGGGCGTCGGCCGCCCGGCCGAGGTCGGCGTACGCCTGCGCCAGGTAGGCACCGCAGATCGCGACCAGCTCCAGCTCGCCGAGCTTGGTGAGCCGGTCCCGGCAGTCCTGCAGCACCGCCGCGGCTGCGGCCGGGCCGGCGGACCCGTCGCTGGCCGCCAGCCACACCCGACCGGCCAGCAGCCAGTACTCGGGCGCCGACTCGCTGACGGCGACCTCGAGCGCCTCGGCGGCCCAGCGGTGCGCATCCCGGTAGCGTTCGGCGATCTCCTCGTCGTACGACGGGTCGCCGAGGCGCTGCATCTCGTGCGCCCAGCGCAGGTTGGACTCGGCCAGGTTGAGCCGGTCGATCGCGGGCGACTCGGACAGCCCGAGCGGGTCGACGTGGATCCCCGCTGCCTGCTCGAAGTGCGGCACGCACAGCTCGAACAGCCGCAGCAGGTCGTACGCGTACCCGAGCCCGGTGTGCGCCCAGCCGGCCAGGCCCTCGTCGGTGGTCAGGCTGAGCGCGTGCTCGGCGGCGACCAGGTCCGCGACCGAGTCGCCGCCGCGGCCGCTGCGGATCTGGGTGACGATCCGCATCGCGATGGCGTTCGCCTCCCAGCCGGGCTCACCGATCACGCGGGAGATCTCGACACAGGCGTCGACCGCGTCCAGCACCCCGTCCGCATCACCGCTGTGGTGCGCCGCCACGGCCCGGACGTACTCGGCCTTCGCCCGCGCGTACGACGGTTCCGGGCCGAGCTCGGTCAGCACGGCGCGGATGCCGGCTCCCGCTTCGGTCGGGCTGCCCGACTGGGCGCGGGTCATCGCCGACGCGATCCGCGCGTCCAGCTCGGACTCGGCCGGCAAACCCTCGTCGTACACGCCGAGAATCTTCGTTCACCAGTGGCGACCTGTCACCTACAGGCGGTGCGGCTGCGAGGAACGGTCTGACATCTACGCTTGACAGTCTCGGCTCGGGCTCGAATACTCGACATCGGATATACGCGTTCGGGGATTTGAGGGTCGTCGTGGTCAAGCGCAAGGTGTCGAACCCGCTCGCACTCGCGGTGCTCGGGCTGCTCGGCGAGCGGCCGATGCACCCGTACGAGATGTCCAGCACGCTGCGGGAGCGGTCGAAGGAGACGAGCATCAAGCTCAACTACGGCTCGCTCTACTCCGTGATGGACGCGCTGCTGCGGCACGGTCTGGTCGAGGTGCACGACGTGGTCCGGGAGGGCCGGCGCCCGGAGCGCACCGTCTACACCATCACCGAGGCCGGCCGGACCGAGTACGTCGACTGGCTGTCCGAGCTGATGGCGGTCCCGGTGAAGGAGTTCACCCAGTTCGAGGCGGCGCTGTCGCTGATGCCGTCGCTGCCGCCGGACGACGTGGCCAAGCTGCTGAAGGTCCGCCGGATGCGGCTGGAGGCCGAGGTGGTCGGCACCGAGGCGGTGCTCGAGGGCATGGCCAAGCAGGGCTTCCCGTACCTGTTCGCGATCGAGGCCGACTACGTGCTGCGGCTCCGCCGGGCCGAGCTGGCCTTCATCGAGCAGCTGGTCGCGCAGATCGAGACCGGCTCGCTGGAAGGCGTCGACGTGTGGCGCCGGGCGCACGAGACGGGCGAGATCCCGTCGGAGGCCGACTGGCTGCGCGCCGTCGGCGGCGAATGGCCCTGGTCGGGAGGAGACCGGAAGTGACAGTGCGACTCGGCGCGGCGCTCGCCGCGCCCTCAGCCATCCAGGCGCCGGCCATCGAGGCGGTCGACCTGGTCAAGACGTACGGCGACGTGACCGCGCTCGACGGCTTCGGCTTCGCCGTCGAACGCGGCACCGTCTTCGGCCTGCTCGGTCCGAACGGCGCCGGCAAGTCCACCACGATCAAGATCCTCACCACCCTGTCCGAGCCGGACTCGGGCTCGGCCACCGTCGCCGGTCACGACGTACGACGCTCCGCCGACGCGGTGCGGCGCGCGATCGGGGTCGTGACCCAGAAGTCCGGCACCGACCCGCAGGCCACCGGCCGGGAGAACCTGCTGCTGGCCGGCCGGATCCACGGCATGCGCGGCCGGGAGGTGAAGGCCCGGGCCGACGAGCTGCTGGCCCGGTTCGGGCTGACCGAGGCGGCCGATCGGGTGGTCCGCACCTACTCCGGCGGAATGCAGCGCAAGCTCGACGTCGCGATGGGTCTGATGCACCACCCTCGACCCGGAGGCGCGGGCCGAGATGTGGGCGGAGATCAGCCGGATGTCCGCCCGGGAAGGGCTCACCATCCTGCTCACCACGCACTACCTGGAGGAGGCCGACCAGCTCGCCGACCGGCTGGTGATCGTCGACCGCGGCAGGCTCGTCGCGCAGGGCTCTCCTGAACAGCTGAAGAGCGAGCTGCACGGTGACGCGGTGGTGGTCGAGCTGGCCGCCGGCGCGGACCTGACCGGAGCGCGGACCGCGATAGAGGGCTTGGACATCGCCGGCGATATCACCGTCGAGGGCCGGGTGGCGCGGACCCGGGTCGAGCACGGCGCCACCGCCGTACCGGCCGTGCTGAGCGCACTGGACGCGGTCGGTGCGCCGGTCGCCGCCATCACCGTCGCGCGTCCCTCGCTCGACGACGTCTATCTGCGACACACCGGCCGGACCTTCGCGGCCGCCGAGGAAGGAGAGGCACGATGAGCACCGCGACATTCGTTCCGCACACCGGGTTCCTGACCGGACGGTTGCTGCGGGCAACGATGCGGCAGCCGGCGTTCGTCGCGATCACGCTGGTGCAGCCGATGATCTGGCTGCTGCTGTTCGGCCAGCTGTTCAAGCGGGTGGTGGAGATCCCGGGCTTCACCGGTGGGACGTACATCGGCTTCCTGACGCCCGGCGTGGTGGTGATGACGGTGCTGTTCTCCAGCGGCTGGACCGGGATGGCCTACATCGAGGACATGGACCGCGGCGTGATGGACCGGATGCTCTCGTCGCCGCTCAGCCGGGGCGCGATGATGGCCTCGTCCACGGTGAACCAGGCGGTGTCGACGGTCGTCCAGTCGCTGGTGATCGTCGCCGTCGGGCTGGCCGCCGGGGCGTCGTACGACGGTGCGGTGGCGGGGGTGCTGGTGATGCTGGCGGCGGCGGTGCTGCTGGCCGGTTCGTTCAGCGCGCTGTCCAACGGGATCGCCCTGCTGGTGCGGACCCGCGAGTCGCTGATCGCCTTCTCCACCATGCTCACGCTGCCGTTGACGTTCCTCTCCTCGGCGATGATGGACAGGTCCACCACGCCGGGCTGGATCCGTACCGTGTCCGGCTACAACCCGGTCGACTGGGCGGTGGTGGCCAGTCGGCAGGCGCTGTCGGCCGACCCGGACTGGTCGATGGTCTGGGCGCGGCTCGGCGGGCTGGCCGCGGTCGCGCTGGTGACCGGCTGGATCGCCACCCGCGCGTTCCGCATGTACCAGCGGTCGCTGTAGGTCAGTGCCAGCGCTTCATGGCGCCGTCGCCGCTACTGGGGCCAGGGGGGTGGTTCGAAGCCGACGAAGCCCTGCTCGGCGGGGAATGACGATGGTTTGACGCCAGTCGCGACCCAGCCGTCCAGCGCGCCGACCGCGGTGATCAGCTGCTGCGGCGTGAAGGCGCAATGCCCGACGCCGTTCGTCCACGCGTTCGCGACCAGGTCTGAACGCGCCGCGGTGGTCTGGTCGTACGCGTTGATGTGCGACGCCGGGACCAGCGCGTCGGTGGTGGTGTCGAGGGTGAGCACCGGAGCCTTGATCCGCCCGCTGTAGTCGGCGAACCGCTCGACGTACTGGCGTTTGGATGCGTCGAAACGCGGCACCGAGGCCAGCCAGTCGTCGACTCCGGTCAGTCCGAGTGCCGCCAGGTAGGCGCGGTCGGCGGTGGACAGCCGGTAGGTGTGGTCCAGGTTCTGCGCCACCGGCCCGCCGGCGCGACGCTCCAGCTCGGCGCGTCCCTCGGTGCTGAAGAACATCACCGCGAACGGCCACTCCGGCCCGCGCGGGATACCGATGACGAGCCGGATGAACTCGAACCTCGCGAACCCACCCGGCTCGGTGAGCTGCGCGTACATTCGCGGCAGCACCTCGGTCTCGAAGTCGAGGTCGTCGCGCAGGTCGCCGGGTGTGCCCCAGGCGGCCGGCAAACCGAACACCGTGCTGTACAGCGCGAGCACCGCGGCCGCACCGTCCCAGGACCGTGGCGCACCCGCGCCCACCGCGCAGGACGGCATGAACCCGTCGTACAGCCCGCCATAGTGCTCCGCGTTGTGGAATGCGACCAGCGACCCCATCGAGAACCCGGTCAGCAGCGTGCGCCGCGGCACGCCGACGACGCTGCGGAAGTGCTCGACGAGCCGGTTGGTGTCCTCGATGCCCTCGTCGACCGCCCAGCCGTTGTCCCGGTACGCCGACCCGGCGATCGCATACCCGTGTTGCAGCATCTGTTCCTCGACCGGGTCGGACCAGAACGCGGTGACACTGCGGTCGTCCACCTCGCCCGGGTGGTCGGCCTTGTCCCGGTAGCCGTGCGCGAACACCACCAGGGTGCCGTTCCAGTCGGCGGGCACCCGGATCTCGTACGGCGCCCCGGCCAGCGAGCCGGTGAGATGGACGTCAGCCGCCATCGCCCGGCCGGGGATGAGACTCGCCGCGATGAGCGCGAGCACAAGGATCCGTCGCATATGCGTGACGCTAGTAGCGAACGCCTGACTTGTCAGTGGTGTCGGCTCAGATCACGTGATTCGTCAGTGCCAGCGTTTCATCGCGCCGTCGGCGAGCGCGTCGGCGGCGTCGCCGAGCCGGATGCCGACGATCTCGAGGCGGCGGATGAGCTCCCTTGTCTTCATCGTCTCGGCGATGATCTCGGAGCCGAACAGCTCGGCGATCTCGTACTGGTACAGCCGGCCGATCGCGCCCGCCGCCTTCTTGGTGTCGAGCGCGCAGCGCCGCACCGCGGGCGGGTCGTCCGGCAGCGCCCGGACCGCGTCCTCCAGCGAATCGATGCCCGAGGCAACGGTCGCCAGGGTCTCGGCGAACCTGCTCTGGTCGGAGACCCGGTACAGGTGCGACTCGCGGACGAAGTCGCGCAACGTGTCGAGCACGTCGTCGATCGACCGGGACAGCCGGAACAGGTCCTCGCGGTCGATCGGCGTGGTCAGGCTGGTCGACAGCACGTCAACCAGCCGGCCGCGCGCCGAGTCGCCGGTGTGCTCGATCTCGGCCATCCGGCGGTGCGCGTCGGCCCGCGCCAGCCCGCCGATCATCGCCTCGGCGAGCCGGGTGCCGGCCCGTGCCGCGTCGAGCTGGTCGAGCAGCGCGTCGACGACGGCCCGGTCGGAGCGGCCGGCGACCGCCGCGAACACCCGGCGGAGCCGCTTCACGTGACCACCCGGACGATCGCGGCGAGGGCGGCCGCCAGCAGCACGCTGGCGGGCAGCGTGATCAGCCAGGCGAGCCAGATCCGCCGCGCGCCCTGCCAGCGGATCCGCGCGGAGCCCTGGCCGACACCCGCGCCGACCAGCCCGCCCGCTAGCGACTGGGTCATGCTCACCGGGACTCCGGCGGCGGCGCTGCCGAGCACCGCGATCGCCCCGGCCAGCTCCGCGGACACCGCGTGCACCGGACGGACCGCGAACAGCCTGTCGCCGAGCGAACGCGCGACCCGCGGCAGCCCGATCAGGACCCCGAGCACGAAGCAGCCGCAGAGCAGCAGCAGGCTGCTCGGGTCGCCCGCGCCGCCGGCGATCAGGAACACCGCGAGCATCTTCTGCCCGTCGTTCACCCCGTACGCCACGCACTGCACGCCGAACGCGAACCGGTGCGTGCGGATCACCGTGTCCGAGACCGCGGGCCGCGACGGCAGCAGCACCAGCAGCCGGGTCAGCAGGTACCCGAGCAGGCCGCCGGCGAACGGCGCCAGCATGCCCACCCCGAGCACCGTGACGGCGGTGGCGAGCGACACCGGCACGCCGTACCCCAGGCCGCTGCCGGTGAGGCCGCCGATGACGGCCAGGGTCAGGCTGGTCGGCAGCCCGGCCTGGGTGAGCGCGAGCACCACGAGGACCGCGGCGGCGATCCCGAGCAGCAGCGGCGTCCGGCTCTCCGCGGTCGAGATCAACCGGGTGGTGAACGTGT